>Ga0208200_100067_pt1 | contig 24369 bp, 20 predicted proteins | sample LakMenEpi13Aug08_FD_150689 | JGI IMG/M metagenome (GOLD analysis project Ga0208200, IMG submission 150689) | Freshwater microbial communities from Lake Mendota, WI - 13AUG2008 deep hole epilimnion (SPAdes) | ecosystem: Environmental > Aquatic > Freshwater > Lake > Epilimnion/Euphotic zone ...
GTTAGTAAAAGATAATAATACATTTAATTAATAGTTAAAAACTATAAAGTGTCAAGATTAACATTACTAATGGATAATTTAACAAACATATAAAAGAAGAATATGTGTGAGTTCTTGTTCTCAAAGTTGTAATTTGTTATGAAGAATTAGATTCTCAACTTTTTAAAAAAGAGCAGGATTTTAATTTTTCTCCAGTATTCTCTCTCTTTGATAGTAACCATAGATTTGAATATATAGATTAGAAAGTTATCGCAGATTTGAGGAAAATAGATAAGCTTTTATCTATGTATCCAATATAATATTTTTCTAATAATTTGAGTTGACAGGTGATCAATTTGATCAAAAAGACTGTAAACTAGTTTTCAGTAGATGAGTAACACCCATTAATCGCACTAAGTGAAGAAATCAAACCGAGTTTTTCACCAAGTATATGAACTAGTCTTTTCCATAAGAAGGCTAAATTTTATTAGCTAGATATAAATGGGAATTTCAATCATAAAGCGAAGAAATTATTTATTTCTTTGTCCAAGTTTTCATGTTTAAAAAAATAAGTTTTCCAATAAAGGAGATGTATTAATGTCCGATTTTTTTAATCAAGTTTCTCGACGTAAATTTATCTTAACTGCTGGAGTTTCAGCTAGTGCAGTCTTACTCAAAGGCTGTTTAGGAAATCCACCGGAAACGGGGAAAACTGGTACAAAATCCTCCATTGAACCAGTAGCCAATATTAGTCCAGAACAAAAACCAGAAACCACAACAGCCAAACTGGGATATATTCCCATTATTGAATCTGCACCCCTAATTATTGCTCAAGAAAAAGGCTTTTTTGCTAAATATGGCATGAGCAAAGTAGAACTTTCAAAACAAGCCTCTTGGGGTTCTGCGCGGGATAACGTAGAAATTGGTTCTCAGGGGGGTGGAATTGATGGTGGTCAATGGCAAATGCCCATGCCACACTTAATTACAGAAGGTTTAATTACCAAAGGGAATAAACCTATACCCATGTATGTTTTAGCTCAATTAGTGACACATGGTAATGCAATTGCGATCGCTAATAAACATCTAGGGAAAGGAATTAGCTTAAAACTGGATACTGCTAAACCCCTATTTAGTCAACTCAAATCAGCCAACACACCCTTTACTGCGGCTTTCACATTCCCTCATGTTAACCAAGACCTATGGATTCGTTACTGGTTAGCAGCAAGTGGAATTGACCCGGATACAGACGTGAAATTATTAACAGTACCGGCAGCGCAAACGGTCGCAAATATGAAGACTGGGACAATGGACGCTTTCAGCACCGGCGACCCTTGGCCTTATCGCCTCGTTAACGATAAAATTGGCTTTATGGCGGCGTTAACGGCGGAAATCTGGAAAAATCACCCTGAAGAATATTTTGCCATGAGAGGTGATTGGGTTGACCAAAATCCCAAAGCTACAAAAGCCTTATTAAAAGGTATTATGGAAGCCCAACAATGGTTAGATAACTTTGATAACCGCAAAGAAGCGGCAGAAATTCTAGCTACTAAAAAGTATTTTGGCTTATCTTCACCTGCGATTTTAGAACTACCATATCAAGGTAAATATGATATGGGAGATGGTCGGACAATTAATGATAAATCAATGGCTGCTTATTATTGGAAAGATGAAAAAGGTAGTGTTTCTTATCCTTATCAAAGTCATGATTTATGGTTCATTACTGAAAATGTTCGCTGGGGATTTTTGCCCAAAGATTACATTACTAATGGTGCAACCAAAGCCAAAGAATTAATCAAAAAAGTTAACCGCGAAGATATTTGGAAAGAAGCTGCTAAAGAATTAGGAGTAAATACTGCTGATATTCCCACCAGTACCTCTCGTGGAGTCGAAGAATTTTTTGATGGTGTTAAATTCGAGCCTGAGAAACCAGAAGAATATCTCAAGAGTTTGAAAATCAAAAAAGCCAGCATTTAGTCAATAGATATTAACCCAACCATTCATAAATTTGAGGAAACATTCATGACAGTCGCCCAAAAACGTTCTACTACTTCTAAATTTGAGAATAACTTTTTATCAAGTTTACAAAAGCAATTTCCTGACCTGATACCTCCGGCTATTGCCTTAGCTATCTTTTTAGCTATTTGGCAACTATTTTCCTTTACTCCTGGGGCAACATTACCAGGACCAATTCAAGTTATTCAAGACACTTGGATCTTGATTTTGTATCCATTTTATGATAAAGGTGGCACAGATAAAGGGCTTTTTTGGCAAATCTTGGCTAGTCTCAAACGGGTTGCTATTAGCTATACACTAGCGGCAATTGTCGGTATTGCCTTGGGTGTTTTGATTGGTGTTAGTAAAACCATGTCTAAAGCTTTAGATCCTTTGTTTCAATTATTAAGAACAGTCCCTCCTTTAGCTTGGGTTCCTATTTCCTTAGCAGCATTACGCCAAAATGAACCAGCGGCATTATTCGTAATTTTCATTACTGCAATTTGGCCGATTTTAATTAATACTGCGGTAGGTGTTACGCAAATTCCTCAAGATTACAACAACGTTGCTAAAGTTCTGCAATTAAACCGCAGAGACTATTTTCTCAATATTCTTATTCCTTCAGCACTACCCTATATTTTCACAGGTTTAAGAATTGCTATTGGTTTGGCTTGGTTAGCAATTATTGCCGCAGAAATCGTAATGTCTGGTATTGTGGGAATTGGCTTTTTCATCTGGGACGCTTATCAAAATAATAACGTTAGCGAAGTTATTTTAGCTCTAGTTTATATCGGTGTCGTCGGTTTAATACTGGATAAAATGATGGTTTGGTTACAAAACAAGATTTTACCAGCAGAACAAAAATAGTTAGTGGTCAGTAGTCAGTGGTCAATAGCAAAGAAAAAACAACTGACAAATAACCAATTACCAATTACCAATTACCAAAAAATATGTCTATATTCGTGGCTGTTGATCAAATTGATAAAGTTTTTGAATTAACTGGTGGCGGTCAATATATTGCCCTAAAAAACATTAATTTAGAAATCAAGAAAGGTGAATTTATCTCTCTTATTGGACACTCTGGTTGTGGTAAATCAACCCTTTTAAATATGATTGCTGGTTTAGATTTACCCACAGAAGGTTTAGTAACTTTAGAAGGACAAAGAATTAAAAAACCAGGACCAGATAGAATGGTAGTATTTCAAAACTATTCGCTTTTACCTTGGCGAACTGTAAGAGAAAATATTGCCTTAGCGGTAGATTCAGTATTAATTGGAATGCCAGAAGCCGAACGTAAAGCCATAATCGAAAAACATATAGATATGGTAGGTTTACGTCCTCATGCTGATAAACAACCAGGAATGTTATCCGGTGGACAAAAACAACGGGTAGCCATTGCTCGGGCTTTAGCAACTCGTCCGAAACTATTACTATTAGATGAACCCTTTGGGGCATTAGACGCACTGACTCGCGGTAATTTGCAAGAACAATTAATGCAAATTTGCGAAGAAAATCAAGTTACCGCAGTTATGGTGACCCATGATGTAGACGAAGCCGTTTTGTTATCTGATAGAATCGTCATGTTAACCAACGGACCAGAATCGAAAATTGGCGATATTTTAGAAGTTGATATTCCTCGTCCTCGCAAACGCATGGAAGTAGTTAAACATCCCAGTTACTACACCTTGCGAAGTGAAATGATTTACTTCCTTAACCAACAAAAACGGATCAAGAAAATTCGGGCAAGAAAAACTCCAGATATTGCCCGTCATGGGTTAGAAAAAGTTAATTTAGAAATTGGTTTTCTGCCCCTCACAGCTTGCGCGCCCCTAGCAATAGCCAAAGAAAAAGGCTTTTTCATCAAACATGGTTTAGACGAAGTTTCCTTAGTCAGAGAAAGCAACTGGCGTGGTATTGTAGACGGTATTGCTGGTGGTTATTTAGATGCGGCACAAATGCCCTCTGGTATGCCCATGTGGTTAAGTTTGGGGGGGCATAAAAATGAACCCTTACCCGTTGTTACAGCCCTCACCATGACCCGCAATGGTAATGCCATTACCTTAGCAAAAAGATTTTATGATGCGGGTGTTCGCAGTTTATCCGACTTTAAGAATTACCTGCTTCAAACCCGCGAACAACAACATAGAATGGGGGTAGTACATCCCGCGTCTATGCACAATTTACTTCTCCGTTATTGGTTAGCAGCGGGTGGAATTGACCCGGACAAAGATGTGAATATGAAAAATATTCCTCCTGCCCAGATGGTGGTAGATTTAAAAGGCGCAACCATTGATGGTTATTGTGTGGGTGAACCTTGGAATTATCGGGCTGCGGTGGAAGGTTCAGGCTTTACCATTGCCACAGATTTAGAAGTTTGGTTAGGACACCCTGGTAAAGTTTTAGGAGTCCGAGAAGATTGGGCAGAAACTTATCCTAATACCCATATTGCTTTAACTAAAGCTTTACTAGAAGCTTGCCAATATTGTGCAAATCCTGCCAATATCGAAGAAGTTCGCCAAATTTTAGCAAGTCGGGAATATGTCAGCACAGATATTGATTATATCCAAATTGAAGACCCGGACGGTGCTACCTGTGACTTAGACCATCCTATGCGGGAATATGCCCATCATCAATTTTATTCTAAGTCTGCTATTAACCGCCCCAGTCGCACCGAACAAATTTGGATTATGACTCAATTAGCGCGTTGGGGTGATACTCCTTTCCCTAGGAATTGGGTAGAAATCGTTGAACGAGTGTGTCGAGTCCGTGTTTTCAGTACAGCAGCCAGAGAACTGGGTTTAGATATTAGTTATACCCGTCAACCTATTCGATTATTTGATGGTAAACCCTTTAACGCTGATGACCCTATTAGCTATCTTAATGACCTAGAAATTAAATGTGACTTCTCTATAGCGGAAGTAATTCTAGATGCCCCTAGAAGAACCGCAGCTTAAATAGGGATGAATCTTGTGGGGTCGAAATCCTGTCTGCCCAAGGATGCAAGGGACGGGCAAGATGCCCATCCCACAAAAGTGATGCCCATCCCACAAAAGTAATAAAATCATCTTTTTTCCTTGGCGCGAAACTTTCTACCAATTACTAAACAATGCAAAACAATAATTTGAGAACCACCAACACAGCTACAAGCACAATCAACCGTCAGCCTTTTTTAGAAATTAAAGATGTTTGCAAAATTTATCCTACTAAAAATGGACCATTTACCGTTCTTGATGGTGTTAATCTTAATGTTGAAAAAGGTGAATTTATTTGCGTTATCGGCCACTCTGGTTGCGGTAAATCAACGCTATTAAATATGGTTTCTGGTTTTAATTTTCCGACCACTGGACAAGTTTTATTAGAAGGAGAAGCAATTACTAAACCAGGACCAGATAGAATGGTAGTTTTTCAAAACTATGCGTTATTACCTTGGAGAACAGCTTTTGACAATATTTATTTAGCTGTAAATGCAGTTTATCCAACTAAGCCACAAGCAGAAAAACGGGCTATTGTGAGAGAACATTTAACAATGGTGGGTTTAGGTGACGCAATGGATAAGAAACCTATGCAAATGTCTGGGGGAATGAGACAGCGGGTATCTATTGCTCGTGCTTTGGCTATTCGTCCCAAGGTATTGATTTTAGATGAACCTTTTGGGGCATTAGATGCGATTACGAAGGAAGAATTGCAGGAGGAATTGTTGAAAATTTGGGGTGATAATCGTTGTACAGTTTTGATGATTACCCATGATATTGATGAGGCTTTATTTTTGGCTGATAAGTTGGTAATGATGACCAATGGACCGCACGCAAAAATCGGGGAAGTGATGGAAATTCCTTTTTCTCGACCAAGAGATAGAGCCAGAATTATGGAAGATCCTCAATATTATCAATTGCGGAATTATGCGTTAGATTTCTTGTTTAACCGTTTCGCTCATGATGATGTTGGTTAGTCAGTATTGTAGATGATCCCTTATTTTTCTAATAATTAAGGGATCTCAATAATATAGTTTTGTTGCAGTTTTTTGATAATATTTGGAAGATTATTAAGATAAAAGTTCACTAGTATGATAAAATATCCTATTATCAACCAGTTATATTTTCTAGGTTTAAGGTATGGAAATTCAGATAGTTCTTTATATTTATTCATTTCCTTCATATTTACGGGAACAGCCACGAGTTAAAATAGGTAGAACTTCTGGGAGTATTGAAACTGATCCTACAGAATTAGCATGGCAACGCATACGTTCGCAAATTAAAACTTCACATCCAGAAGAAGCTAAATTATTGGGCGCAGTCAGAGTTCCAGGTGAGTGGGTAGAAACAACAATTCATTCACAGTTAAAAAATAAGGGATATCACATTTCTGAAGCACCTGGAATAGAATGGTTTAAATTTCCCAATCAAAAGGAATTGCAGAATTTTCTAGATATGCTTTATCGTTCTATCATCATTGATGATTTCTCCGAATTTGGTGGAGGAAGAACAGATATTAAAGGTGATTCTTTTGATTCTATTATTTCTGCATTTGGTGTTAAAAAACTGAATGGAAAAGATTTTAGAAATGAAATTGATTTAATCAAAATTCTCAATGATGAATTATCTCCACTTTATCCTGGTTTTCCTCAATGGTTCGATAAAACCATGAAAAGCTCAGACAGTGTTTTTAACGTAGCTTATAGAGATAAACAAGCTATTGGAGTTGCTATTTGGAAGCCTAAAGTAAATGGAATAGCTAAACTTTCAACTCTTTTTGTGACTGAGGATTATAGACGTAGTGGTATTGGCAGAAACTTAATTTTAACTTGTTTTGAGCAATGGAAAGCGGAACTAATTAGACGAGTTTTTGTTACTACAGCTAAAGTTGAACTTGTTCCCTTTTTTGAACGTTACGGCTTCTGGGTAGAAGGTATAGGAAGAGAAATATATGAACGTGAAAAACATTTACCAGAATGGTTTTTAACGAAACTATTTTTTTATGAATCTGATCAGAATAATTTAGACACAATAAATAAAGCAAAAATTCTATTTCCATCTATAACATCAACATTTTATCAGCCTAAAGGCAGAGAAGAAATTTCACAAATTGAATTGAAAGATGGCAGCATTGAGTTAAGTGCTGTTAATAATAGTCTTATTTATCAATTCTCTCTGCATTCTTGGCTAAATCTTACTTATCCAGCCGAGTCAGTTTACACCCCACAAACAGCTTATATTATACCAATTGAGCCTCAATTTTTGATTCAGATATTTCAAAAGGGGAAGACAGTCTATTATGGTAGATGTGTACACAAGAAGTTTGATATGAGAGGAGGATTAATATTGTTCTATGCTAGTAGTCCGATATCTGGTATTGTAGCGATCGCTAGAATTGTTAATCGTTACATTGGAACACCTGATAAACTCTATAATGATTTAGGTATGAAGGGTGTTCTTGCATTGGAAGAAATTGGTACTGAAGAAAAACCACGACAGGCTGTTGAGTTTGATTTCCTTATGCCACTCTGTCAAGTGGTTCATCTAAATGACTTACTCAGTAATGGTGTTCTCAACGGACCACCACAAACAATGCACAGCCTTAGTTTAGAACATTATAGAAAAGCTGTTAAACTTGGAGGTATTTATGCAGGCTAAATATATCAAAGCATTAAGCATTAAGAGAATTTATGCTGAACGCATTATTGAAGGTAGTAAAAAAATCGAATTACGAAAACGTTCAATTGGCATGGAATTAGGTGATCTAGTTCTTTTATACGAAACCACACCTGATTCTATGATTAGGGGGGGTTTTATTGCTGATACAACAATATCCTTACCTGTTGATCAGATGTGGAGGAAGTATCACCACATTTTAGGAGTAGAAAAAGATTTCTATGATATATATTTTGAAAACTGTGAATTTGCTTATGGTACTTTTATATATCAAAGCTTTCTTTTTCCTTCCATTTCTCTGAAACAAATACACGATCTTTGCCCTAATTTTACTCCACCACAAGCCACGATAAACTGGCGTAATAATTGGTATATTCAGACTGAATGGATGGATGCACTTAATAATGCAAGAAATCAGTTAATGGAGCAAGGTAGATTAGGTGAACAATTGAGTTTATTTGCATTGTAATAGATAAATCTGATTAACCTTATCATATTTAATTTGTTGCCAATTTGGGTTATCAATGAAGTTTTCTTCATTTCTATTTCCCATCCAGTTGTCTGTATATAACTTTTATACAAACATTATTGCCTCCTTGACTTTGCGGTAAGTAAACTACCCTATTTTTCCTCTCACCCAAGCGCGGAAAGATTTCAACAAAGCGATTTCACCCATAGTTTTACTTTGCTGGATAAATCTATTCATATCCCCAACAGAAACTAGAGGAAAAGTTATACTAAACTTAATCTCAACATATTGATTTTCCACTAATTGATAAAACTTCAAAACTTCACCGTCATATCTCCACAATTCAGCTGCAATAATAATTACATCTGGATAAGTGTATATTAGTTTTTGAGGTATCCATAGACGCATATCACCCATGAAAACTTCGTAATTCTGATTTCTAAAGGCAAAATTCAGCCCAGAACTTAAATTCAAAGAGATGCGGTTATGATTTATAGATGCACCAGCCATAGCAATGATTTGTCTGCCAATGTATTCGCTTTTGTAGTTAGCAGTTGCTTCTAATTCCAGATATTCTTCTGGGGTGTAATATTGCTTTGCTATTAATTGCATATTTTTGATCAGAAAGCGATGTTTGTTAGTTTAACATATCAGTAATAATTATTGATTAAGTTTTTATCTATTAAGTTTCTAATACTTTTCATCTGTTGCATCAGAGATTCAACCAAAGTATGGTAAATTTTAATATGTTAATAATAGTCAAACTTGTAAATAATCAATAATGGTACGGCATTTACTATTTCTATTAGAATACAATTTACAAAGATAAAAGGATCATAATTAATAATCATGAATAATTCACACAAAACATTATTGAAGTCAATAAAAGATAAGTTTGATCATATATTAAACTCTTGCCAATTACCAATTCCAGGATATTTGTTAATTGGAATTATATTCGCTGTGGTAATCAGATTAATTTGTGTTCCCAATAAGTCAGTAGATTATAAATATTTTTTAGATCCTTGGTATGATTTTATCGCATCTCATGGCGGATTTAGTGCCTTAAAATATGGTTTTGCCGATTATACACCATCCTATCTTTACTGGCTTTTAATTGCTTCTACCCTGCTTTCAGGATTACCGAAAATTTTGGCAATCAAGCTTTTTGCCATGACTGTTGACTTTATTTGTGCATTTTTAACTTATAAAATTGTCAAGCTTAAATATCCTATAGGTAGAATGGCAAATTGGGCATTTTTAGCCGTTATATTAAGTCCCACCGTAATTTATAATAGTTCTCTTTGGGGACAATGTGATGTTATCTACACCACTGGATTAATTGCCTGTATTTACTTTTTATCTATTCACAAACAAATTCCCGCATTAATAAGTTTTGGTGTAGCACTTTCGTTTAAATTACAAGCGATGTTTTTAGCACCTTTATTATTAATTTTATTGATTAAAAAAAGAATATTTTGGTTTTATTTACCAATAATTCCTTTAGTATATACAACAGCAATGTTACCCGCTTGGATTGCTGGTAGACCAATAAAGGAATTACTATTAGTATATTTTGAACAATCTAATAAATATAAAGAACTAGCTAAAGGTGTACCGAATCTTTATCAATGGATTTCTAACGATTATTATAATATTGTAGTACCAATAGGTTTACTATTAACTGTAACTGCGATATTTTTGTTAGCATATCTTGTCTATAGAAGTAAATTAGAAATAACTCAAGATAGACTCATACATTTAGCGACAATATCGGTATTTTTTATGCCATATTTATTACCCAAAATGCACGAAAGACATTTTTATCCTACGGATATTTTATCTATTATCTTTGCTTTTTACTTTCCCCAATATCGTTGGGTAGCAATATCAGTGCAACTGGCATCATTTTTTAGTTATTTGGAAGCATTTAATGTAAATAGTCCAATATATATCAAAATCTTTTCTATACCTTTAGGTTTTACATTATGGTTTATAATTTGCAATTCTGATATGATTCGTAAAAAACCTAATATATTTTAAAAAATCAAAAATTGATAAATAAATAATTAATAAGAGGTAAATAATATAGTGAAAAATTCAATTATAAATATTAAAAATAATAAATTGCTGGTAATTATTCCGATTAGCATTTTAATATTACTAATATCTAGTATTGCTAGACATGAATTATTTAATTCAGGAGGAGACTTAGCATTTTTTGATCAATGTGTTTACTTAATTAGTCAGGGTAAAAATCCTATTTCTTCTGTGCTTGGTTTTCATGCTTTAGCTGATCATGCAGCTTGGATTTTATACCCAATTGCTTTATTATATAAAATTTATCCGACTGTTTATTGGCTGTTTTTAGTTCAGTCTTTATCGTTATCTTTAGGTGCTATACCTGCCTATTTTTTGTCAATTAACGCAGGTTTAAAAGAAAGTCAAGCAATAGTAATAGTAGTGATATACTTACTCTACCCTCTCATTTATAATGCTAATTTACTAGAATTTCATCCAGATACAATAGCTGTTCCTGCATTGTTCATGGCAATTTTATCTGCCAGGAAACAAAAAATAGTTTGGTTTTGTGCAAGTGTTATAGTTATTTTGGGATGCAAAGCTGTACTTTCCTTAACAGTAGCAGCTATGGGTGTTGGTTTGCTTTTATTTGAAAAGCGACAACTATATGGTATAATAGCAATTGCTACTGGTATAGCATGGTTTTTAATTGCTAATAAAATCATTATTCCTTTTTTTGGTCATGATGCAGCATTAATTAATCGTCATCTTTATCGTTATAGTTACTTAGGTAACTCATTTTCTGAAACATTAAAAATTATTTTGTTGCAACCAAAACTTATTTTTAGCAATATTTTTAGTTTGATTAATTTAGAATATTTATTTTATTTATTCGTGCCTGTAATATGGGGTTTAAGACCTAAATATATGATATATATGATAGCTGCAATTCCTTGTTTAGCTTTAAACTTGCTTGCTGATCATCCGTCACAAAAAAATTTAATCTGGCATTATTCTTTACCAATAATTCCTTTTTTGACATTATCACTAATTGCTTATGTAGCAACACATCAAAATTTGATAAAACGTAAAAAAGCAATTATTTTATGGTCATTATTTTGGTTTTTCGCATTAGGTAAATTTGGCTTTTTTGCTGGAAAATATTTGAAAAATTTAGATAATTTGCAAGCGACAAAAGAAGCAATATCTTTAGTTAAAACCCAAAATAGCGTTCTCACTACAGATATCATTGTACCACATCTAGCTCATAGAGAGTTAATAACTTTTAAATATAATATTAATGAATTAAATAATTTCCATTATATATTGATTAATGTTCGTAATCCTGGTTTAGTGGCAAGTAAAGCAGATTATAATAATTTGGTTAATCAATTAAAAACAAATTCAGAATTAAAATTAAAATTTCAAAAAGATGATGTATATTTATTTGAAAAGAGATGAATTTTTACTAATATGCTAAAGCTTAAAAAGCTTAACTTCATTGATCATAGTTTATTTTTTATCATGCTAATTTGGCTATCTAGTAGGGTACTAATAGCTTTTACCATGTTAATAATTGCTCCCTTATTTCCGGTTGCATCAAACGGTGTTATTGCTACCTTTAGTTGGGATGTTTTCCATGCTTGGGATAGTGTTTGGTATGAAAAGATTGTCACTAATGGATACGATTTTTCTAGCGATGTAAAACAAATTCATACAGTAGCTTTTTTTCCTTTATTCCCATTATTATGTCGTTTATTAATGACTATTGGTTTACCTTTTAAAATCGCCAGTTTTTTAGTAAATAACTTAGCATTTTTAGCGACATTAATTATACTTTATTTCTGGGTAGAAGAACTTTATGGTAGAAGTGCTGCAAGGTGGATAATAACAACTTTAGCATGGTGTCCTTATTCCATTTATGGAACGGTAATTTATACTGAAGGTTTATTTTTATTATGTACTACCTCTGCTTTAAGAACTTTTGAAAAAAAACAATATACCTGGGCAGCTTTTTGGGGTGCATTATCAACTGCAATAAGAGTACCCGGAATTACATTAATACCTGCTTTTTTATTTGTTTCTTGGAAAGAAAAAAGACCTATAAAAGCCTATATCTCTAGTTTAACTAGTGCATTAGGTATCATTATTTATAGTTTATATTGTCAAATTGAATTTGGTGATGCTTTGGCTTTTTTTCATGCACAACAAGCATGGAGAGGAGATTTAAAAGGTTTTGCTTGGCAAGGCTGGTGGCAAATGATAATGCAAATAGTCATGGGTTTTAATAATTGGAAGTATGGATATATTCAACAACCTTGGCATCCATTATTATTTTTAATAATTATGGTTAGTGGTTATCTTTTGTACCATTTTCGTTTACAGTTAGGTTTTAAAAAAGTACACTATGGATTTTATTTTCTGTGGCTATTAATGTGGTTATTAGCAGGAGATGAATTATTTAAAGTAGTAATTGTTTTTGGTGGGATATATTTATTATGGTTTTTTCGTTATCAAATTCCTCTTGTTACCTTTGTGTATGGACTATGTTCCTATGGCTTAATTCTAAATACTGGAATTACTCCTTCGGCTGAACGTTATGCTTATGGTATTGTATCTTTATCCATTGTCTTTGGTTTATTACTGGAACGCTATTCTCGTTTAAGATACCCAGTAATGTTTTTTTTCTCTTTACTTATGGTGATATTTTCTATTCGTTTTGCCAGAGATTTATGGGTAGCTTAAAGATAAGAGTTTATCTAATATTTGGTAAAATTAAACTAAATTTTTCCACTGTTTTCACAACCTTACTCTCCTTTAAATTCATTTTCTGCAAAGTCTCATTATCCACCAACAAATAAAATTTATGAACAAACTTATCTTGTAAATCTGCAAGAGATGTAGGAATAACTTTACAATCACTATAAAAGTCTAAACTAGGACGACTATCAGGAAAAGAAGTATAAATTTCTGTTCCTGGTGGAATATTATCCCTAATTAATGCTGCAACTGGTAAAACGGGGAATTTTTCATTTAACTCCCATATCCATGATTGAGAACTCATTAACATTGCTAAAACTAAATACATTCCCGCAAATAAAACCGGGATAAATTGACGGTTATGCTGATTAATAAACCATGATGTGATTCCCATAGTGACTGCTAAAATAATGCTCATAACAATTAACAATGGCTGTTTATCAAATAAACTAAAATAAACACAACCTACTAAACCAGCAATAACTAAAAATGCAAAAAATCCCGTCAAGAATCTGGTTTTAAACTTTTCTTCCTGCCAAATATAACTTAAATTAGCCCCAATTGCTAAAGCTAAAAATGGGTATATGGGCATAATATACCAGGGTAATTTGGTACTCATTAAAGAAACTATGGCAAAATAAACAATTGTACCAATGAGAGTTAAACAACCCCAAGCAGTATGACGATTTTTCCAACTTAAATATAAGCCTCCTGGCCAAAATAACAACCAGGGAAAACCATATTTTATCACTTCCAGTAAATAATACCAAATCGGACCGGTATTACCTTCTACAGCTTTTCCCAGTCTATCAAAAGCTTGGGACTGAAAATGCACTTCTAAGAAAATATTACCATAATGTTGCCATTGGGCAAAATACCAAGCAATAGCAGGGAAATTTCCTAAAAACATTCCTATCCATAGAAATGGATTTTTAAATATAGCTAATTGTTTATTAAGAATAATAAATAAACCTGCTATTCCTGCTAAAACTACTACTAACATTCCCTTTGTCAGAGTAATTAAACCCAAACAAAATCCGATACCAACAGCATACTTTCGATCATGACGCGCTTTGAAAACACAAAATAATAATAATAAGAAAAAGGAAATAGTCATTCCATCTAACATTGCTAGTCTACCATGACGGACTACAGGCAATAATGTTAAATAAACCAAAGCCGAAAATAAAGCTGGTAAAGTTTCTGTAAAAATTAACCTTCCAATTAAGTAAAGTAAAGGAACTCCTAACGCGGTTAAAAATGCTCCCGGAAATCTAGTAGTAAATTCTTGTATTCCTCCTGCATGATAGCAAATAGCAATTAACCACTGCATTAAAGGTGGTTTTAATAAAAAAGGATCTCCTTGAATGGTAGGATAAACCCAGTTACCAGTACGATAAATTTCTCTAGCAACTATAGCATAAGTACCTTCATCCCAATCTCGTAAAGGTAAATTTCCCAGAAACATTAACCATAAAACCAAAGACGCTACCAATAACCCTAATAACCATTGTTTACTGTTCATATTTTAGAAGTGAATTAAGGGGAGAAATTTCATAATATTTGTCACTGTTTTTAAAGTTTTTAATTCTGGGATATCTGGTTTTATTTTTTCTACCATTATTAACTGCTTTTCGGCTTGTCTGGGTTGAAAGTCATATAAATAAACAACTCCTAAATAAAGCCAAGTATAAGGATTTTTTGCATCATATTTAGTTAATTCTGTTAAATTCTGAATTAATTCCGGTGCTTTGCGCTGTAAAAGTTGTGATAGCACTAGAGTATAACGCCAATTTAAGTTATTTGGCTGATTTTTTAAGTAATAATTAGCAGCAAATTCAATTTGTTTTAAATAGTCTTGAGTCGCGTCATATTGATTAAAATTATCTATCTGGACAAAGATATTATCTAAATTGCCATTTTGTAATTCTACTGCTAATTGTGACATTCGAGAAACTAAATCTAAAGGTGGTGTTTTTGTTGATTTTCCTGTATCTGTAACATTCACAGTTATATCAGAACTATTTAAACTATTTAAAGGTGTAATTTTACCAGTAATTCTATCTAAATATAATGCTGATAGTTGATATTTTCCTGGTGGTAATTCCTTGGGAATAAATGTAGCTAGATTCTCAATGACTCGAAAATTTCCCTGGGGATGACATTTTAAGCCACAATATAAATTACCTAAACCAATTCCATGATCATGATACCAAGCTGATTGACCATTTTGCCATTTTAATAGTAACAAACCATTTTGTAATTCATCCCATGAACCAGTTATTTGATAAGTAACGGAGTTATTTTTACCTATTATAAATTGATTAGCAGTTATAACTTTTTCTAAAGTAACTGATTTCTGATCATGCTGATCATTATTTAATTTTTTAATTAATTTTTCAACAACTATCTGAGGATTTTTCCGATGATATAATCTTAATTTATCACCATGAGGTAATACCCAATCACTTTGTAATTTTAAATCAGGAGAAGTTTCTATCAAAGATTTTAATTTGCGTTTAGTTTCTCCCTTTTCTCCCGGTTCTTCTGGTTCATTATCTTTGGTGACATACCAAGATAAATACTGTAAATCTTGATCTACTTGCGATAATTTCATGGTTAATTTTCTCCCATAGACGCGAAAATCAGCCAATGTACCAAAATAATCTAAGGTAAACTCATTAACTTGGGGTGTAGAAACGGGAACTACTCCTAAAGTTGTTTTTAAATATGGGGTAGTTTGATGAATTTTCTCGATTAATTCAGCAAGAGGATATTTTTTACTTTCATTATTTGGTAAATGTTTTCCTCCATAAGCTTGAATTAGAGGTAAAGGAAATAAATTATTTAGTAAAATTATACCACTTACTATAAAAATTGCTAATCTTAATTTATTAAACCAGATATTTTCAATTAAATTAAAAAAGTAAGCTAAAATTAAACTAATTACCGGAAAACAAGGAAGAATAAATCTAATGTCTTTGTTTGTCCCCAGAGAACAAATTACATAGCTACCAATTAGAAAAATAAATAACCAATTTAAAGCGGATTTAGCCAAATTATCTTTAACTGCATTTTGACTAAATCTAGATTTAAAAAGATAAATTAACAAAATACCAATACTCACAAATAATATCGGAAAACCAACAGTTTCTGGGATAGTTTGCGGATAATATAACCAACCAGCAATAGTTGTCGCAGCAGGATCACCTTCTCCTTTTCCCACATTATTAGCATTTAATGCAGAGGTAATAATAGTTAACCAATTTAAACTATACCAAGAACCACAAATTAACCAAGCTAAAATTAAAGATAACCCTGTTTGAATTAGTTTAATAAATTTACGGTTGCTGATAAAAATAATTAATGTGTAGATACTAGGAATAAGAATAAAAATAAAACCTGTGGGTTTTGCTAACATAATTAACCCTATTCCTACCCCCAATATCAAAGTTAATATCCATGATACAAAACCAGTATAACTATCTTTCCAAATTGTTAAAATGGTGAAAGTAGCTATGACAATAGACGTTAAACCATAATCTAATAAATAATCAGTTCGCATAATTCCCATAATGGGAAATAATAAGCAAAATATGCTGGCTGTGATGCCAATTTTTCGGTTTTTAAATAAATAATTCCCTAAATGATATACTGATAAAATAATTATAGCTGTATATAATAAATTGACTAAACTCGCTTGATCATAACCTCTACCAAATAATACCAAAAATGGTACAGTACAAATATACACAAAAGGAGCGCGATAACTGGGGGTTAATTCCCACAGAGATAACCACCAATTACCTGATAAAATATTCAGGTTTTGAAAAATTTGATAATGGTGCAATGCTCCTGTTAAATGGGCGCTTTGATCATAAGATGGAATAGATTCATCTAAGAAAAACCATGTTCTATCTATCAGTAATCCTATCAACCAAATTGTTAATAGTATGATATAGTCTTTATTGACTTTCAGATAACGGTAATCATTCATTATGTTTTGATTTTCAGGTAATTAAATTTTAAAGATATTCAAGCAATTTTATCATTATGAACCAGCCTATCTATTCCCTAGTTATTCCCATTTATAACGAATCAGAAAACATCACAGAGATGTATAGCCGATTACATCATGTCATGGAACAATTAGACGGTGATGCTGAATTAATTTTAATAGATGATGGTAGCCGCGATCGCTAGTGGGTTAATTATGGACAGGATAAATGGTTAGGTTAAATTCAATGATAAAATATGCAATAACTACCAAATTACATCAACAGGATATTGAATAATTTGACTATCTACAGTTAAAATTGCCATGTTTTCCACCTGACTCTGGGCAATAATAATCCTATCAAATGGATCACGGTGTAAATCAGGTAAATTTGCTACTTGTAAAGCATGAACCATTTGAATTGGTAAACTCTGGAAACGATTTATTTTTAACCGACTGGGAATATATGTTTCTGGAGGTTCAGGTAAACTTAGTTTTCCTAAACGTACCTTAATCACAATTTCCCACGCACTTGCAGAACTTAAGAATAACTCATTACTAGGGTCGGTAATGATTTTGTCAGCGATAGATGAAAGTTGTGAATCATCTGTAACCCACCAAATAAAGACGTGGGTATCAAGTAATACTCTCATTCTGAATGTCTAGGGGATTAAGAAAATCTTTTAAAATATCTTCTGGTAAAGGTGAGTTAAAATCAGGGGCAATAACCACCTTACCACGGTCTAAACCCGGTATTCGCGCTAATGGCCGGTGAGAAAAAGGTATGATACGAGCAACAGGAGTACCAGCTTGAGAAAGAATAACTTCTTCTCCTGACAAAACTCGACGGAGTAATTCTCCAAAATCACCTAAGTTGTCTGGAAGTTCTGCATTATACATTGCTATCATTACTTAGTGGTAACATTAATGTCAATTCTTGAGCTTGTACTTTAATTTTACGATAGTTTAAATTGATTTTGTTTATCAAGCCTTGATTACCAACTTTACAGCCAGTCAATTATAACTGTGAACCAACCTATCTACTCCCTAGTTATCCCCATTTATAACGAATCAGAAAACATCACCGAGATGTATCGCCGATTACATCATGTCATGGAACAATTAGACGGTGACGCTGAATTAATTTTAATAGATGATGGTAGCCGCGATCGCTCTTTAAGTATGATGCGCGAATTACACCATCTTGACAACCGAGTACATTATCTCAGTTTGGCTCGAAATTTTGGACATCAAATTGCCGTTACTGCGGGCTTGAACTTTGTCCAAGGTAAATGTATCATTGTTATGGATGCTGATCTTCAAGATCCACCAGAATTAATCTTAACCATGATTGACAAATGGCATCAAGGATATCAAGTAGTTTATGCCCAACGGACATCCCGTCAACAAGAAACCTGGCTCAAACGCTTGACTGCATATCTTTTTTATCGCATTCTCCGACGCTTGGCTAAAGTTGATATTCCCGAAGATACAGGAGACTTTTGTTTAATGGATAGACAGGTCGTAAATATCCTTAATTCTATGCCAGAACGTAATCGCTACATTCGCGGTTTACGTGCTTGGGTAGGTTTTCGACAAACTTCTGTACCTTTTGCACGAGATCCCCGCTTTGCTGGTACAGTAAAATATACATTTGGTAAATCTTGGGCTTTAGCAATTGATGGTATTATCTCTTTTTCCACAGTTCCTTTAAGGCTGGCAACTTATATAGGCATATTATCAGCTTTTATTGCCTTGTTTATGATATTATTAGTTTTGTATTGGCGTTTATCCGAACCATTCTCCCCCATAATTGGTTACACATTAATTACAATTTCCATGTTTTTTCTTGGTTCAGTTCAATTAATTTGTATTGGTATTTTAGGTGAATATATTGGCCGAATATACGAAGAAGTAAAAGGTCGTCCTCTTTATACATTAAAAGAAACTGGAGGTTTTACAAAAAACTGAAATATTAAACTAAAAAAACCATACCATTTAATAGTTTTAAATCACCAAAATCTAGAGGTGCAAGTTCTAGTCCCTCAATTATATTTTATGAGGGGATGAAATTCCATCAATAACCGTTATTAATAAAATCAAGATAATATCAGTGTCAATACCAGAATTTAGTTTACTGTTAATGTCAGTCCTCATTAGTGTTGCTGGACAATTCTTTTTGAAAATGGGAGCAATCAAATTAGGTAAAGTGCATGGAGGGAACATTATTAATCTCATTCTCAACATGATCACCATACCAGAACTTTTATTAGGATTAACCTGTTATGGTATTGGTGCTGTAGCCTATATCCTACTACTAACAAGAGTTAATCTGAGCGTCGCTGCTCCCGCAGTATCAGTTGGTTATATATTTTCCGTATTCTTAGGGTATTTTATTTTAAAAGAACCTATTTCTCCTACCCGTGTTTTTGGATTAGGTTTGATTGTTACTGGGGTAATATTAGTGGTTTGGAAAAAGTAAAATTAAGACAACAGACCCTAATTTTCTCGACTAAATCCACTATCATTGAGAAGTTGTCAATCAGTGATCAAAATATCTCCACCCAAGATTAGAATAGTAGCTAACGTGACTACTAAATATCATTCACAAATGAGAAACTATATTCAGTTAATTATCATATAACTACTGGTGGCATTAAGGAAAAAATCATTTTTTCTTGAAGATCAAACCATAATCTAAGTAGTAAAACATACCTGAATTCCCAAGTAACTCATACTTCACAGTATGGCAAAAAATCTCAATCTTTAGAAAAATGTGTTATAACCTACCCTCAGAGCCATCATTGCTATCATTGATTGTTCATTCCTTGAAGGAGTCACACTGTGGAAAATAATAAGTCATTTTTTGGGACACAGGGAATATTAATCGCATTAGTTGGCCTAACTGGTACCCTAAGTATTGCTTTAATGATTCTATTTAAAAATAAAACCTCTGATGCCCAAAGTCCAAGCATCAGCGTTGAAATTAATAATACTACTGCTAATGTTAAAACTCAGCAGCGGTTAGAAGAATTAAAAACAGAAATGCTCACCAGTTGGCAACAACAAGCACAAGCAAAAGGGTTTTCTACTGATGTACCATCTAATTTCCAAGGGATTGTAATTAGTGAAGCTAAACTTCCCCCAGAAAAAAAAGTTATCGCCCTAACCTTTGATGATGGACCTTGGCCTAATACTACCGCCAAAGTATTAGATATTCTCAAAAAAAATCGAATTAAAAGCACATTTTTTGTAGTTGGACAAAATGTCAAGAATTATCCCGACTTAACAAAACAAATAGTTGCAGATGGTCATATTATTGCTAACCATACTTGGCATCACTGGTATCATCAGATGAACGCACAAGCGGCAGCCTATGAAGTAGCAAATACCGGAGACATCATTTATCAAACCACAGGGGTGAGAACCAGTCTGTTCCGTCCTCCAGGAGGAATCATGAATAACGGAGTCGCAGCTTATGCTAAAAACAATAAATATGCTGTTATTATGTGGTCGGCTGATTCCATGGACTACTCTCGTCCCGCTGTACCCCGGCTAATGAATAATATATTTAGAGAAGCTAAACCAGGTGGTATTGTATTAATGCACGATGGTGGCGGTGATCGATCTCATACTGTCAAGGCCTTGCCAGAAATCATTAGTCGCTTTCGTAAACAGGGTTATGAATTTGTCACTGTTCCCGAACTGTTGGAAATGCAAGATCAACATCCACAGTTAACTGCTAAGAATAAATCGAAATCTCCACAATTGCAAAAACCCAAGAAACCTTAAATAAATAAAGTCAGAATCAGGATACCCAGGATTAAAGGATGAACAGGATGAATAAGCTGTTTGACATTTAGATTGTATATTGCTCACAACTAAAACTCTTGTGGAACAGGCATCCGGCCTGTTTTAATTATGCAAATTAAATGTTTTTCAGCTTATACCAATTCTGTATGAAGATGCACATAATCGTAATTAAATCCTGTAAATCCTCAAATCCTGGACATCCTGATTCAGACAAAAAAGATGAAAGCATGAACAGAATAAATACAGATAAAGTAGACATCTCTAAATACGCAATGAGTGGGGAATTATACTGGTGATGAGGGCGATCGCCTTATATTTTTATTTTGCAGCCAACCAATTCTGCTGTCCTAATCGCTGCCAAGCTTTACGTATATGTTGTGGTTTAAAGATGGTGCGTTTGCGTTCATCTACGATGGGGCGCAGCCCATCGCTCCAGGAATAAACTAACTCTATGGCCTGTTCACTATCTTGGACTGGGTTGGTTTCTTGAGTCCCTACCCAATGAACTGTAGCCAATAATTCCATGCCATAAGGGGTTTCAAAGCCGTTTATGAGATTGCTAACTCGTTCTAATCGTTCCTGTGCCGATGGGTCATTGGCTAAAAACGCCTGTGCAGCTTCTCTACCTGCGGGTAAAACGTAAATTTCCGCGCTTTCTGCCTTGGCTGTTCCATCCCCATAACCGCGAATGTAATGCCCTTCTATGTGTTTTAAAACATGATTTAGATTATGGGCATAAGGTCCATATTTGTGTTTTACATACTCAAGGCGTAGGGGTTCACCTGCTACTTGTAAAAAATAGGCGAGTTTTTGAATTTCTAGTTTGGTTAATTCATAACCAGGAATACCGTACAATTCCAGTAGGCGAATAAACAAAGCACGGGCGCGAGTCATATTTGGCTTTTTGCTGGCTACGGGCATTGTTTCCACAGCAGGTGCGCCACTGGGTTCAAAAATAATGACTTGGACATCTGGAAGTGCAGCAAAAGCTGATTCTATTAAGGGTTTAACCTCACTCCAGTCTAAGCCACCGTTACCGCACCCCAATGGAGGTATAGCAATGGAAGTAATGTTTAATTGCTGTACTTGGGCGACTAATGCTACCAGTCCAGTTTTGATATCTTCTAATTTAGATTTGCCCTTCCAGTGGCGTTTGGTGGGGAAGTTAATAATGTACAGGGGGTTAAATAAGTTACCTGTAGCGACGGTAAACATCTGCCCCGGTTGCACCTGTCCAGCACGACAGGCTTTTTCGTATTGGCGGAAATTTTCTGGATAGGCTTGTTTAAATTGCAAAGCAATGCCTTTACCCATAACACCGACACAGTTTACTGTGTTTACTAGGGCTTGGGCTGGTTCTGTTAATAAGTTGCCTTGCTTAATTTCAATCATTGTTTTTAAGGGATTAAATAATTTTAATCGCTGTTTATACTATTGTATTCTCTATGTTAGTTGCTGGTTGATAATCAATTATTATCAATATTATCTATCACTGGATAAACTAGAAACTGATTTTAAATATTATTTTACTACGTAATGGAATTTTTGAATAATATTAATAATAATTTGAAATATTATTTAGCTACTTAATTGATGATTTTAATAATACCAACCATGGTAAATCTTTACTGGCATTTTGATATTAAAGGTGGTAAGTATTAGTTGTAATTGTTGAGCAATAGTTTTATTGATTACACCTATTTCTTGTATTAAACTCCAAGGACAATTTTCATAAACTAAAAATTCTGCTTGTCTTCTCCACTTGCGGTTGGGGTCATCTGGAGTATTAGCCCAATATTTTGATTTCATTAATTCCCAATCAATGACAGATTGTAAATCAGATATATCATCATAAAATTCGCTATATGCCATGATAGCGTGTCCATCAGTAAAAGCAAATTTTAGTTTTAAAGAATTGATGGTATAAGCTTCTGAAACTAGATGGATAATTGGCTGTTGTCCACCGCTATAACTATCTACGTTTTGTTTATGAATGGCATAGAGCATGGGTGAACGCGGAGCAAAATAAAAGGGGACATAATCATGTAAATATCCCCCAGCACTACAGGGAACTTTTGTGGTGGCACGTCTATCTTGAATGTGTCCGTGTGCGATGTCAAGATAATTGGTTTGTTGTATCTTGAGTCTACTGTTTGCTATCAATCCCCCACTGGTGATTATGGAGGTTAAGTTATCAATGTGGGTGATGTGATAAATCGGTGTAGACATCTACTGCTTTTAAATTATACTCAATTCTGAAGCCTATTCTAGTGGGTATTATTTGGAGTTGATTGCTAAAAAACGAAATGAGCTACTTTCGGTTGTTGAGCCTCAAGGTGATGTGGGAAAGCAGTTGAGTTTGTTTTGAGTGGGGAGTTATGGTAATGATGAGAGCGATCGTCTATGGGATTTGAGAGGGCGATCGCTCTCATTTGTCAAAGTTATCACCAGAGTGGTACAAAATAATCAATCCTAACTATGAAATTTATTTTGTACAACTACTTATTATTTTTTCTGATAGTATTGTTCACTATATTCTTTTAGTAAAGAAGATATGTCAAGTTGGTGAGTACCTAGCCATTGCTGAATTTTGAAATCAGTAATATCTGGAATTTTATAATCCTTAAATTCCTTGAAAAAAGACCTGACATTATCTTTTAAGAGTTTAAGCTTACCTTTTCTCATTATTTCAACTTTATGAGTAAAGTTCCCTTCATTAGAAACATTTTTAGTAGGGATAATTAATATTCTTTTTACTTTTTCTGTTTTGTATGTATCTTCAAACCACCCGGAATGATTGTTCATTTGACCAGTTTCAGTTTTAGATATTTGATTTCGTGAGTCTTCAACTTCACTCTTACATTCAAAAATAAAATACTGGCTATCTTCACCACACCAAAGGTTATCTGCTCCCTTCTTAAATTCCCTATCTGGTCTTTGGCTAAGAAAACCAATTGCACTACCTAAATCTTGAAGAGCTTTTTCAAACTTCTCCGCAGGTTGTCCAAAACTCAAACTTTCAAGTATATCATCTATATTCATAATAAGTTCTTCATAATTTGCATTTGAAGATATCCACTCCTTTATCCTTTTAATTCTATTTTCACTTATATATTGCAGTTTCTTATAATTAATACCTTCTTTTGGTTTCAAAAGATTATTATTATTTTTAAATGCACTTTTTTGTGTTTTGTTAGATTCTAATTTGCTAATTCGATATTGATAACGAGCTAAAATTTGTAGATACCAACCCTTTTCTGTTGAATTTTCTTGATAGAAGGAATCAATTATTTTTTGAATACAAGTTATTGCATTTTCTAGCTCATTTATATGTAAGGAATCTTCTGCTTTCTTTTCCAACTCTAATATTTCTATAAAATTTTTACCATTACTAGATTCCATAGTAACAACTTCATCCATTTTTTCTTTATAAAATTCTTTCCATCCTTCGTCTCTTTTTAAACATTGATTGATTAAATCCATTACAACATCTAAAGGTTGTTGTCTTTTTTCTTCTAATTCTTCCTCCGCAAACTTCCCAATCTCAATTCCTATTTCTATCCAGAAGTGTTGAATGTTAAGAAAAGCCTGATAAAAATAGCCCAAAATATGTTAAATTTTGGGCGAAGGATTAAAATATTTTGATTAACCATGATCATAAACTCATTTCCCAAGATTGTCAAAAATAT
>Ga0208200_100075_pt1 | contig 21533 bp, 18 predicted proteins | sample LakMenEpi13Aug08_FD_150689 | JGI IMG/M metagenome (GOLD analysis project Ga0208200, IMG submission 150689) | Freshwater microbial communities from Lake Mendota, WI - 13AUG2008 deep hole epilimnion (SPAdes) | ecosystem: Environmental > Aquatic > Freshwater > Lake > Epilimnion/Euphotic zone ...
CAGCGAGTGGGGACCCCTCAATTTTAAACCCTTACCCAGCAAGGTGTCCAGAGACAGTTTCCGAAGGTCAGGAAAAAAGTAGTAAAACCACCAACCGACAGCAAGAAAAAAACTCCCAAAACCCTTACCCAGCAAGCGACCGAAGTTCCCAACCAAAAAATCAATATTACAGCCATTTTACCTGACCTTCGGAAAATAAACAAGACCAGCAAAAATATACAAAATAATTAAATCCTGTATCCCTGCAAATCCTCATTCAGACAAAAACTACACCACAGCAGCAACCTGTTTTCTAAAGAAAGCCTGTAAAACAGTTTCGGCAATTTGAGGACTACTTAAACCTAATGCAGCAAAAGATTGATCCGGTGTAGCATGATCTACCAAAATATCAGGAACACCAATCCGCTTCACAGGTACAACAATATCAGCATCAAGTAAAGCTTCCGCCACAGCAGAACCAAAACCACCCATTAAACAACCCTCCTCCAAAGTTACAACCCTACCAATCTCTTTAGCCAAAGGTAAAATCAATTCAGTATCTAAAGGTTTAACAAAACGAGCATTAACGACAGTTGCCTCAATTCCATATTCGCTGAGAATCTCCGCCGCTTGCATAGCCGGATAAACCATCGTACCATAGCCGAGAATTAATACATCATCACCTTGACGCAGAATTTCTCCCTTACCAATTTCTAAAGCTTCCCAACCCTCCTCCATTAAAGGGACACCATGACCATTACCACGGGGGAAACGCATAGAAATCGGTCCATCTGTATAGTTAATCCCAGTAACAACCATCCGTTGTAATTCGGCCTCATCCTTGGGAGCCATTACCACCATATTCGGAATACAACGCAGATAAGCAATATCATACATTCCTTGATGGGTTGGACCATCAGCCCCAACAATCCCCGCCCGATCTAAACAGAAGAATACAGGGAGGTTTTGAATACAAACATCGTGAATAATTTGGTCAAAGGCCCGTTGTAAAAAAGTGGAATAAATAGCAGCAACGGGACGCATTCCCTCACAGGCTAAACCCGCAGCTAAGGTAACGGCGTGTTGTTCAGCAATGCCCACATCAATATACTGATGAGGTAATTTCGCTTGTAGTTTATCTAAGCCCGTACCAGTAGCCATGGCCGCTGTAATACCGACGATTTTAGGATTTTGTGCTGCCAGTGTCACTAGAGTATGAGAAAAGACCTTAGCATAAGCAGGGGGTTTAGGTTTACTGGAAGGAATCGCTTTCCCTGTGCCTAAATTAAAGGGAGTTTGGGCATGGTAGCCTACTTGATCTTTTTCCGCTATTTCATAGCCTTTCCCCTTAGTTGTCACTACATGAACCAACACGGGACCAGTAATTTGATGTGCTTGTTGGAATGTAGCAATTAACTCTTCTAATTTATGTCCATCAACTGGACCCATGTAGGTAAAGCCTAATTCTTCAAAAACCGCACCAACTTTAGGAACTGCTAACCGTTTCATTCCTTCTTTAATGCGTTCCAGTTCTGGGGAAATAGACTCACCTAAAAAGGGAAGATGTTTTAACTGTTCCTCAATTCCATCTGAGAGAAACTGTACTGGAGGACTCAACCGCATTTTATTGAGATAACGAGGAATCGCCCCCACGTTGGGAGAAATGGACATTTCATTATCATTGAGAACCACCAGTAGATTAGTTTTGGGTAGGTGTCCTGCGTGGTTAATAGCTTCTAAGGCCATACCCCCAGTTAAAGCCCCATCACCAATAACAGCAACGGTTTTGAAATTTTCCCCTTTTAAGTCGCGGGCTAAAGCCATTCCCAAGGCGGCGGAAATACTTGTAGAGGCGTGTCCAGCACCAAAATGATCAAATTTGTTTTCGCAGCGTTTGAGATAACCTGCAACGCCGTCTTTTTGGCGGAGAGTGTCAAAATTACTGTAGCGTCCGGTAATTAATTTATGAGGATAGGCTTGATGTCCTACATCCCAGATGACTTTATCCCGATCTAGATCTAAGGTTTGATACAGTCCTAGTGTTAATTCGACAACTCCCAAACCAGGCCCTAAATGCCCTCCAAAGGCTGCTACTGTTTGTAAGTGCTTTTCACGAATTTGACGGGCAATTTGTTCTAACTGCCGAATTGACAAACCATGCAACTGGTTAGGATGGGTAATTTCACTCAAGTGCATATTATCGGCTTTTCCTCTCTAAGTCTTCTGTTCTCATGATTTTATTTTCCCACTTCCGGTGGCTGCTAAAATCTGACTGCCATTAATTGTTATTGTCTAACTATAACTTTTGTGAGTTTTTAATAGTTACATATAATAATCTAATTTGATTTATGACCGATTTCCTAGCCAAGTCGTAAATTATAGTGGGAGTTGGGAATAAAATCCTGTTGTATTCAGATATTCAAGAATGACTAGGGTAGGCTTGTACGCGCAATTTGTGTAATAATGTGCTATAATTGGGCATTAATTGAGCATCTTTCCCAAAAATTTGATAACCTGATTTTGATCATCAAAAATTAGTCACTATCTATTTTAACCATCAACTGAGCATTTTTTAGATCATAATTCTCAAAAACCTTAGTGAATGAACATCTTGCGGTTCACTGCATCAATCCTGATTGTCAACGTCCTTATCCCCAACCCAGGGGTAATAAGTTCTGTCACAGTTGTGGCGCACCTCTGCATCTATTAGACCGCTATTTCCCTCTTAAACCTCTAGGTACGGGAGGGTTTGCCCAAATTTATACTATTTGGGATGAAAAAACACAAACAGAAAAAGTCCTCAAGGTGCTGGTGGAAACTTCACCTAAGGCTCTGGAATTGTTTATTCAAGAAGCGGAGGTTTTAAGTAGTTTCCGTAGTTCTGGAGTGCCTATAGTTGAGAGTGACGGTTATTTTCAAATCAATTTAGCTAATCCTAAACCCCATCAATTACCATGTTTGGTGATGGAAAAAATCAATGGTTATACTTTGGAGGAGGTATTAATAAATTCTCCTCAAGGTTGTTCTGAAGATTTGGTATTAGGTTGGTTTATTCAAGCTGTGATGATTTTACGGGAATTACATCAACGTCAAATTATTCACCGAGATATTAAACCTTCTAATTTAATGTTGCGTAGTTCTACTCCCGCAGCCCCTAGTAAAAATGATCAATTGGTGCTAATTGATTTCGGAGGTGCTAAACAATTGAGCGGTTCTGTTTGGCGATCGCACTCTAGTTCTACGCGCCTATACTCGTCCGGTTATAGTCCCCAGGAGCAAATTCGCGGCGGTAATATTGGACCATCGGCAGATTTTTATGCTTTGGGTCGGACTATGATTCAACTAATTACGGGTAAGTATCCTTCAGAGTTGGAAGACGGATTAACTGGTAAGTTGCAATGGCGTAACCATCGACAGATTAAACTAGATTTAGCAGATCTATTAGATGAAATGGTACAGGATGATATACGATTGCGTCCAGCCCATGCAGATATTATTCACAAAAGATTACTTAAAATTGCTTCTCCACCATTGGGTAAAGGTTTACTGAAGTCTATTGGTAAATCTGTAGTAGTATTAATTACTGAATTTGCTCAATTTATAGGTAATACTACTCTATCTATTATTCAGGGAATATGCAAGTTTTTATTAGCTAGTTTAGTGACTATTTGGGTAATGATACTCACAAGCATCTGCGCGGGAATCGGGACTATAATCGGTTTTATTCTAGCTTACCACACTAGTTTAGGCGATCGCTGGCTAGAATTAGTCTATCAATTACCAACATTAGTTAAAAATCAACCTTATGTAGTTAAAGAAACCATAGTATATGCTTTTGCAGGTTTAGGAACAGGTTGGGGGTTAACCCTATCAGGCTGTTTTGAACAAAAGCGGCGATTTCTGATCACAGCTTTAATGAGTTTAATTGGTTATAGTTTAGGCTGGATAGCGTGTCAATTCATCACCAGCGAAAATCTTACAGAAAGCCTAATAATCTGGATTTTAATCTCACTTCCCCTCTTAACCCTGGGTTTAGGCCTTCGTACTCACCAAATCGCTTATGCTGTTGTCGCAGGTTTAGGTACTGCTAACTTGATAGCCATTTTCGCGCGTTTAGGGTTAGGGTTGCAGTTATTTCATTTTACCAGTTCACCGACCGCGTTTGATCTATTTTCACTTCTAGGTTTTTTTAGTCTGGTGAGTATCTTAGTCAGCTTTTCCCTGAGTATAAGCCATTACCTCATTGTCCCTTGCTTACGTTGGTTAGGTTGGCGATAAGTGTCACATACAACACAGATACCCCCAAGTTCACAACTAAGATGAACTAGGGGGTATCCCATAATTGGTAGACTATAAATCTTTCGGTATACTGAAGTTGAAACCAATATACACTCTTTATTCCCATTTGCATAGTTCTGTAATAACAATTTATTTAATTTTTAGATATTTTTAATTATTTCTTTATATTTCCAGATTAATTAAACCAGCAAATATCCTGTTTTGTTATATTAGTAACATTCTAGTCAGAAAAACAACTTACAGCCATTCCCGGTGTTATAAGGTACATATCTAGCGGGCAAGATGCCCGCACCACAAGAGTTTTATCATTCAACTTTGTACCTCATAGGCAATTAATGCTCTGAAATATAAGTTATTCTCAAACAACAAGACTGGAGGTCATGTTTTTGCCTAAATTATCACTTTCTCCTAACTTGATTGGTATTGATACTACTATCAGGAGTATAATGGTTTTTAGGCTGTTTTTAACAACTAACTACTGACGCAGTTCTTAAACTTTGAACAGTAGAAATTATCCGTTGGGAAACTTGGTCAATTTCCTCGACTGTATTAAATCTCCCAATACCAAATCGTAGGGAAGCATAAGCTAATTTATCGGAGTGTCCTAAGGCTTTCAACACATAAGAAGGAGCAACATTATTGGAGGAACAAGCAGAACCAGAAGATACAGCTACTATTGATTGTAAACCTAAAGAAAGTGCAGTGCCATCTACATCTTTAATACTAATATTTAAGTTTCCTGCTAATCGTTTTTGAGGATGTCCATTGATATAAATTCCTCCTAAAGTAGATAACTGTTTCCACAATCTTTCTCTTAGTTCTGTTAATCGTTGATTTTCGGTTTCTTGAGTGGCTATGGCAATTTCTACAGCTTTACCAAAACCGACAATTTGTGGTGTATATAACGTCCCAGAACGCATTCCTTTTTCATGTCCTCCTCCATGTTGTTGGGAAGCAAGTTTGACTCTTGGGTTACGTCTGCGAACATATAAAGCCCCAATACCCTTTGGTCCATAAACTTTATGGGCTGTGAGAGACATTAAATCAATATTCATTTCTTCCACATCTAAAGGTATTTTCCCAATAGCTTGGGCTGCGTCTGTGTGCAAAATAATTTGCCGTTGACGGCAGATTTCGCCAATTTCGGCTATTGGTTGTAAAACCCCAATTTCATTATTGGCAGCCATTATAGATACTAAAATTGTATCATCACGCAAGGCTTTTTCTAACTGATTTAAATCAATTAATCCATCTTTTTCTACTGGTAAAACTGTGAGATCAAAACCCAGATTTTTTAAATATTCACAAGGATCTAAAACTGCTTTATGTTCCGTGGCAATAGTGACAATATGTTGACCTTTCTGGAAATAAGCTTCAGCAATTCCTTTAATGGCTAAATTATTCGCTTCCGTTGCACCGCTGGTAAAAACAATTTCCTCTGGAGTTGCGTTAATTGCTGCTGCTAAAATTTCCCGTGTTTGTTTAACAGCGGCTTCTGATTCCCAACCATAAATATGGCTAATACTAGCCGCATTACCAAACTTTTCTGTAAAGTAGGGAATCATAGCAGCCATTACCTTTTCATCAACGGGGGTAGTAGCATGACAATCGAGGTAGATAGGACGACTGGACATAATTAATTAATGGTTAATTCAAAATTTGACTTAGTTTTTTTAAGATTCGGAAAACTTGATAAAGTTCGTTTTCTCGCTTGAAGAGTGTAAATTGATCAGACAAAGCGTATTGGGCTTGATTAATTTGCGAAAATTTGATAAAAATAAAATCACTTCCATTCATTACCAATCCAAATAGAGGTTTTGTAGCATGAGGATTAGCCAGCATATAAGTAAGTGCTTGAGGTATGGCTTCTAAGAGAGAAAAAGTAGTTCTTTTAGATTCAATTACTAATAACCATAATTGTTGTTGGATAACTAAAACATCAATTTTACCTCTGATAACTTCGTCTTCATTTTCGACTGCGATTTCTATTGATGATTCACTCCTAATAAAGAAAGGTTCATCATAAAATCCAGCTAAACTGAGTAAGGGAGATAAAACTACTAACTTGACTGTTTCTTCCGATAAAGGAGGATATTTAGCTAATCTGAGAAAATGCAATTTTACTTTGTCTAGATATTGTTTTTCTAAATCAGAGATTTCTGGCAGATTTTCTAACCATTCAGGAAAAAATGCTTCATTGTTGGTTTGTTTTAGACTAAATTTTGCTTCTAAATAGGCAATGCCTATGTTTTGCGCTTGGATGAATTGAACCATAATACAAATAATAGAATTGATATTTCTATTGTATAAGGTTTGAATGGTTATGTTATTTCATTAACATAATTCAGTCAAGTAAAGTTTAAATTAATTAACATTTGAAAAATCAAATATCTAAGGAGGAGAAATCACAGCTATATCAATAAAATCTGACAAATCAGACCGTAAAACTTTAAATAGCTGCTAATTCCTTGATTTTTTTGAGTACAGATTCGGCATGACCTTTTGTTTTGACATTAGGCCAAACATAGGCGATAATTTTATCAGGTGAAATCATAAAAGTTGAACGGGCAACTCCCATATATTCTTTACCCATAAACTTCTTTAAACGCCATGCACCATAGGCCTCTATTAATTGATGTTCAGGATCAGTTAATAGGGTAATTGATAAATTATGTTTGTCTATAAATTTACAATGAGATGTGGCAGAATCTGGACTAACACCGATAATTTTTGCTCCCACTGTGGTAAATTCGGGGGATAATTCTGTAAAGTCTTGAGCTTCGGTGGTGCAGCCCGGTGTATTATCTTTAGGATAAAAATAGAGAACTATCCACTGATTTATATCAGCAAGATTGAGTAGATTATTGTTTTGGTCTGGGGTCGAAAAATCCGGTGCAGGTTGTCCAATTTGGGGAATATTGGTCATAATTAGAGGGCGATAAATTAGGAATAAATGAAAATTATAGAGTAGATTAGGTAATCAAACTTGATTCAATTTCGCGTCTACGAGGAACATCATAAACCATAAAATCATGAGCCATAATTGTTTTAGGAAAAATTGCCTTTGCTTCTTTAAGTAGATCTTTTAATTCAATAGTATTACCGGGAGCATAACGGGGGCTAAAATGTGTCATAATTAGTTTACGAACTCCGGCAACATAAGCGGTTTGTGCCGCCATTGTAGTTGTAGAATGTAGCCTTTGAAAAGCCATTTCTGAATCTTGGTGAGCAAAAGTTGCCTCATGAATTAATACATCTGCATCAAGAGCTAATTGTACTGCACCATCACAATAAACCGTATCCGTACAATAGGCAATTTTTCGGCCAATTTCTATTGGACCACATAATTCACTACCATTAATTACTCTTCCGTCTGCTAAGGTGACTGTCTCACCGCGTTTAAGTTGTCCATAAATAGGACCTGAAGGAATTTGTAGCGATTTGGCTTTGTCTATATCAAAACGTCCGCTTCTATCTTTCTCTGCTATTCGATAGCCAAAAGCAGGGATACGGTGATGTAGAAGACCACAGGTGACAGTAAATTCACTATCTTCATAAATTATCCCCGGTTGAACAGTATGCACTTTAATGGGGTAGGAAAAATGGGTATGGGAGTAACGGGAAGCGGCTTGTAAGTATTCATTTAAGCCCTGTGGACCGTAGATATCAATTTTGTCTACATTACCTGCTAAACCGCAACTAGCCAACAATCCCATTAAGCCAAAAATATGATCACCGTGCATATGGGTGACAAAAATTCGGGATAGTTGGCTAATTTTTAATTCACTCCGCAAAATTTGATGTTGAGTTCCCTCCCCACAGTCAAATAACCACATTTCTGCCCGTTGTGGCAATCTCATTGCCACGCTGGAAACATTGCGTGATCTTGTAGGTACACCGGAGCTCGTCCCTAAAAATGTAATCTGCACGGCGGTTTTTAGCTTTCCTTTTGCTGAATATAGTCCCTGATTCTCTATCTTGGCACAGTATTGGCACAGTTAGCTATTTGAGCAGAAGGAAAACACAATATTTTCTAATTTTCCTGGTTTTTATTGCCACTGGGCAGAATTTGGCAAAGGCCAAGATAACTCACAAATAGTACCTTGATTTTCAAGGTGAACTCGCCTAAATTTACCTTGAATTTGTTTGGCTAAATTTTTAAATTGTTTTGTTCCCCAACCTTCTTTTAATGGGTAAATTCCTAAACCATTATCTATAATTCTCAGGGTGTAAAGTCCTTTTTCTACTGAATAATTAACTTGTAAACAAGTGATACCTATGGCGTGTTTACCAACATTACATAGGGCTTCTTCTAAAAATCTGCAAAGTCCTCGCTTATTTTCAATACTCAAACTACTTTCATCTATAGGCTCAAAACTATGGATTTTTAGTTTGAGGGTTTTGAAACATGGAAAATCCCGTTCTAAGGTATAGGTATAAACTTGATAGAGAATTTCAGGTAAAGGGTTTCGCAAATCTATAACTACATTACTTCCTAAATAAAGGCTAGTATCTTGATTAAGAGTTTCTTGTTGCCAAAATTCATATATTCCTCGTAACTCTTGATTTAATTCTTCAAGTTCTTGTTCTATTAAAGGTAGCAAATTATTAATGGGTAAATCTTTTCTTTTGACGAGACGTAAAATTTTAGCTAGAGTTTGTAATGGTCCATTGTGAATTGTTTCAAATGTAGCTTCAATCATGGTTTTACGAGCTTTAATTCCAGATTTAATTGTTTGATTATATTGATATAAAGACATAAGACTAATACCGTTTACAACTATAACAAAAATTGCTGGAAATATAGAAAATGACCAACCCCAAGTTAATAAGAAATGACTAATCAATACTAGACTAAAACTAGTAATGATAACTTCTGATAATTTGCCTACAGAAACAAAATAAATTTCTTCCTGTAGGTTTTTCCAAAATTGAGTTTGCATAAGCTTTTATTCCAATCTCAAAACCTTAATAATGGAAAACATATTATTGATTCTACTAACTTTATTTGTTAGTTAATTAATCAATTAATCCTTCGGCTCTAGCTCTCATTTCTGTTTGAATACGGATATTTTTACCTTCTTCTGGGTAAATATTTAAAGCGTCTTGTAACTTACTCCAATAATGACGTACCATCCGTTCAGATATGCACATATTTTTAGCAATTACTTTATCTTGTAATCCTTCTTCAAAAGCTAATTCCAGCACTTTCAACCATTCTGGTTTCACCTCTAAACCTGAATGAATTCCTTTGATATCTTTGGTGTGAGTTAAGCCTTGTAATGCCCAATCAACTCTAGTTAACATTTCCTGAGTAGAAAGACTTTTATCAGCAACAGTAAAGCCTCCTTTATGATTATCAATATAAGGACGAATGCGGATTAATGTTTTCACATGGGCACTTTGAACAACAAGATTTAAATGGGAATAATTTTCCATCAAAACCTTAAGAAGTTGAATACCTGTATCAACTTTCGCTGTCATTTCCGGTTTTTCTGGTATGGAAAGATCCATTACTAGGAGGTCAGGTTGGTAATTAATAACTTGCTCAAAAGCATAACTAGCATTTGTAGCTGTATTAAATTCAGCACTAGGATAGTTTTTTCGTAAAATTTCTACTGTCCCATTTAAAACTGACTCGTGGTCATCAATTACTATGAATTTTAAACATGATTTTTCTGATGGAATTTGTTGCATATCTAATAATTGTCCTAATAGTTACACACATGATAATTTTTGGTTGCTATAGGAATCATAAATGATATTTGAAAAACTTTAAGTAGTCTAGGGTGGGCTGGGCAATGCCTAGTCTACATACGTTCCAAAAATCAAATATTAGTCCTATATATACTACTATTAATTACTTTTTTGTAGGTTTTCTTAGTTATAACTTATTAAAGGTGGGGGTGTTACCCCTTACCCAATGAAAAATATTAGAAAATACTGAGATTATGAAGTTGATATATAACAATAATAAATATGTTTATTTAAAAAAACTTAGGATTAATCAGAGTTGTGACAAATATAGTAACAGGTACTATAGGAGATATTAAGTAATAGAAAATACTGAATAATAAAAGTGCCAAATTGACATAAGGTTTTTGTTAAGTAGGAGCATTTAGCTGATGTTAAGAATTTAAAGCTATTGTAAAGATGTTCTTATTTTGGTAAATAAGAATAAAAAATCAGAGTAGATATATCATGATCAAAAAATTTTAGAATAGCCTGATATTTTGTATTTTTTGGAGAGTAATACAACAGAATTAATTACATAGATGATTTATTTCCTGTTCTTTGTTCTTACAAAAAATAGAACTATTAACTGGGAACAGGGAACAGATAAGAAACAAAAGTTGCTGAGTTTAAAGCTCAGTCAAAAAAAGATGTTTTTAAATATGAGTTTTTTCTATTAAAAGTTTGCCCGTTCTCTGTTCCCTTTTAATAATTAATTTAATTAATTTTTCCAGCTATTCAGCTACTTATAAATCAGCAATTAGTCTAGCTTTTCTCAACATAAATTGTAATGCCGTTTCTTCTCTAGAAATAATATCGGCTGTAGTGTTCATTCCTGATTGTAAGACACATTTGTGACCATTAATTCCAAATGAATTACTTTCGGGCTGAATGGTTGTTTCAAAATAGCTAATACCAGGAAAACTGGTCATATTTGTATCTTTACTTTGAGATGTAATTGCGTCTGGAGCAATGGTTTTAACAGTCCCCTTAGCAATTCCATAATCAGGATAGGGACAAGCATCAACACGAAGTTGCACTTTTTGACCAATGGCAATTTTGTTGATTTCCGCAGTAGGAATTATGGCTTTAATTACTAAATAAGCACTATCAGGGACAACCTCAGCAATAGATTCACCAACTCGCAGAACTTGACCAGAATTGCGTAAATTTAGTTTAAATATAATCCCATTACTTGTGGCAAGAATTACACTACTTTTACGCTGAGTTTCTAGTTGTTGAAGTTCTTTTTGTGATTGTTTTATTTGAGTTTGTATTTCTACCAATCGCTGAATTAAGACTTCTCTTTCTTTATTTAGAGCCGCTATATTAGCTTCACCTTTAGCAGTTTCTTGAGCAATCCGTTCTTGTGCCATTTTTACCATTGCGGTAGTTGGATTAATTGCAGCTTGAGTTGATTTAATTTTGATTTTAGCAAGATCAACAGCTTTTTTTGCAGATTGTAGTGTTAAGGTTGTCTGGTGCACAACTAGCTGTTTTTGCTCAAATTCTCTGGTACCAATTGCACCAACTTTGGATAACAACTTATAACGATCTCTATCCGATTTTGCAAAATCTAAATCGGCTTTTGCTTTTTCTAAATCTACTAATTCTTTTTCAATATTTACTTCTGCTGTCATTAATTCACTTTCGGTATTTATTTTTCGCTCTTGATATTCCCTTTGATTTCTTAATAAGTCTTCTTTGGCAGAATTGACAACAGTTTCTATAACTCTTTTTTCAGCCATAATTTGATAATTTAATGTCCGGTTTTGAGCATATATTTGTAATATTTGTAATTCATTTTGTTTAATACTTTCTTCTAATTGACTTTTTTTAATTAGCAATTGTTCAGTATCTAAAATGGCAATTATGTCTCCTTGCTTAACAATTTGATTTTCCTTGACTTTGATACTCTTAACTGTCCCTTCTATTGGTGATTGCACCACACGAGTTTCACCTATAGGACGGACAATAGCAGCAGCTTTTACCGTGACATTATATTTCACCCATGAAGATAAATAAATGCTAGTAATAACAGTACCAATCAAAAATAAACCTGCTAAAGATGTCCAGCGACTAATAGGTGGAAGTGAATTATCAGTTTCAAAGACAGAATTAAATTCTTGATTGTGAGTGTAAGTCATGGTTATCTAAATAATGAATGATATATAGAATTCCTATTTGAGTTTTGAACGGTATTTTTAACGTTAGCAAAGCGTGGCTTTTATGGTCGCTTAACCCTCCCTAACCCTCTCCTTGTTAAGGGGAGGGGACTGGTTTCCGGTTTCCCTTCTTTGCATGATTAAGGGGCTAAACACAAGAGGGAATTAAGGAATTACAAAATCTAAATGATCTCCTGATTTAGTGCGTAAATCTGCCAAAGAACCTTGCAATTTCAATTTACCCTGATCTATCAAAACAATCCAATCAGCACGATTAATTACCTTGGGTCGGTGAGTAATTAAAATCGTTGTTTTTCCTTGACGATATTTAAATAATTGGTCTAAAACTTGGTCTTCACTAACTGGATCAAGTCCCCCAGTAGATTCATCTAAAATCAGGATTGCTGGGTCTGTAACAATGGCTCTAGCTATGGCTAATCTTTGTCTTTGTCCACCAGAAATATTAGCACCAAATTCACCTAAAATAGTTTGATATGTCTCAGGTAACTTACTAATAAATTCATCAGCACCAGAAATTTTACAAGCTTGAACAATCTGCTCAAAGCTAACAAAAGGTGATCCTAATCGGAAATTCTCCATAATAGAACGATTCCAAAAATGAGCATCTTGAGGAACAAGTACAACCTGTTGACGGAGACATTCTAAGGAAAGGTCTTGGAGATTATAAAGCCCAATTTGTATATTACCAGATTGGAGTTTATATAAAGCAGAAATTAATTTAGATAATGTACTTTTACCACAGCCGGATTTACCAATTAAAGCAATATTTTTACCTCCAGGAATCGTTAAAGAAAAATCATCTAATAAGTCAACACGACCAGGATAATGAAAGGTTAAATTTCTACAAATAATATCAGCATTACCAGAGATTTCAGCAAAAGGCTTTTTATGATCATCTTCCTCTTCTGGAGTGGCATCAATAACTTCCGTTAACCTTCTTGTGGCAGTTTTAGCACGGGTAAATTCATCAACAAAATTAATAACTGTACTAATTAACCCAATAAAATTACCATTCATTGAGTTAAAAGCTAGTAATTGTCCAATACTCAAATTTTCAGCCGGATTAATTACTAAATAGCCACCAAGCCAGAGTAAAGTTACACTACCAATACTAGAAACAAAGCCAGAAAATGTATTATTAATAATCCCAATTTGCATTGTCTGAAATGTGAGCCTAGCTAGACGATTAAAGCGATTTTGTAATTCATCCCAAAATTGTCTTCCTGACGTGGTTGTTTTCAGAGTTAATGCACCTTTAAAGGTTTCGACTAAAACCCCTTGGGTTTCGGCTTCTGTGACTAACAGTTCATTAGTTTTTTGCTGTAATGTGGGTTGAAAAATAAAGGTAGATATGGTCATTACCACAGAAATTACTAAGGCTGCTGAGGTGAGTTTCCAACTATAAAACAACATGAAAAATAAGGAAATTATGGCAATAAAAAATTGACTGGGTAAACCAACAACAACTTGAGCAATTAATTGATTAATTTGGTCAATATCTTGCAGCCGACTGATAACTTCACCACTACGACGAGTTTCATAATAAGTTAGTGGTAAACGTAGAATTTGCCGCCCAAATTCCAGCACTAAACCTAATTGCATTCGTTGGGCAAAATGAGCAATCAAGTTAGACTGGACAAACGAGAGACTATGAGAAATAATATTCATGACGACTACAGAAATTACTACTGTAGTTAATAATTTTGTGTCACCTCTAACTAACACATCATCAGTAAGAATTTGCAGTAAAAAAGGGGAAGCTAAAGACAGCAAACCCAATACTAAATTGAGAGGTAAAGCTTGGAATAAAATGCCGCGATAAATCCAAACTCGTTGGAAGAAACGCCAAAAACCACCTATTTTATCTTGCTCTTGAGAAAAAAAGCGGATAGGATCTGGTTCTACTAATAATAATAACCAATCTGTCCAAGCTAATTCTACATCTTCTTTAGAAAGATAACGCATTCCCACAGCAGGATCTGCAATTAGAAATTTTTTACCTTTTTTACCATATAAAACAACCCAATGATTACCCTTCCAGTGAATAATTGCCGGTAAAGGTGCTTCATTAATTTTATTTAATATTTCTGGCGAAGTTTTCACGGGATTGGCTTTAAAACCCAGGATTTCTGCACCTCGTTTTAATCCTAATAAGGTAGTTCCAAATTGCCCAGTTCCTACGGCTTCTCGAATTCTGCTAATGGTAAAAGTTTGACCATAATGTTTAGCAATTGCAGCCAAGCAAGCTGCCCCACAATCTTCTTCGCTATGTTGTTGAACTAACTGATATTTCATAGGTAAATCACCCTGGAGAATAAGAAGCAGATAGCATATTTTCAGGATTAGAGTCTTTTGAATTACGGGGTAAATATACAGAGAATATATCGGTCTTATGAAAAAAATTAGTCAGTTATCCTATCTTAAAAAAAGAAGTAATATTCAGTCAAAAAAGTAGTCAGCAATCAGCACGATGGTAATCAATAGGCTATTAATATTACCTATTAAATGACTTCATCTGTGACTGATAGCTAACTTACTTTAAGTAATTAAAAAAGTTCCATGGTGGAATTTTAGCTATGACATCCATTACCATGACCAAAACCACGATGACGACGGTTATTACGGTTATTACGCTTACCATAATTATAACTAGGACGATAATTATAACTAGGAGTAGATTCAACGTTGGCAGAAGCGCTAGAAACCGAACCTGGCCCATAGGCAAGTGCAGTAGCAAAACTCATTGAAGGGATTTCAAAACCACCAGCTACTATAGCTTGTTGTTCAACAGATACTTCGGTAAATAAATTAGACATGACTGAATTCTCCTTGATTTGTATTATTGCTTGGGTTTGTTTGCTGCTTGTTTGCCGCTTTCCCCCTCGCTTGTTAATAGAATATCGAGAAGTTATTAGTTAATTCATTCTCATTTTCTGCAAACTTAATTACCAGATTTAGAACTAGATATTGCCGAAAAATACACGCCAACTCGGCTAAATTCATTTGACCTAATTTCAAGTTTTAGCTAAATTAATTTCTATATAATGTCAGATGAGCGAGCATGATATGATCAATATATGTTTAATATCAAATCTATATCTAGCCAGGAAATTTATTTCCTGGTAGGTAGGGAAAACAAAAGCAAATATTTTAATTAAGAAAACTGATATCAGATAATCTTTGCTAACTATAATTTGCTGCGACGGTGTTTTCTGCTCTGACTAGGTGGGTAAATAAAGAAATTAAAAATCATATATATGATTTTTATGTTGGTTATATTATTAGAAATTGCAACTACGTTATTGTTTCCTATGGCTACAGCATTAGCATTGTTGATATTGCCACCACCACCAATTATGGTTTCTTGTTGTTCAATAGATACTGTAGTAAACAATGGATTAGACATTATTCAAGTTCCTTTAAATTTCAATTATCACTAATCAATCTTATTTTGGTTAATAGATTATATGTTTATGATTATCTTTTTCATGGCTAATTTACGCCAACTTTATTACTAATTTAAGAAATAAATATTTCCGAAAAATACACGCCAATCTGGCTAATCTATTCGATGAAATTATAATTTTTATGCTATTTCGATATAGTTAGTTTATTAGTTTAACGAAACTCAATATCTTTGCTATCATACATCTAATGTTGGGTTTCAGTTCGTTCAACCCAACCTACAAAAATCAAATTAATATTGTTTACCATCAGGGGGAATACTAGAATCATAATTCTTTATTTAATGGATAGAAGTGTGAAAAATAAATAATCTGTAAATAACTAGTATTATCTACAGATTGATAGTAATTATTAACCTATATAGGAGTCCTATTTGACTTTTGAAATAGTCTTAGAGAATTGTAACTACTGAATAGGGGTGGGAACAATGATCCAGAAGGAATTAACGAGGTCTTTCAACCAATCCAAATTGATTGTTTCAACAGTTTCGTTAACACCTTCTGCTTTTGTAGAAGAAAAAGAAGAATAACTCTCACCACCAACTACGGTTTCTTGTTGCTCAACAGGTACATCATCAAACAATATATCTGACATGGTACAAATCTCCTTAATTTTGAATTAGTGCAAAGGTTGATTAGGGCTTTTTAGCTGCTCAAATCTTTACATGATTAAAATAGTATCTAGGAATAAATGGATAAATCATTATTACTTTCTGCAACTTTTATTACCAGATCAGGAAATATCAGTTTCATAATTACGTCAGTGACATTTCCGAAAAATACACGCTAAATTGGCTAAATCATCTTCACAAAATAGAAAGTTTCTGCTATGGTCTTCTATTAGCTACTGAGTACACAAAAGTATTCCTTAACTATCTATTGCCAAAATTACTCCCCTTGCCAAGGAAAGGGTTGCCAAATTTCCTATACTTCGCTGTAAACTAGAGAAAATAGGCCATGGCGCGATACCTGTAATAGATATGTTATTAAAAATAGATGGTGGATTATTTACCTATGATTTCATAGATCATCACGCAATCTTATGTGTGCCAGTTGATGCAGAATTTAAAGAAATCCGTAACCGCTATTTACAAATTGCTCGGATCTTACACCCAGATAGTTCTAGTGTTGTAGGTGAACCAGCAAAAGAAATAGCTAATCAATTATTAGCAAAATTAGTTAATCCCGCTTATGAGAAATTTTCTGTAGAGCAGAATCGGCACGAATATTTGTTTATTTTGTCACAAATGGGTAAGCGATTTGCACAGGAACCAGAAACAATTAAACTCAAGACCGAACTGGCAAACCAACTGTTAGCGTCCCCTAATATTACTACGTTATACAAGGAAGCGATCGCTAAAATTGCCAAAACTCAATTTAGTGATTTCCAGCAAGTACGCAAAATCATCGCCCAAGTGAGCGAGCTAAATCTAGTTTACCTGATGTGGGTAGCAAAAAGGTCAATAAATCAGCCCTCTACTCAACCTGAAAACTCCCCCCAAAAGTTACAATCAACCCCAACTTTACCATCGCAAGCAGAGTCAGCAGTAGGAGAATACCTGCAACGCGCTCAAAATTTATTAGAAATAAACCAATTGCTCCAAGCCAAAGTAGAATTACAAGATGCGTTAAAGTTAGAACCGCAAAATAGTCGTTGCCATAGCTTGATGGCAATGGTATATTTACGGAACAATCAACTGAAAATGGCAAAAATTCACTTTGATCATGCTCTGAAATTAGATCCCAAGGAAAAAATCGCTTTGGAATGGAAACCCAAAGTAGATCAAGCTTTAGGAGGTAACAACAGTGTGAATAAAGAGAAGCAAATAGATAAGCCTGAAAATCGTCGTTGGTTTCCCAATTTGTTTGATGAGAAGAAAAAATAATGGTGTATCAACCAGCAGCGGGAGCAAGAGATCTATTACCCTTAGATGTGGCGCAAAAACGCTGGATTGAAGATAGGTTAGAACAAGTATTTCAATGTTGGGGATATCACCAGATTATTACCTCAACTCTGGAAAGAATGGATACCCTGATGGCAGGTGAAGCAATTCAGCGTCACATGGTGATTCAACTCCAAAATGGTCAAAATGAAGAATTGGGATTGCGTCCAGAATTGACGGCTTCTATCGCCCGGACAGTGGCGACTCGCATGACAAATGCCACCTATCCCCAGCGACTATATTACAATGCTAATGTTTTTCGTCGCAATTGGGAAGGCCGCCATAATCGTCAGCAAGAGTATTATCAAGCTGGGGTGGAATTACTGGGTGCGGAAGGATTATTGGCTAATGCGGAAGTATTGCTGTTAGTCGCAGATTGTTTAACAGCATTGGATTTACAAGGGTGTCGGTTAATTTTGGGGGAAGCGGGAATTACTCGCTCCCTACTTAATGCTTTTCCCCCAGACATCAGAAATCAAGTCCGCACAGCGATCGCTCACTTGGATTATGTGACTCTTGATACATTACCCATGGAGGAAGAACTACGCCAACGGGCTAAAATCATGGTGGATTTGCGGGGTGATGGTCAAGAGGTTTTACGAAAGGTCAGTAGTTTAGATCTCGAACCAGATCAGCATGATGCAATAAATAACCTCAAATCTCTGGTAGAATTACTAGAGGGTAAATTATCTTTAATCCTTGACCTGAGCTTAATTCAAACCATTGACTACTACACAGGTATTGTATTTGAAGTAGTGAGTGAGACAAATTCACAAACACAGATTTTAGGAAGTGGTGGTCGTTATGACCAATTATTAGGTTTATATCATCCCCAGGGTGAAAATATCCCCGGTATTGGTTTTGAATTGAATATTGATGATTTATACGAAATTCTCCTATTAAATCAGCAATTACCCCAGCATATCCCCGCTAGTCATTGGTTAGTAGTCTCGGAAACCTCCGGCGCTGAAGCGGCGGCTTTTGCTTTTGCAGAAAATTTACGTAATACTACTGATTTAGTGAGAGTAGAAATGGACTTGGGGAATAGAAACGCGGCAGCGATTCGTCAGTATGCAAGCGATCGCTCCATTACCAAAATTGCTTGGATTAAAGCTGATGGTTCTCATACCATTGAAGCAGAATCCTAAGTCAAAAATAACAGATAAAAAAGAGGAGGAATCGGAAAAATGCCACACACCATTGTTACAGACGTTTGTGAAGGTGTTGCTGACTGCGTAAATGCTTGTCCTGTAGCTTGTATTCATGAAGGTCCAGGGAAAAACGTCAAAGGTACAGATTGGTACTGGATTGACTTTGCTACTTGTATTGATTGTGGCATCTGTCTACAAGTTTGTCCAGTAGAAAGTGCGATTTTGGCAGAAGAAAGATCAGAATTGCAAAAAACTCCAAAATAGTCATAGGTCAGTGGCCAGTGGCCAGTGGTCAGTGGTCAGTGGCCAGTGGTCAGTGGTAAAAGAAAAACAACCGACAACCGATAACTGACAACGAACAAATAACAACTGACCACTGACAACGAACAAATAACAACCGACAACGAACAAATGACTAATAATTATTTATTAAAAGTAGAAAATGTCTACGCGGGATATATTAAAGACGTAGATATTTTGCAAGGTGTCAACTTTCATATTGCACCAGGAGAATTAGTCACAGTAATTGGTCCCAATGGTGCAGGTAAATCCACCTTAGTAAAGACTATATTCGGACTTTTGACACCCCATACCGGAACAATCATCTTTAAAAATCAGCATTTGGTGGGTTTAAAATCTAATCAAATTGTCGCCAAAGGAATGTCTTATGTTCCACAAATTGCCAATGTTTTCCCCTCTTTAACCATAGATGAAAACTTAGAAATGGGTGCTTTTGTGCGAGATGTTCCCTTAAAACCTCTCAAAGATAAAATATACACTATGTTTTCCCGATTAAGCGATCGCCGTCGTCAACGCGCGGGGACTCTTTCCGGTGGAGAAAGACAAATGTTAGCAATGGGGAAAGCATTAATGTTAGAACCCAGTTTACTCCTTTTAGATGAACCCTCAGCCGCATTATCGCCCATTTTAGTAACTCAAGTATTTGAGCAAATTAAACAAATTAAACAATCGGGAACCGCTATAATTTTAGTCGAACAAAATGCTAGAAAAGCTTTAGAAATGGCAGATCGTGGTTATGTGTTAGAATCAGGAAGAGATGCGATTTCAGGACCAGGTAAAGAATTATTAAATGATCCAAAAGTGGGAGAATTGTATTTAGGTGCTGGGAAGGGACATTAATAATTTTTGTCTCACGCAGATGACCTCCAGGCGCGAAGAGAAAAAGAGCGATTACTAAAATAATAATTAGGGAATATGACCACACAAACAATATCATCACCCGCAAGATATCAAGGACAATTTGGAGAGTTTACAATTACTCAGAGCGATCGCCAAAGTGTGATAATTTATCGAACAGGATTAATGATAGCAGCCCTATGTTTTGCCATTGGTAGCAGTTTAGTATTATTCTATCCTCAACCCGTTGCAATTGCCGTCCTGACCCCTCTCTACACCTGTTTTAGTCTAGCGCTGGGAGTCAGTTTATTAACCATTCATATTTATATGGCATTTTTGCACCGCATTCTCCAACTTTTTTGGATAATTGGCAGCATTTGTGCCTTTATTTTTGGACATAGTGACAGTCAAACATTTGCAATTACTATTTATAATCAACCCCTCACCATATTAGGAATTGGTTTCACCTTTGCAGCTTTAACAGGAATTTATTTTAAAGAAGGTTTTTGTTTTCATCGTTTAGAAACTAAAATCTTAACCCCCCTTGTTCCCTTACTATTATTAGGACATTTAACCAGAATTTTATCAACACCAGCAGAACAAATTTTATTAGCAACTTGGTCAACTTTCTTTCTAGTTTTTGCTATTCGTAAAATCATTCAACCCATTCCTCCCGACATTGGAGATAAATCCGTATTTGATTATTTAAAAAAGCAACATTGAGGGAAATAAAAAACCCTTAAACTCTTATTTCTCCGTGTCCTCTGTGCCTCTGTGGTTAGTTTCTTCAAATTGGTTAAATACTCAAAAATGTCAATAACAGAAGAACGTAAATATTGGTTAGCGTGGTCGCAAATTTCGGGAATTGGTCCAATATTATTACAAAGATTGCAACAGCATTTTGGTAATTTAGAAACAGCTTGGAAAGCCAGTCCTGGAGAACTACGAAAAGTTGAAGGTTTCGGATTTCAAACATTAGAAAAAGTTGTTCAACAAAAATCCCGTTTAAACCCAGAACAACTCCTCATTCAACACCAGCAAATAAACCCCCTTTTTTGGACACCAGCAGACCCAGAATATCCCCAACTACTGCGAGAAATCCCCAGTCCACCCCCGTTGTTATATTATCGGGGAGAAGTTGACTTACACGAAAATTCAGGACAAAAACCCTTAGTGGGAATTGTGGGAACTCGTCAACCCACAGAATACGGAATTAAATGGACGCGTCAAATTAGTACCGCATTAGCCAAAAATGGTTTTACCGTTGTTTCTGGAATGGCCGAAGGAATAGACACCGAAAGTCACGCAGCAGCAATGAAAGCCGGAGGAAGAACAATAGCAGTAGTGGGAACAGGAGTAGATGTTATTTATCCCCATAAAAATCGAGATTTATATAAACAGATTTTGACATTTGGAATAGTAATTAGCGAATATCCTGCGAAAACACCACCGAACCGCACCCATTTTCCTCGTCGAAATCGAATTATTGCTGGTTTGAGTCGTGCGGTATTAGTAATAGAAGCGGGAATAAAATCTGGCGCTTTAATTACGGCTACTTATGCTAATGAATTTTGTCGAGATGTTTACGCATTACCGGGACGAATTGATGATCAACTATCACAAGGTTGTTTAAAATTAATT
>Ga0208200_100082_pt1 | contig 20052 bp, 16 predicted proteins | sample LakMenEpi13Aug08_FD_150689 | JGI IMG/M metagenome (GOLD analysis project Ga0208200, IMG submission 150689) | Freshwater microbial communities from Lake Mendota, WI - 13AUG2008 deep hole epilimnion (SPAdes) | ecosystem: Environmental > Aquatic > Freshwater > Lake > Epilimnion/Euphotic zone ...
CAGCAAGGATCAGCGGATGTTCCATGGTATAATAGACCTACTTACCCGAATATCCCCGTAAATGCTCCTGGTACAGAACCACCACCACCGATTCAAACTCAGTTAAATAGCGGTGAACCTACTAATTATTATCAGCAAGGATCAGCGGATGTTGCATGGTATAATAGACCTACTTACCCGAATATACCCGTAAATGCTCCTGGTACTGAACCACCACCACCGATTCAAACGAAGTTGACTATCGGTCAACCTGGTGATAAATATGAGCAAGAAGCAGATCAGGTAGCATCTCAGGTAGTACAGCAGATTAATTCTCCTGTACCCGTGCAGTCGGCTCAAGGTCAAACGGTGCAACGTGAGGACGCTCCGGAAGAGGAAGAAGCTGTTCAAGCTAAGTCCATTTCCGATACCATTCAACGTGAGGAAGTTGCGCCGTTTGAGGAAGAACAAGTTCAAGCTAAGTTAACCAGTAGCGAACCAGAAGAAGAATTACAGATCGCTGCTAATCATCCAGATCAACAACAGCAACCCAGTCAGAAAAAAGCAAGCCCTGAGCCTGGTGGGCGGGAAAATAATACTGGCTTACCTGACAACTTAAAATCGGGAATAGAAAACCTCTCAGGATATTCAATGAATGAGGTGAAAGTCCATTACAATTCTGATAAACCTGCCCAATTACAGGCTTTAGCTTATACCCAAGGCGCAGAGATTCATGTTGCCCCCGGACAAGAAAAACATTTACCCCATGAAGCGTGGCACGTTGTCCAACAGGCTCAAGGTAGAGTTCAACCAACAATGCAGATGAAAACAGGAGTTACAGTTAATGATGATCAAAGCTTAGAACATGAAGCTGATTTGATGGGAGCAAAAGCTTTAATAAATACGACTACAAATAACAAAGAGAGCAATAGTCAAGTTGAAGTATCTAGTTTTAATGCACCCATTCAGATGGTTCAACCAAAAAATAAAGCCGAGGCACTAGAAATAGCTAATACAAACACATCAAAGGAAAAAGGGGAAAAATTGCCTGCTGGGATGAGATTTAAAGGCAGACACGGTGGAATTGAATTAAAACAACAATTGAAGTCAGCAGGGAAAATAGTACCCGATAATTTAACCTTTGAAGAATGCGATGTCAATACCAAAATTGCAGGAGAACATAGAGATATGGAAAGACTGATTTTAGGTTCTGATGGAAGGGTTTGGTATACTGATAACCATTATAAATCATTTGTTGAATTAACAGAGTAGGATAATCCCATCAGGAAAGCCCAGCCAATCAACTATTTGTTTTACACATAACGTAAAAGAGGATATGACAAAAATATGGATTGCTTAAAACAGATTTTTAATCAGGATGCGAATTTCTTCTTAATTGATCAACAACTAGAAGGTTTTAAAGCTATACTAGAAACCTCTGAAGATGAGCAAGAGACAAAGGTGTTAATTGATGGTACAAAAGCATCAACAAAAGCCGAATTAATGGAAGAATTTTACGCCAAGTTCGATTTTCCAGACTATTTTGGACGGAATTGGGATGCCTTATATGACTCTCTCACTGATTGCTTGTGGAGCTTGGATGACGATCAATATCTACTCATATTTACAAATGCAGATAAGTTATTGTCAGGGGAAAACGATACCGAACTTTCCAATTTGTTTGAAATTCTGAAAATGACGGTTGAGGATGTTTCACAAGAAGATTGCGATCTCAAGATGAAAATTATCTTTCTGCTTAAAGACCCTGAGAATTCTCATCTTAATACAGCAATTTTGAATAAGGGATTGAGTGCGATTACCTTTCGTTAAGTGCGATAGCGATGCGCTGCTGCAATCAGTTCACCGCTCTTGTAGGGTGCGTTACATTTAATTAACACACCATGCTTATATTTCTTTTGTGCATTACGCTGATGCTAACACACCCTATGGCTTCTTTGCACGAGGAAAATGCAGAAATCGTGAGTGTTAATGAAGAATATTTTAGTAGATAAACCTATTTTTCATAACCCATGAAAAAATCCTTGAATAGATATCAAAATGTACTTCTCCTTTTTTTGATGATCAGCTTATCCTGCTGTTCTTCTTTAATTGGAGAAGAAGGTAATTATAAATCATATAGTGCGAATAAGAAAATGCAGAAGCAAGAATCAGACAATAACCAGCGCCTAATTATTCGAGGGGAAGTTAAATTTATTGATCGAGGAAACATTGATAAAAGTGGACGTAATCCAAAATATCAAATACAAATTAATTTAGCTCCTACAAGTATTGAAGGGCGTAAATTAAGCTCAGATTCTAATTCTTTACTAATATTTCTGATTAGAGAGAAAGAAATCCTTGAGCAGATAGATAAACTGCCAATTGTAGGGGATAATTTGATAATAACATCCCAGAATGCTTCCTATCAAGAAGATAAAATTTCAGTAGTGTAATGACTACACTCGCTATATACAGTTGATCTTAGCTTTTCAATACGGATTCTGTAATCATGCCAGAACTTATTAATGACCAACCCCCTGATTATGTAGGACAAGGATTATCCTTTCCACTACGAGTTAATATTCAATCTAATCTCCACCTTAGTGCTAACACTTATAATATAGAAGAGTCAATGCGACTGATTCTCGCTACTAAATGGGGTGAACGACTCTACAGACCAGATTTTGGGTCACGGTTAGACGAACTCATTTTTGCACCCATGAATACTGAAACCTTATTACTCATTCGTTTATATGTTACAGAAGCATTAGAACGGTGGGAACCGCGTATTAATCTTATAGGTGTATACGTAGAAGTAGCATCATCTCAGTTAACGAAAAAATCTGATCCTAATCAGGGAAAATTAAATATTGTGATTCAATATCAAATTAAAAACTCCCATGATTCCAAAAGTTTCGTTTATCCATTTTATCTCCAAGCCCCTAATTAAAATGCTACAGCATTTCCTGGTGTTATAAGGTACATATCTAGCGGGCAAGATGCCCGCACCACAAGAGTTTGATCATTCAACCTTGTATCTTATAAGAACGGAAACGGATGTATCTAGGCAGTGAAAAGTATTAACTAGTTACAAAAAATGAATTATTGCCAGATTATGATTTAACAATTAGATACAGCCATAACCGTTCGGAAAAATTAAAGATCAACCCTACAATAGAAAGGGAAATTACCGATTGAGTCTTGCGTCTTGTCGGTTTTCGTTGCATAAATAGGCATAATTTTTAGGTTTTGTGTTATAACCCAGTTGTGAAAACGAACTCAAACGAAAGACTACTCTATGGAACCAGACAAACTGGCACGATTGAAAGAGTACGGTGAATTTATCCTTCGCAAAATTGACTCAGTTCCCCAACGCCCTTCCCAAGAGGAAGATTGGGTTCCCACTAGTCTTGATGATTGTCTGTTGCGGCTGCGAGAGGCTGCTGAGAAAACTGTAGAACTGGCCACCTCCCCGGTAAAAATCGGCGTAATGGGGGAATTTAGCAGCGGTAAAAGTTTGCTGCTAGGTAGTCTAATTGGTTATGCAGACGCTTTACCCGTAAGTGAAAATCCCACCACCGGTAATATCACTGCTATTCATGTGAAATCCCAGGATAGTTTTACAACTACTCAAGTAGAAAATTACACGATAGAATATTTATCTCATGAGGGGGTAAATGAGTGCTTACACTTCATGCTGAAAGAAGCAAACCATCGCGCTATGTCCGCTGGGGTGGCATCTTTACAGGTAGCTAAAATTAAAACCGGTAAAGATATTAGTATTTGGTGTGAAGAAGTTTGGAAAAGTTCCAGTAATTTAGAATTGCGCTATTTAGTGCGGGAGTTGGTGTTATTTTTGCGGGCTTATCAGGCTTATGGTGAGGCTTTATGCGGTCGTTTTTACCAAATTGATGGTATCACCGCCCGTGAAGGTTTACAACTGGCAGAAATGCCCATGGTGATTCAATCTCTCAAATTTGAGGATTTACCACCAGCAAATATCCGCTTACCTAACGCCCCTCAAATATTAGGAACGCAATTATTACAAAATAGTTTTCTCTTAATTCGTCGCGTTGATATTGATGTGAAAATATCACGAGAAATTTGGGATGTTACCGGTGCAGAAGAATTTGTTCTGTTAGATTTTCCAGGGTTGGGTGCGGCTAATTCTGGAACTAGAGATACATTTTTATCATTGCGAGAATTGGCACAGGTACAGACAATTTTAGTCTTACTTAATGGTAAATCACCGGGGAGCGATCGCGCCAATAAAATTTTTACAATGATGCAGCAACAGCGTCCAGGACAAGACCTCAAGGATTTAATTCTTGTGGGTGTGGGACGTTTTGATCAATTACCTTTAGATAGTGAAGGTGGGGAAAGAGAACTAGATTTATTAGTTAATAATCCATCGGATTTTCAACCCTTACAAACAAATACCGTTTTCCAAAAATTGAAAGTTCTCAAAACCATTATTGATGGGGCTGAAGCATTTACTACTCAAAAAGACAGAATTGTTTTATTATCACCATTATTAGGACTGGCGGAATTAGCCAAACGTTCTAGTCAAGTTAAAGCAGGTTCTGAAGAATTTCTCGCCAATTTAGATTATCCAGATTATCTGGAAAGACCGAAAAAATTACAACAAAAATGGGGTAGTTTAAGTGAAGCTTTATTAGCAACAGATGGACGCAATCAATTAGGTAGACAATTGGGTTATTTTGCTCAAGATGGTGGTATTAGTAAATTAAGAGAATTGATTCAAAATCATGTTGCTAATCACGGTTTAAAGCAATTATATGAAGATACCTCTCGGATTGCTGATGTGATTCGTCAACAACAAGAATATCTCAAGGAAATTATTACCGAAATTCACGAACAAGGGATACCCACCATTGATACTCCGGTTTTAATGGAATTGAGAACAGCTATAGAAAATCTAGATAAAACCTACAGAAACTTCCAAAAAGATTTAGGTAAAGAACAACTAAAAGATCGCCGAGGAGTGGTAGTTAGTGATGTCATTAAAGATGAACTAACCTTGAGAATTTTGAATTGGAGTCAGTGGACATTACTATTTAATAAAGTCCAAAATGGTATAATTACCTTAGCTGAATTTAAAGGTGCAGCGGGGAAATTATTTGATAGAGGAAATCGGGTGAATACTTCCCTCCCCACTAAGAGTGATGACTTTTATCCGACCTTTGAGAAAACAATCAAAGAACTGGAAAATTTTGCCAGCGATCGCATTCGTCAAGCCGTGATAGACTTATTAAGTTCATTGGCACATAAAATCACCTTAGAACGGGAAAAATTGCAAGACATTCTTGAGCCAGAAATGGAACAAGAAATTGAAGCAAAATTTGGACTTGAAGAAGCCGATTTATTTTATAAACTGTTATTAGGATGTGATCCTCGCCAATGGAAAGAAGCTATTATTGGGGAAATCAATAATCATGATCAAAATATCAAAGCAGAAAGTATTTTTCCCCTAGCCAGACAAGATGAAAAACATAGTGTAGGACAAATTTTTGATTGGTCACCAGCTAGGAATCAAAACCAGTCTAGAAGCATCAATCATCAACTTTTCGTATTACGATTACGAGATGAAATTACCGCTAGTGCTAGTCTTCACCTAGTGCAGTATGTGAGTGAAATTAATCAGCAGGTGAATATAGAAATCCATGGAATTTTAGATCAAATTATTCCCAGTTTGCAAAATCTTTCCAAAAAAGAAGCATTACTAAGATATATTGCTGCAAGAGATTCACAATCTGAACTAGCCATTCCGGCTTGGTTAGAAATTTTAACCGATATTGCCACAATTAATGAAACTGAATTATTCAGCTATATTTAATTAGTAATACCCTGCTTGTTTCCTGTTCCTCGTCCCTTGGTGGTTTATTTCATCCATATTCTTGCAAATTGTTAAACATTTGCCTTTTTGCTAAAGAACCTGATTGTAAACACCCAAACTAGAAAAGAGTAAACCTGTAGTTATCAAATAAATTTAGGGGAATGCACTACCAATGAATCATTAACAAACAAAAAAAAGGAACATCAAAAATGCCTGTGGAAATTCAACTTCTACCTAGCTTTAAATTAGGCATGAAAGAAAACGCACAGTTGCATCTACCCTCCATCCAAATTGTCCCTAATAAAAGCAATATTCCCCACATTTCTCGGATTACCTGCATAGTTAGAGGTACACCATATCAATTAGCAGCAAAAATTCAAAGTAGCTATAGACAATTTAACTCAGTTACACCCAAACAAATTTCTAATATTTGTCAATTAGGACAAGATATCTGTCAGCTAGATACACCTTTAATGACAATAGTTGATTGTACCTTAAAGGTAATTGTAGAATATTTTGATTCTGACGTTGCAGGAAACCCAAATTTGTCTATATCTAATCATGTATGTGCCGAATGTGATCTTTGGTTCATACCCAATTTAGAAAAATCATCTAGTTCATCTACAAAAAATTATCCAGCCATGAATACTTCGCAATTTGACCACTATTTAAATAATTTAAGTCAACAACTTAGTGAGAAACTCAACGAAAAACAAAGAAAAAGATTTCCCGGTTGGTTAGCCTTAGATTTTGGTACTTCTAACTCGACAGTGACACTTTTTGACCCTATTGAAGTTCCCATTGCGGAAGTTTTACCCAGAGAACAAGAACTGAGATTAAGAGAACGTATGGCTGAGTGGTTAAATTCTCCCTCAGATTTAGCCTTACCAGATGTTAGCGGTGGTGAGTGGGAAAAATTCTTAGCTGATATTAGCAGAAACTTAGAAATAGAATCAGATCAATTAAGCGAAATTTTTGAAACTGATAACAAAGAATTATTTTTAGAAGCAATTCGCCAAATTGAATTATGTTTAGGAACAAGTGATAGATTTCGGCGGGCTGTGAGTAAAAAACTTTATGCTATATATCATGAAGTTTTTCGTGTTCCCACATTAGAATCACAAAATTTAATTCCCGTAGTTTTAGATATTGACCGACGTAGTACAGAAATTCCCAGTGAAATGGAAGTATCGCAATTAATCCCCTTAAAATTACGCATGGGTAGAGACGCAAGAGATAATAGAAAAAAAGCCATAGCCCAAGGAACAACAGCTTCTATTAAAGACATTATTAGCAGATTTCATCATTCACCCAAACGCTATTTTGGTCAAGATAGATTTTTCCCAATTACCTTAGAAGAAGATGAAGAAAATATTCAAGTTAATCGCCTCATTCAAGCAGCTTGGGCGCAATTAATTGAATTAACAGAAGATTATCGTCAACGGGCTAGACGGAGATTTTCGGAAGGCGATTTTTTAACAGCAGTTGTTACCTATCCCACCGTCGCCCCTCCTGTAGTTCGCAAAGAAATTAAGCAATTAGTGCAGGAATTAGGCATTGATGATGTACAAACAGCTTATGATGAAGCGGTTTCTGTAGCTATCTTTTTCCTCTGGCGAGAATTTGGCGGTAATCTTAATATTGGGATTGAATCTTTTAAAACTCGCTGTCGTCAAAATGGTAATAAATGGTCACAAAATGTTCTAGTTTTAGATATTGGTGGCGGTACAACAGACTTAGCTTTAATTGAACTGACTCTAGAAGATAAAACACCTTTCTTTGCAGATAATGAAGATAGAGGTTTAGGAGGACGTTACTATAAACTCACTCCTAAATTATTGGGTTCTTCAGGACATTTACAATTAGGTGGTGAATTAATTACCTTGCGAATTTTCCGCCTATTAAAAGTGGCAATCTCTGATTTTCTTCTCACCGCAGTTACTACAGGTGATATCGAAAGTGATAAATTAGAAGACTTAATTAACTCCGAATTAAACGACCGTTTTTTAGAAGACGGAAAATTTAAAACTGGTAGTTTATTAAAATGTATAGATAAAGAAAATCCCGAAGGTGATGTTGCTTTTAAGGATGCTTTAGATACGGCAGAAAAAGTATTACCAACTCGTTGGCAACAAGCAACCCAACGTCTACAAACCTTTTACACATTGTGGGATCATGCGGAAGCTGCTAAACTCAAATTAGGACAAAAACCACCCACAGATAATTCTTTATTAACCTTCACTTTAAATGAACAACAAATTGGTGAATTACTTGCCCAAAGTTCGATTAAATTTCAAGTTAGAAGTTCTGAATCTATTTCTTTAACTTTAGATCATCAGCAATTTGAACGGGCAGCAACTTCCTCAATTAAAGAAGCAATTGGGATTGCTAAAGGCTTAATGGAAAGCCGTCTCAATTCAGAACCTAATCAAAAAGTAGACTGGTTAATTCTTTCTGGTAAAACTTGTAATCTTGATCTAGTGCAACAACAAATTTATCAAGAATTTAGTCAATCACCCTATTTTGTTTGGAATCCAGAACGAATTACCTTTGTTTTAGAATTTACAAAACTTGCCACTTCCGCAGGTGCTTGTTATGCCGAAAAGCTGCGTCGCTTTCGATTTGATCCTGAAGAATCTAAAAATCTGTTACGCAAAGGTGCAAATCAATTAGAAATTGATGTCAAAAACCTATTTTATTATCTTCCTTGTAACTTTAAACGCAAAACCCAAAGTAACGAACCATTAGCCATTTTTAATGCTGGACAAGAACTATATCAACTTGCACCTTGGGACACCGTTGCTAAAGTGCGGACACCTTGGCAAGGAATGCAATTAACAAATATTATTCATCGTCAAGATTATGAAAATGGAACTTTTCGCCTGTGGGGTAGTTTTGATGGTAAGATATTGATGGATAAATTAGGTATGGAAGAACAGGAATTTCTCAAAAAAATCAAAGTTCAATTTGAGATTGATCAAGCTTTACAATTTAGTGTTTTACTATGTCGTGGTAATCCTCATTATTTAATAGATGCCCCTGGTATTGATATTAATTCAGTCATATCTAAAGCTACTGAAAATACTTTATTTATTGATGGCAATTTAAAATGGAATATCGCCATTGAAAATCATCAACACAACTTAAATGATGGTGATATTGCTGTTAATGTTTTAGAGTCAGCCACAGTTGATCAACCCCATGCTTATCATTTAGTATTTGCAGTTGATAATAATAATAGTGATCGTAAATTAATGGAAATATTTCATTATTTACAGGATGGTGTGAAGCAACCAGGAACAGGATTAATTAGTAAACCTTTGCCACCATTTCCCCAAAGTGGTCAACATACATTCTATATTTATCAGACTGATGGTGATACAAATAGTAAAAAATGGCTTAGAATTGGTACACTTAGTAGACCGGATATGATCACAGATTATCCTTGTCAATATCATGTAACTCTTGATAATATGGGAGTATTAAGAATGCACGCTGGTACAGTTCCTTATTTGACATCTAATAATCAAGAATGTCTGGAAAAAGAAGGATGTGTTTATCGTGCAGAATTGGAATTACAACCCAATGAAGTTGATAAAGAACGTGATCCATTTTGCGGTATTCATTAGCTTGAATTTGTTGGTTTGATGTAAAAAAATCCAACATTATTAATTATTGAATTGTTTTTTGTTGGGTTGTGCCGTCACTTAACCCAACCTACTTTTTACTATTTTCATCCTGATAAAATTATGCAGTATTTACATAAACTACTAAATACAGAAAACTCAGAATTAGCCAAAATATTGCGGTTTAATTTATATGGATTAGTCGCAACTTTAACAAAAGCAAATCAAGAATATCCAATTGATCCAGGATATCAAATATGTGAAGAACTCCTGGAAGAACTTCATCAATTATTACAAACTTTACCATCTCCAAATTCTTTAATTCTTGAACCAGTCGTAAAACAATCTCAAGTAATAAACGAATTAAAATTATTAAAATTAAAAGATGCTTTTAATGATGATAATGAATTAAATTTTTATTTAGGTAATGCCCATATTCAAAGTGAAACTGATGAAGAACTATGGAACGAAATTCATAGAAAACTTTTGCGAGTTCCTGAAGATTTAGCTATATCTTGGCAACATAAAGCTTTAGAATTTGCCCAGGAAATAGGGGCAATTGCAGATGATGATAATCTTGAACAATTACCATTTGTGCGTGATGAAATTATTTATCCAGGGTTGAATGGTACAGTTAAAGCGAAAGGACTATGTTTATCTCAACAAGCGTTAATAAATTCAGAAATTAATCAAAATTATCTTTCTGAAAACTTATATTTAATGACAGGATTTTTACTTTTATATATTAAATTTATAGAAATAGATAAGGACTTATATCATGCTTTAAAAAGTGTTTTTAGCTTTGATGTCGTTGCTTTAAATTCCAAATTGGAACAACGTCATCAATATATTGATGCTTTGAATGATCGCTTTCACCGCATCCAAAAATCCGATGAAAATACTGATACAATCTTTAACTTATGTGCTTGGATTGACATGGATGAAGCCATTCATTCTCTAGTATTTATTCCCCCTGTTGAACGTTATTCTTGGTGGGGAAATTTACAAAAAGAATCCCGTCGTTTGCTGAGAAAAGTTGCTGATAAAGCTGTTAAATCGGGTAATGATGTGAGACTAAAACAGTTATCAGGACTGTATGCTGATGTTTGTGAGTTATCTAAAGATGACTTACAATTAGACTGTGGTGGTACTCCTGGTGAAGTATTAACTTGTTTACGAGTTTATGCTAGAATTAATCAGCAAGAGTATCCAGGAAGGGTAATATTTAGGACTTTAAGGTAAATCACTTTTATTATCATCAAAAAAGACGATTATTCTAGTTAAGAATCTTCATTTTCTAATTCTCCTAATCACGAAACATGAAGACAAATAAAATGAAGGTAAGTGATGTTTTCCAAAGAGTAAATAAAGTTTTCTTAGATACAATTACTAAAAACCTTCATAATAACTCCTTTTATTATTCAGTATCACCAAAAAATAAAGGTAAAACAAACGCTGCAATAATTCCCCCTAATACAATCACCTCGATTATTTTCAATAATAAACTACCGTCCATAAACTGATTAATTTCTTCCCTAATATTAGTAGAAAAATTACCCAACCAACCACGCAAACGAATAGACCAGTTAACAGGACTATCTTCTGGTCGAAATTTCCATGATATTATTGACAGTAATAATGGCAAACCTCCCACTTTAGCAGACATCAAAAGATGAATTGCTAAACAACAAATCATAATTAACCAAGCTATTAAATGAGCATAATACCAAACATGATCAAGTTCTCCTGTAGGTAACCATTCTTCCTTCATCATTCTGCCAGATACTACTGCTAAAACCGCAGCAAGTAACATTTTAGTATTTGCTAAACGTTGTAGACTTACCCACCAAATTGGTCTACCAAATTGAGTTAAATTTTGGATAGAGTCTGGTTGTAATAGTCGTCTTTTCCCAGCATGAAAACTATAAACAGCAAAAAATGGGAGTAAAATTAGGAAAAATACGGCTAATGTCCCGTGAATGTCTTGAATAGGATTTATTTTGGGTAGGGGAATATATCCAAATCTTTTGTCAAAAGTGTTGTAAACTAAGAATCCACTGATAATTGCGCCAATTACTAAAATTCCGCTGATACCATGCAGGATTCGTAATATTAAGGGTTGATAGGGTGTTGAACGGTTCATAAGCTGATATGGTAGGTTTGCTATAAATAGGCCATAAAACTATATAATACATTAGATAGTAATTAGAGTAGAGTACATTAATGATTGAAGTTATACATTTTACAGGATTTATCAAAGGAGTAACCTATAAAACATACTTAGGTGAAAAATTAAATGAAATTAATATAGATAGTTTTGATATCAATCAAGCAAGTGGTTATGGATTAATCAAGTCATCTATAACCGAGATTGCTTATTCTAAATGGGTTTCACCTAAAAGAACTAGAAGCTATCCTTTCGCTAGAATATATACTACATACAACTCATCTAAAATTATCACTATTATTCCGGTAATTAAAGATGAAGGTAGAGATGGAGATAGGGATGTAATTCAATACTCTACTATTTCCTGGATGAATCTACTAAATATTTATATTGTCCTTGCTTATTATGAAACAGCACAAAAAAGTAATAAAAAAGGACAATTAACCAAGGAGAAACTTTCTAATCAAAAGTTAAATGATCAATTTGTAAAAGCTCAAATTAACGAAATATTAGCATATCGTCAAAGTGCTTTGCATTGGAATAAAAATTTATTTGAAGAAAGATTTTCATCAATTTTTGAAAAAGCACTGAACTCTTATGATTCTATTGCTAGTAAAACTGGAGTGGTTATTCACTCACGAGTAAGCATGGATAATTATTTACGAAAAATTATTTTGGAGTTTGAGGAATTTAAAAATATTTCTCTTAAAGGTTCTCAAGATGCTAGTAAACGGGAAGCCAGGACTTCTCATAAAATGGAATATTTAGAAGATGGAATAAAAGCAACTTTTAGTATTGAAAATTATTTAGGAGGAGTTTATCATTTGACTGCTGATGAAATATTTGTTTATAATGATGAGTACATAATTCAAGAATCCAAAAATTCTTCAAAAGAATCTTTACCTAAACTTCCTGATATTCAAGATGGTTTGTTTAAGTTAATTTTATTTTCTAACCTAGATTCTTTAAAACTGAATGAAAAACCAGTTAAGTTTTTAACAAAATTAAAACTTACTGGCAAAAATGTAGTTGGTTCTATTGTTTTTCCTGATGCAACAGGAGAAGAAATCGATAACTTTTTACAAGTTAACAAAACAACTTTTAGTAAAAAGCAGCAAACAATTATCAGAAAGTTGGCTCTAGAAGCTGAAAATAATCAAAAATTAAAAATACAAGTGTCCGGTAATCCTCAAATATAATTTTGTTATGATCAAAAGTCCTCTCCGTTATCCTGGTGGAAAATCAAGAGCAATTAAAACAATCTCTGAATATCTTCCAGAAAAGTTTTCCGAATTTAGAGAACCCTTTGTGGGTGGTGGTTCAGTTTTCATTTATCTCAAACAACAATTTCCCAATTTAAAGATTTCTATTAACGATTTAAACCCAGAATTATTTTTATTTTGGCATTTGGCAAAATCTGATTTATCAAAACTAGTTTCCGCAGTTCGTCAAATTAAAGAAAATCACCAAGATGGAAAATTACTCTTTGCAAAATTAGCTCATGTAGATATCAACACCTTATCAGACTTAGAAAGAGCAACGCGCTTTTTTGTTCTGAATAGAATTACATTTTCTGGAACAATAGAATCAGGAGGTTTTTCCTTAGAATCTTTTCATAAAAGATTTACTAATTCATCCATAGATAGACTGGAAAAATTAGAAAGTATCTTAACACAAGATATAAAAATTACCAACTTAGATTACAGCCATCTTATTAATGAACCAGGAAAAGACGTATTCATATTTTTAGATCCTCCCTATTTCAAAGCCGAAAAATCCAAATTATATGGTAAAAAAGGAGATTTACATACAGGATTTGATCACCAAAGACTTGCCCAAACATTAAAACAATGTCCCCATAACTGGTTAATTACCTATGACAATTGCCCAGAAATTAGAGAAAACTTTCAATGGGCAAATATCACCGAATGGGAATTACAATATGGTATGAACAACTATAAACAAAAAAAAGCCGAAAAAGGACAAGAACTATTCATTAGTAATTACGAAATCAAACAAAAATTACAAAAATCTCAACTCATTGCTTAAACCTTATCATTGCGTTCTTTCTTCGCGCCTCCGCGTGAAACAAAAAGCCATTTTTCGGTAAAATGAAATCCAACATTACAAAAAAACAAACAATGGATTTTACTATTTGGTCCGACCTGCTCAAACAATTATTAGAACGTCAATCATTATCCCGCACCCAAGCAGCCGAATTAATGCAAGGGTGGATAAAAGAAGCTATTCCCCCAGAATTATCCGGGGCTATCTTAATGGCTTTAAACTTTAAAGGTGTTTGTGCTGAAGAATTAACAGGAATGGCAGAAGTATTAAAATCTCTATCTTCCGTACCTATCAACAAAAGCGGAGAAACCCCACCTTTACCATTAATTGATACCTGTGGTACTGGTGGTGACGGAGCCTCCACATTTAATATTTCCACCGCAGTAGCTTTTGTGGTAGCAGCCGCAGGTGTACCCGTCGCTAAACATGGTAGTCGTTCAGCCTCCAGTCTCACAGGAAGCGCTGACGTTTTAGAAGCATTGGGTGTTAATTTGACTGCTGCGAGTGAAAAAGTCCAAGCAGCAGTACAAGAAGTAGGAATTACCTTTTTATTTGCACCGGGGTGGCATCCAGCACTAAAAGCAGTTGCCCCATTACGAAGAAATCTCAAGGTCAGAACAGTATTTAACTTACTTGGACCCCTAGTAAATCCCCTGAATCCCACCGGTCAGGTAATTGGTGTATTTGACCCTAAACTGATATTAACTATGGCAGAAGCCTTAAATCTCCTGGGTACACAAACAGCAATTGTTTTACATGGTCGAGAAAAATTAGATGAAGCTGGTTTAGGGGATATTACTGACTTGGCGATATTAAAGCATGGTAAAGTAGAATTAAATACAATTGATCCCCAAGCAGCAGGACTAATACCCGCCCCCATTACCGCTATTAAAGGTGGTAATGTCCAAGAAAATGCCATCATTCTTCAAAGAGTTTTACAAGGGAAAGGGACACAAGCACAACAGGACATAGTAGCATTAAATGCTTCCTTAGCATTACAAGTAGCAGGTGCAGTTCCCTGGTTAAATCATGCTCAAGGGGTAACTCTAGCTAAAGAAATTTTACAAAGCGGTAGTCCCTGGACAAAGTTGGAACATTTAATTGAATTCCTGGGGGATTAGATTCTGAGTGGGTTTGGGGGCGAAATTCCACCACATTACGTTTGATAGTTACATCATAATTACCGAAAAAATCATGTCCTAAAAGTCCTGTTTCTAATTCCGTACCAGCGATCGCTACTGGGACCTTACTTACCGTCATTCCCCCGACTTCCATAGAATCAAGATAGCCAATGGGAAATTCTACAGCCTTAGCACTAGCCGTATTAGCTTTAGCTTTACCGACAGGTACCACCCCTAAAGCCGCTGCTATCTTCTTTGTAATCACAGTCCCACTCGCCCCCGTATCCACAATCATTTCAAATCGTTGTGTCCCATTAAAAGTAACTTCAATAATTGGTGTGCCACCGATACGCCGCTTAATTGGGGCAATAAACACCTCCTTGTTGCCAGAAAGCATTGCTAATGGAGAAGGAGTAGGTTTAGATAAAGATAGTTTTGATCCCTTGACCGGGGGAACTATGACGGTATTCTGCGGTTTAGGAACATTAATTACCACTGGTTGCGGCTGAGTTACAGAAGATGCTAAATTTCTAGGTTGAGCTTTTCGACGAGCATTAGCAATTTGACGGCGATATTCAACAATTTGGCGTTGAGCAAAGGAAAAATTGCCACTATCACGTCGGATTTGCTTCATCAAAACGATAGCATCTTGTAACTGACTCACCACCAAATTCCAATCATCCACAGATACAGCAGATTGGCTGATACTTTTAGCACCAGCAGCTTTATTTAGTGCCATTTCCAAAGGACTTAATTCAGTGGGAGAAAGTTCTAGTGGTGTTGATTTTGGACTAGCTAACAGTTGTTGACGTTGGGCAGAAGAACCTATTGCCGCCAAACTCCCAGTTGACAAAGATGGTTGAGATTCACCAGTTGTCTTTGTCTGCTGATTTTGCTCACAGGCAACAGTCAAAACCGCTAAACCAACGGCACAAAAAATGAGGGCTGTCCGGGACAAAAAAGGCTCAAGCATAGTGAATGTTTTAACCGACCTGGCTGCTCTTCCCAAGTGTACTCCTCCCACCTAATTAAAAATGCTTGAATGTTGAATCATTTCAAAATTAAAGTTTTGATTGGGAATTTCCGGTAATTTTATATACAAATACATGATTTTTTGCAAAGGATTATATAGTTATTACAGGAAGGTTGTGAGTTTTCGATGAATATATGAATATTCTGTCTGGCATTACCAGATATTGTCCGTGAGGAGTTATCTGCTCTAAACAGGTATTCAAGGCTATCATTTATATACAAGTAGAGGTATTAACCATGTCTAGCGCAATTTTAATTGATTTTGATCAAATTTATCAAGTTCGAGACAATAAAGTTAGTTCTGCTGCAAAATTTGATGATCTTGCCTCATATTTTAAAAAAGCATCTAGGGATATCAAAGCTGAGTGGAGTAATTTTTCTGCTGAACAACGTGATTACTTAAGAGATTTTGCCTACTCTTTCATTGAACCAAATCAGGGAGTTACAGGGTTTTTGGAGATCCTCAAATCAAAAATTTATTTGCTTTTTTTGAATCTTAGCTCCCAAAAAGAATCTTATGATGCTTGTCTTAATGCTATTGATTTCTTGGTTGATACAATTCTTGATTGTATTGAGCAAAATGATCCCGGCTATCAGGCTGTTTTATCTGATACTTTAGAGGAATTGCGTTTAAACTACGAACGGATTCCAGAAGTAAAGCCGGAGGATAGTAGTGCCTGGTTGCGAAATATATTCGATGAGGCCATTGCCGAAGTTTAAGCTTAGTCTTATTAAGCTTGTTAAAACTCACTACAAAAAAAACAAAAGAGCTAGAGATTCATTTGAGACTTTGATACAAAAGTATATAGAGACTCTTGCCAAAGATCCGTTTTTTGATGAATCAGATAGCGAGAATTTCCCTAAAGGTGCTTACAAAACAGATTTTGAATTTAGAAAAATTCGGTTTTTTATGCCGGAACTTCAAGGTGCTTCTCGTAAAGGCAGATTTATGTATGTTGTTTATCAAGCTTCTTGCTCTGTCTATCCTGTATGGATTTATACACACGAAGAATATCCGAAAAGACCTAGCGATCAGGAATTGAAAGAGCAATTTGCAATTATAGAAGAAATGAATATTGTAGATGTAGACTCCCCACCTTCATAAACCATGAGAAGATACACCTTTGCCGTCTTCTAAAAAAATAAGTTATAGAAGATATAAAACCCCTTTTTCTCTCCAATTACCAATTACAAACAACCTATGCCCCTATCTGACGCAATACCTGCTCTACTTGTCCTAGCAGATGGCTCTACCTATCGCGGTTGGTCCTTCGGTGCTACAGGAACCGCCATTGGAGAAATCGTATTTAACACAGGCATGACCGGATATCAAGAAGTGTTAACCGATCCTAGTTACTGCGGTCAAATTGTCATCTTTACCTATCCAGAATTAGGTAACACTGGTATTAATTCCGAAGATGAAGAATCAACCCAACCTCATGTTAAGGGAGCGATCGCTCGGAATATATGTTATAAACCCAGTAACTGGCGTTCCACCCAATCCCTCCCCAACTACCTGCAACAGCACCAAATACCGGGCATCTTCGGCATAGACACCCGCGCCCTCACCCGAAAAATTCGCACCTTGGGGGCGATGAATGGCGGCATTTCCACAACAATTCTTGACGAAACAGAATTGTTAGAAATGGTACAAGCCGCTCCCAACATGACAGGACTAAATCTAGTCAAAGAAGTCACCACACCAACAGTTTACGAATGGCTGGAAGCCACAACCCCCCCCTGGGAATTTAACCCCGAAGCCGTAACTAAAATTAGGGAAACCTTCACCGTTGTTGCTTTAGACTTTGGTATCAAACGGAATATTTTACGACGGTTAGCCAGTTATGGATGTCGCGTCATAGTTGTTCCTGCCGATACACAACCAGAAGAAATTCTCAAATACAATCCAGATGGTATTTTCCTTTCCAACGGACCTGGAGACCCCGCCGCAGTCACAGAAGGGATCAACACCACCAGAGCCTTATTGGAAAGCCAAAAACCCATGTTTGGAATTTGTATGGGACACCAAATTTTAGGTCATGCTCTCGGAGCAGAAACATTTAAACTAAAATTTGGACATCGGGGTTTAAATCAACCAGCCGGCTTGCAACAACGAGTAGAAATTACCAGCCAAAATCACAGTTTTGCCCTTGACCCAGACTCCTTACCCACAGCCACAGTCGAAGTTAGCCATTTTAACCTTAATGATCTGACAGTAGCTGGAGTCCGTCATAAGTCCCTACCTGTGTTTTCTGTCCAGTATCACCCAGAGGCCAGTCCTGGACCCCATGATGCTGATTACTTGTTTGAGCAATTTGTGTTAAAAATGCAAGCATCACGTCAAGGAACAAAAGCCTAACTTGAGTAAACATAAAAAATGTCATAATGGACACTGGTAATTAGTAAAAATTTTTGCCAGTCCCCAGAATGGACAACTTGCTCAAAAACCATCTACACTAGAACGTTTACTTTTAGTAAAAAGAACGAGGAGGAAATCATAGCTGAACCACTAAATCTAACCGTGAGCCTGAGAGGTACACGCGAAGTCCGGGATAACTATCAGCTATTCCGCCTCACGGGCTTATTAGACGCATTCTCTGAGCCAACATTTCGGAAGACACTCAGCAGTAAAATTGAAGAAGGTCCAAAAAACATCATTTTGGATCTTTCACAAATAGACTTTGTAGATAGTTCGGGATTAGGTGCGCTGGTACAATTGGCCAAACTGGCTAAACCTGAACCCGGAAGTACAGGCAGTTTCCAAATTGTCACTAATGCCCGCGTTACCCAAACAGTTAAGCTTGTTCGCTTAGAAAAGTTCCTGTCTTTACAACCGTCAGTTGATGCAGCAGTAGAAAACATCCCAGCAAATTGATTGCTTGAATGGAAAATCTCAATTAGGCTATCCGGTGTTAAACTTGGATAGCTTAATTTTTCGTAAAGCAAAAATCTATCTTTTGGTGATAAAGTAACAACACCTAATTTAATGTACCATGTTAAAAGTTAAATATAACTCAACACAGGTCTTTAAAAAAAATTGTAGGTTGGGTAGAATAAAGTGAAATCCAAAATTGTATAGGTTGGGGGGAATAACGTTATCCCCAGCACTGTGTAGGTTGGGTAGAATAAAGTGAAACCCAAAATTTGTACGAGTATATAGGGTTTTCTTCCTGATCGTAAATACACCAAACGATTTGAAAGGTTGTTTTGTCTAGGCTGGCAACTCCGAATAACTCCCAAAGGTCAAGCAAACAAAATCAGTAATTTTTGGTAATTGTTACTAGTTTAGAATAGGCTAAGTACGCGAACATTGCTTTTGCAATCAGAGTAGTGTTCGCCAAAATTGTCTCCCGATGTAGTGCTTTTTTAAGGAATGATGAATCTGTGAAGTCAAAGGAGGAAACAGGCCAACACGAAGAGGATGAAACTGCTACACAGCATTCATCAGATATTGACCAATGGTTGGTAAATGCGACGCAACTGCCCCAGCAAATATCCCCAGCCCAAATAAAACAGATATCTCCCTCAGCTTTAGCCTACTTGGGGGATGCAATTTATGAATTATATGTTAGAATGTTTTATCTGTGGCCACAACAGCGGTTGGACAATTACCATCGTTCTGTTGTGGATCAGGTAAGAGCAGAAACACAAGCGCTACATTTGCGAATGTTAACTCCTTACTTGAGGAGTAACGAATTAGAAATAGTTCGCAGAGGTCGTAACTCTGCCACGAGTCGTCATAAACGACTCAATCCCGAAATTTATCAACAGGCAACTAGTTTAGAAACCTTAGTTGGCTACTTATATCTTACTGATTACCCCCGTTTAACCGAATTATTACAAAAACTTCCCCTAGAAAAATAGTGAGAAGCTACATCTAGCGATTGTTACTGATTTGTAATGGTTTATTAAATTGATGTTATCGGACTGTTCACTTAAATCAAATCTCAATACTGTTATGACAAGTCAACCGAAAAAAAATCATTCTGCTGCACAATCAAAACGTGGACAACCTGTAAAAATCAAGGGTAAGCACGTTATTTCCCAACCTGCTCGTAATCAAGGTAAAAGTGACGGTAAGCCCATTTCCATCAAACCCCGCTCGTCTCGGTATTCCGAGCAGCCCCCAGAAATTAAAGTAGATAGAGAAGGTAAATCCTATTCTGTAAAACCCCGCTCGTCTCGGTATTCCGAGCAGCCCCC
>Ga0208200_100084_pt1 | contig 19643 bp, 14 predicted proteins | sample LakMenEpi13Aug08_FD_150689 | JGI IMG/M metagenome (GOLD analysis project Ga0208200, IMG submission 150689) | Freshwater microbial communities from Lake Mendota, WI - 13AUG2008 deep hole epilimnion (SPAdes) | ecosystem: Environmental > Aquatic > Freshwater > Lake > Epilimnion/Euphotic zone ...
TGTTAATGTATTTGAAGTACCAGAATATACGGGTGAATATCAAGTTCCTCCTGGTGGTTCAATTAATATGCCTTTAATTGGCAGTATCTCTATTTCGGGCTTAACCACTGAACAGGCTGCTGATACCATTGCCAAAGAATATGCTCGCTTTCTCAAACGTCCACTGATTTCTGTTAACTTAGTATCATCTCGTCCCATCAATGTCTTTGTTGCTGGGGAGGTAACAAGACCAGGTGCTTATACCCTCAGCTTGGAAGGGGGAGCAGGAAATAACCCTGGTGTCCAATACCCAACGGTATTAGCCGCGCTAACTAGTGCCCAAGGTGTAACCCTAGCAGCAGATGTAACTCAAGTGCAATTACGCCGCAAGATAGGAGGTTCTCGAGAGCAGACAGTTTCCCTAAATTTAAAGGAATTGACTCAAACAGGCAGAATATCTCAGGAAATTACCTTACGAGATGGAGATACCATCATTGTTCCCACTGCTGCCAGTCTGAATGTGGCTGAAGCCCGGAACTTATTTGCAGCTAACTTTGCCGCTACTCAAACTTCACCCCGTACGGTGGTAGTAATTGGCCAAGTTTACCGTCCAGGTTCTTATCTTGTCACCGCTGGAAATGCAGGAGGCGCAGAGGGTGGTGGTGCCGGTGGTGGTTTACCTACTGTGATGCGGAGTTTACAACTAGCCGGGGGAATTACGTCCATTGCCGATGTTCGGAAGATTAAATTACGCCGTCCTACCCGCATTGGTACAGAACAAAATATAGATATTAACCTATGGCAACTACTACAAAGTGGTGATCTCAATCAAGACGTAGTGGTACAAGATGGCGATACTATCATTGTGCCTACGGCTACTGACATTAGTGCCGCTGAAGCTACTCAATTAGCAACAACAACTTTGTCCCCAAATACGGTTGAAGTGGGTGTAGTTGGTGAAGTCAAAAGACCAGGGGCGGTCAAATTACAACCCAATAGCTCTTTAAATCAGGCATTATTGGCAGCAGGTGGTTTTAATGATGGTAGAGCCAGTAGAGGAACTGTAGAATTAATTCGCCTCAATTCTAATGGCACTGTTACTAAGCGTAAAGTTAACGTGGATTTGTCGAAAGGAATTAACGAGGAAACTAATCCTATCCTGCGTAATAATGATGTTGTCGTAGTTGATCGCAACAATTTAACCAAAACTGGTGATACAGTTAATACTGTAGCGGGACCTTTAGGTACTATTTTGGGGATTATCAGATTATTCACTGGATTTTAGGTTAAGTCCAAAAGTTGGTTTTCTAGGTTTCCACTCAAAAAATCTAGACCCAAAACATAATTATTGTATATCTTAGTTGATTTTTTTCGGCAATTGATCATTAAAGGTGTAGCGATCGCCTATAATGTGAGCGCGGGGTTATCATTTTATAGTTACTAATTAGGGAATTACGCACTTAACCCATTTTAATTTACAGTTAATGCACTTGGTAGCTCTAACAATCAATTCTGCCTAAAGCTGAAGGAGGAGAATAATTTAATGGACCCAATAATTTTTATCATATTTTTAGCTCTAGTCGGTTACGCCTTGGCATCGGCAAAGATGGTAAATCAAGGGAATGCGGCCTTAGTTGAACGTTTGGGGCGGTATCATCGTCAACTTAATCCTGGACTAAGTTTTATTGTTCCTATCATTGATCAAATTGTGATGGAAAACACAACTAGAGAGCAACTTTTAGATATTAAACCGCAAAATGTAATTACTAAAGATGGTATCTATTTAGAAGTAGATGCAATTCTTTACTGGCGGATTCAGGACATTAAAAAAAGCTTTTATGCTATTGATGATCTAGAACAGTCTCTAGCAAACATAGCAACCACTACCCTCCGAGAAAATATCGCCCAGAATTCCTTAAAGGATACTAATATGTCAAGGGCGGAAATGGACAAAATTATATTAGTTGAATTAAATTCAATTACATTCTCCTGGGGGGTGGAAACTATCCGTTTAGATATTCAGAGTATCACCCCGCCGGAGACTGTACGTAAGTCCATGGAAGAACAACAGAATGCACAAATTAAAAAACAAGCTGTGATTTTAGCCGCAGAAGGGGAAGAAGAAGCGGCAGAAAGGAGGGCGACAGGAACTAAAAGATCGATAGAGATCATTTCTGAAGCCTTACGTAGCCATCCTGAAAGTAAGGATATTTTACGGTATCTTGTTGCCCAGGATTACGTAGATGCTAGTCAAAAATTGGGTGAAAGCAATAATGCCAAAATTGTATTTGTAGATCCTGCTAACTCAACGGAAATGTTTCAGGAATTGATTTCTGATTCAGTAGAAGAAAATTATGGTAAGAATCCTACCAATGGTAATGGGAATGGATCTAATTAATATAGTGGTTCCCATGCTTATGAGGTACAAAGTTTTTTAGTTTTAGGGAACAGTAATTGGTGTGTACTTCATTAGACTGGGGAACTATATAAATGATCATTAACAATTAGGAATGACGAAAAATGGCATCTGCTACTTGAGTAACTTCCCGCATTTCTTGAACGTCATGAACTCGGAGGATATCTACACCATTAAAAATGGCTGCACAACAGGCTGCGGCTGTTCCCCAAACTCTTAATTTTGGATCTGGTTGGTCGAGAATATTACCGATAAAACTTTTACGAGATGGTCCGACCAAAATTGGAGAATTAAGTGTTTTTAGGGATTCTAATTGGCGAAATATCTCTAAATTCTGCTGATGGTTTTTAGCAAAACCAATTCCCGGATCAATAATTATTTTATTTTGGTCAATTCCCACAAGTCTAGCATTTGTAATTTGCCCAGATAAAAAGTTATAAATATCAGTGATTAAATTTTCATAATCAGTGAATTTTTGCATGGTTTGGGGAGTTCCTTGGATGTGCATTAACACAATTGGTACATTTAAACTGGCAACAGTTGGCAACATTTGGGGGTCAAATGTTCCCGCTGAAATGTCATTGACTATATCTGCTCCGGCATTAATTGCTGCTTTAGCTACTTCTGATCTAGTGGTATCTACGGAAATGGGTACATCGGTTATTGGACGTATTAATTCTAAAACAGATTGCACCCGCTCCAGTTCGACTTCTAGGGGTACTTGTTCTGCTCCTGGACGGGTTGATTGTCCACCAATATCAATGATATCAGCACCAGCGGCAATCATGGCTTGTGCCTGGGTTAAGGCGGCTGAGGTGGTGTTAAATTTACCACCGTCACTGAAACTATCAGGGGTAACATTTAAAATTCCCATCATATAAGTCCGCTTTCCCCAGGTAAAGCAATGATCTCGGATGATTAAATGGTTATACATATAGATAATCCAAATAGTAAGGTAAGAGGCAAAAGGCAAGAGTAAAGAAGTTTTCAGCTATTTTATATTTCTTTACATAGTTTGGTTTTATCGTGTTAACTTACTTAATTATTAATACCTACTATATCAATTACCCTAATCCCCAATCCCGATTATTGGTAGTTAACAATTCTGGCAAAACTATCAGCTTTTAGACTTGCTCCACCAACGAGAGCGCCGTCAATTTCTGGTTCTGCCATAATTTCATCAATATTATTCGGGTTGACTGAACCGCCATATTGAATGGGAACTAGAGGGTTGGTTAATTGACTGCGAATTAAACCAATGACTCGATTTGCTTCTTTGGTTTTACAGGTATCACCAGTCCCAATTGCCCAAATTGGTTCATAGGCAATAATTAAGTTGGTTTGATTGATATCTACTAGGTCTTCTGTTAATTGGGCGCTAATTATTGATTCTGTTTCTCCTACGTCTCGTTGTTGTTTAGTTTCTCCAACACAGAGAATAGGTGTGAGTCCATGCTTTTGGGCGGCTTTGAGACGGAGATTTACACTTACGTCTGTTTCTCCAAATAATTGCCGTCTTTCACTGTGTCCGACAATAACATAACGCACGCCAATTTCTGTGAGCATGGGGGCGGAAATTTCGCCTGTATATGCTCCATTTTCCTCCCAGTGGACGTTTTGCGCTCCCAAATTGACACGGCTACCATGTAAAGATTTGGATAGTAGGCTTAAATTGGTGAAAGGGGGGAATAGTATCACTTCTCGGACTGAGGGGGTTTCCTCTAGGTGAGGCAAAAATCCGCTTAAAAATTCGGCAGATTCTACCTGGGTTTTAAACATTTTCCAGTTACCAGCAATAACGATTTTCCGCACAGGTGATTTAATCAAAATTTTAATACTACTAGATACATTTTTTAATGTACTACTTTTTTAGGTCTATTCATAAAGCATAATCCACTGAGTCACTTAGGTTAAATTTTGGTTGATTTGAAGGTGTGATCAAGAGCGATCGCTTTGTGAGTAAACGTGCTTCAATAAAATACATCACAAATATACTCGCTAAAGTTAGAAGTATTTTTGAAGGTGACATTACTATTAAGGTTACTTTTTTTTAGCCTTAATATAGCATTTTCCATGCTCATGAGGTACAAAGTTTTTTAGTTTTAGGAAACAGGGAACAGTCAAAAAATTAGTGTGTACTTTATTAGACTGGGAAATAATATTTTTTGTTTATTTTAATTTTTTATTCCCACCCACTGAGTCACAGGAGACATTGCTTTCCAACCCAAAAATCTTGACCCGATAGGTTCACCGCGTTGAATCGCAATACGGGTAAAATTTCCTCCTACTTTTTCGTACCATTGGTATAAAATCAGTTCACCCTCCAATGTTACAACATTAATGACCATTCTCCCCCCAGTAAGTAAAGCATTCCAACAATTTTCTAGTATTTCTGATTCTGTCACACCACCACCAATAAAAATCGCATTTGGTGCGGGTAAATTGGGGATAACTTCTCTACTTTTTCCGCCAATAATTTGTAAATTTGGTGTTCCTAAAGTAGCCGCATTATCAGCAATATAATTTATTCTAGTAGAATTTTGTTCAATAGCGATCGCTCGACATCTCCTATCACTTCGCAACCATTCTATAGAAATAGAACCACAACCAGCGCCCACATCCCACAGCAATTCCCCAGGGTTAGGTGCTAAACTCGATAAAGTCACCGCTCGGACTTCCCTTTTTGTCAATTGTCCATCATGATGAAAAGCACTATCAGGTAAACCGGGAAATTTTGATAAACCAACTATTCCCCTATCAGCAATACATTCCACCGCCATAGTATTTAAAGGAGCGACATTTTTTTCTTGCCAATTAGTAGCGATATCTGTTATAATATTCTCATTAATATTACCCATTTTTTCTAAAACGGTAATTTGACTATTACCATAACCGCGATTTATTAAAATTTCTGCGACATGAGCGGGAGTATTTTTTCCCTCACTTAAAATTAATAATTTTGCACCGGGATAAATGTAAGATTGCAGTAAAGAAACCGGACGACCACATAAACTTAAAGTTTCGACTTCTGTTAATGACAATCCTAGTCGAGAGCAAGCCAAACTAAAAGCAGAAGGTGCAGGAATAATTGTAACTTCCGAAATATTAATATCTTTCAGAATAGTTGTACCCACACCATAACATAAAGGGTCGCCACTAGCTAAAATACAAACTGCTTGACCACGACGACTGATAATGTCGCTTATGGAAGTTTGAAAAGGTGATTTCCAGGGAATTTTTTCCCGGTTGTCGGCATGGGGTAACATGGAAAGATGACGTTCCCCACCACAGATAATTTGAGCTTTGTCTAAGCAAGAAACAGCTATGGGACTTAACCCTGCTAAACCATCTTCACCGATACCGATAATTGATAACCATTTTTGCATAATTCGTGAGGTTGTTTGTTTTGTTGAAATATCGCTTTTATTACCTTACCGTTACAGGCTATGAATTTGAAAATAGAGATTGAACAAGAGGAAGACGGACGCTTTATTGCGGAGGTGATTGATTTTCCCGGTGTATTAGTATTGATTTCATATATTCTGATCGCATCACGATAACTGTTATTGGTCGCATTGAAATATGGTTTCATGCGAGCTTCCGAAAAAGCCAGTAAAATATCTTTTAGGTCATCCTCTGTTAGTTTAGGTTCAGGCATTGACAAATATTATAATTTTTGTTATGTTTGATGACGTGGACTCCAGACCGTCCTATGTCTCGTTTAACCGAGTTACGACCCTGGCGTAAAGAAATTAATTTTATCTTCTAAGACAGCCTCCTAAATGTGACAATTTTAGGAGGTTCTGTCATGAAAATGAATTTAACTCTTCTATATAAATATCATATAAAGTAGACAATATTTTTTAAATTACTGAATATTTCGTGTATTTATCAATATTTGGAGAAATTTTGCTCCAGAAAGTTCTACAAAAATATCCTGTCAAATTCATTGTTTATGATGAAATAACGGGAGTAATAAAACTAATCCACATTCCTAAAGATATCAAGAATTTGCGAAATGTGGGTTTAAACTCTTACCTTTGTGTCTTTGCTCCTTTGCGACTACCCTTCGGGATCTCTAAGAGAGATTGCGCGAAACAAAATTGATTGACAATAGCCAAAAATACCATCTCATGGTAAGCTACTAAATCTTAGGGTTGGGAAACTTTGGTGTAATTCCGGGACTGTGCCGCAACTGTAAAGCAATTGGAGATAATTGGAACACCCTAAAAATCCTAAAAATCCCCAATTGAGTAAGTCAGAACGCCAACTCTAGAATGTTCACTTCGTCGTCTCTGCGTCACACAGAGTAAGGAGTCATGATTTTGTCAATTCCAGTTACTACTTGTCCAGGTCTATTTTACAGCACACCCGCCCAAGATGGTTTTCTCTATCGCTTGCGAATACCAGGAGGAATCATTAATTATCAGCAATTTCAGGCTATCGCAGATATAGCTGATAATTATGCTGGTGGCTATATTGATATTACTAACCGCGCTAATATCCAAATTAGAGAAATTAAGCAAGACATAAATATTGAAGTTCTCAAAAATTTACAAGCTTTAGGTTTAGCTTCTACCAATGCAAAAACTGATCATATTCGCAACATCATGACCAGTCCCACTGCGGGTATTGATACAGAAGAATTAATCGCTACTCAGCCCCTAGTGAAAGCTTGGGAAGAACACATAAGAGCAAATTCTCAACTTAGCGAACTATCGGCAAAATTTAGCGTGTGCTTTGATGGTCGTGGCAAAGTTTCCGTAAGTGACAGACCTAATGATATTATATTAGTAGCAGAATCAATTAACAGCAATATATATTTGCGATTATATCTCAATTATGGAGAAAAAGGAGAACCATGCCAAGACACAGGAATTGTATTAAAACCAGAAAAGACAATACAAGTCCTAGCAGCATTAGCGGAAACTTACCTCAAACATATAGACACTAAAAACCCTCGCAAACCTCGGTTAAGAGAAATTATCAACAAAATCACAATTGATAAATATCTCCAACAAATTCAACAAAACCTCAACCCAGATATATTCAACTTCCTCCCAACTCCCCTCCGCGCTGCCGCGCCTCTGCAAGAAAAAACTCATATTGGTATTCATTGCCAACGCCAAATCGGATTATATTATATTGGTATAGTCTTACCCTTGGGAAGATTAGAAACTTGGCAAATTAGGAGTTTAGCCAATATTGCCAAAAGGTATGGTCATGATAATATCAGGTTAACACCTTGGCAAAACTTACTATTAACGGAAATTCCTGAAAATCAAATTAGGGAAGTTGAGAAAGAAATCACTAATTTAGGTTTAAATTCCTCACCAACAAACATTAAAAGTTTCCTGGTAGCTTGTTCTGGTAAACGGGGTTGTGCTGCTGCGGCCACAGAAACTAAAGAAGATGCCTTAAACTTGGTAAAATACCTAGAAAATCTGATAATTCTAGATTCCCCAGTGAATATCCACTTCAGTGGTTGCAGTAAATCTTGCGCTCAACACACTCAAGCTGATATTACCCTACTTGGTATAATCACAGAAATGACACAGGAAACCTTTCCCAGTTATCAAGTTTATGTTTTAGGTCATTTACTTTATGAATATGTGACCATAGCCAAAATTCCGACTTTGATTGAGAAAATGTTAGCAGTGTATCAAAAACAACGCCTAAATTTACAAGAAACCTTTAGACAATTTATTCATCGTCACAGTCATCAATTAAATCACCTATTTAGTTAAAAAACCGCTAATCTCACCTTTACAACCTAAAAATATCATGTTTGATTACATCCGTGATGGTAACGAAATATATCGTAAGTCCTTTGAAATGATTCGGTTAGAATCTGACCTAGAAAAATTCCCTGAAGATGTGTCAAAAGTTGCTGTTCGCATGATTCATGCCTGTGGAATGACTGACATTGTTAAAGACTTAGAATATTCATCTACAGTAGTACAATCGGGTAAAAAAGCCCTAATTGCTGGCGCACCGATTTTGTGTGATTCTTACATGGTAGCCGAAGGGGTGACAAAAAAAAGATTACCTAAAAATAATAAAGTTCTTTGCACCCTTAACGATCCTGAAGTACCACAACTAGCTAAAAGATTAAGAAATACCAGGTCAGCAGCAGCTTTAGAATTCTGGCGTTTTCATATAGAAGGAGCAATTGTGGTGATTGGAAACGCACCAACAGCCCTATTTAGGTTATTGGAAATGCTAGACGAGGGAATTCCTAGACCAGCAGTAATATTAGGTTTTCCTGTTGGTTTCGTGGGTGCAGTCGAGTCAAAAGTCGCATTGGCCGCAGATAGCCGCAATGTACCATTCTTAACTTTACATGGAAGAAGGGGCGGAAGTGCGATCGCTGCTGCTGCTGTTAACGCCTTAGCGAGTGAGGAAGAGTAATGAATAACTCTGGGGGTCGTCTTTATGGAATTGGTGTCGGACCTGGAGACCCTGAACTCATTACCTTAAAAGCTTTGCGTCTTCTCCGTTCCGCCCCAGTTGTCGCCTATCAATCGGCCACAGACAAAGAAAGTATCGCTAGAAAAATTGTCTCTCCATACCTGGATCATGGTCAGATTGAGGTACTATTTCACCTCCCCCGCGCCTTAGAACCGGAAAAGGCTAAATCTATCTATGACCAAGAAACTCAACCCATTGCTGACCATTTAGCCGCCGGTCGAGATGTGGTAGTTCTCTGTGAAGGAGATCCGTTTTTTTATGGTTCATTTATGTATCTTTTTACTCGATTATCTGAAAAGTACAAAACAGAAGTCGTACCTGGAGTTTCGTCACTTATGGCCTGTCCCGTGTCCTTAGGTTTACCATTTACTTATTACAATGATGTTCTTACAGTTTTACCTGCACCATTACCCAGAGAGGTCTTAATTAGCCAACTTCTGGCCACTGACGCAGCAGCTATTATGAAACTTGGCCGCCATTTTCTGAAAGTTAGGGATATTCTCCATGAATTAGGACTAGCTGCACGGGCAAGATATATTGAACGCGCCACAACTACGCAACAGCGCGTAGTTCCCTTAGATGAAGTTAACCCGGAGGAAGTACCTTATTTTTCCATGATTATCATTCCCACTAAAAATAAGTTGTAGGTAATTAACAATTATCACTCTCAATAATATTACTGATTTCCTGTTCCCTGTCACCTAGTTCTATGAATACAAGGATAGCCCCGGCGGTTGTGGTATTGAGTCAAAATAGTGTTATCATAGGTCGAAAAATTACCAATATCTTGCCCGGTGCAAAACTATATGGTTTAGTTAATCGTACTCATGATGTTGATATTAGCTTTAGCAATTTTGGCGCAACTTTGCGGGAATTATTCACCGCTGGTACACCGATAATTGGTATTTGTGCAGCAGGGATTTTAATTAGAACAATTGCACCCTTATTAACTGATAAACAACAAGAACCGCCAATTTTAGCTGTAGCAGAAGATGGAAGTGCTGTAGTTCCGCTTTTAGGTGGTTTAAATGGTGTTAATGATTTAGCGCGTCTTATAGGGTCAGGACTGAATATTAAACCAGCAATTACCACCACAGGAGATATCCGCTTTCATACGGCTTTGCTGTCCCCTCCCTCTGGATATCATTTAGCTAACCCCGAACAGGGGAAAAAATTTATTGCTGACTTATTAGCAGGAGGAAAAGTTAAGTTAGAGGGAACAGCACCTTGGTTGAGTGAGAGTAATTTACCTATTGATGAAAATGGGGGGTTAATTATTCAAATTACCGAAAAATTGGGTAATTCTAGTTCTAATTGTTTAGTTTATCATCCTGCCACAATTGCGATCGCTCTCACTCACCCAGAACCAGACACAATTACCCAAATTCAGCAAATATTTGTTGAATCTAATTTAGCACCCGCCGCAGTTGCGGGAATATTTGCACCCAGTCACCTAGCTAATAATTCCCAACTTCACGCTGTTGCTAAGGCTTTAGGAGTTCCTACCCGCTTCTTTCCCGAAAGTGAATTAACAAAATTGGCCTTAGCTGCTACAGGTGCAGATGCTCAAATTGTATCATCTCCATTTCCCTCTATTACCGTTGCCATATCAACTGAAATTATCAACCCCAGCACCACAGGACAACCCCAGGGAAAATTAGCGATTATTGGCACGGGTCCAGGTGGATATAAATGGATGTCACCACAAGTAAAGGAAATTATAGCCTCAGCAACGGATTTAGTTGGTTATAAAACCTATATTAATTTAATCGCTCCCCTGATAGATGGTAAGCGCGTCCATGAATCAGATAATCGAGTAGAAGCAGAAAGAGCTTATCAGGCGCTAGAATTGGCTGCGGAGGGAAAATATGTAGTAGTTGTATCTTCTGGCGACCCCGGTATTTACGCAATGGCGGCGGCGGTTTTTGAGGTTTTAGACCAATACAATAAACCAGAATGGCAAACAATTGCTATTCAAGTCGCTCCTGGTATTTCTGCTATGCAAGCCGCAGCAGCTAGTATTGGTGCGCCCTTGGGTCATGATTTTTGTGTGATTTCCCTTTCTGATATTTTAAAACCTTGGGAAATTATCGCTCAACGCATTACCGCTGCGGCTATAAGTGATTTTGTGATTGCTTTTTATAATCCTGTATCAAAAGAACGCACTTGGCAACTAGCAGCCGCAAAAAAGATTTTAATGGAACACCGAAAACCCCATACCCCAGTTGTATTAGGACGAAATTTAGGGAGAAAGGGAGAAGCAGTTAAGGTTATTACCCTGGAAGAGCTAGAACCAGAATTAGCAGATATGAGAACTGTAATTATTATTGGTTCTTCCCACACGCGACAAATTCAGCAGGATAATAATATTTGGGTTTATACTTCCCGTCGATATAACTCTCAGGAATGATGTTTTTTATATTAAAAATCATATCATTTAAACTTTTATTACTTCTGCCCTTTTTCTGCTGATTCTTCCTCTAGGATATAATACACTTAATTATGTCTAGTTTATATCTGAAAAAGACTTGATTTTTTCTCTCTCTTCATCAACAATAAAAACATCATGTTCAGACATGATTGTAGCCAATAAAAGTGACAGAAGCCCTGATAGTGTCCGCCCTTGCGGACATTTTATTTTTTAAAAACTATTTGGATAATTTTTGATTGTGGTAGGTACTTATTATAATTAAATGAGAAGTTGAGAGCAGGAAGAAAGAACACAAAAAACTTTAATTTTCTAGTTTTTTAAGAAATACTAATAATTATTCTGCATTCCTCCTTTAATAAATAAAAGAACAGGTTTCCCTGTTCCTTGCTATATTAATAACTACCAGCCCAAGTTATCCATTTATGGGATAAACCTATATGCAAAATTTCCCCTGTCATTTCCAATTCTGTGATGATTGTTGTTGTTAAATCAACACCTATAAATTCAGCTTCATTGATATTGCTATCAATTAAATTAGCTTTATAGAGATTAGCACCATTCAAATTAGCGCCACTCATTTCTGCTTGATAAAGATTAGCACCTGCTAGGTTTGCTAACTTTAAATTTGCAGTTCGCAAATCAGCACGAGTTAAGTTAGTTTTCTTGAGGTTGATTTCAATTAAATCAGCACCAATTAAATTTACTTCACTTAAATTCGCACCTTGCAAATTTGCTCTACTTAAATCAGCATTAGTTAAATTCGCCCTAGTAAGATTACAACCAATTAAATTTGATTGATTAAGATCCGCTCCGCTTAAATCTGCACCTTCTAAATTTATTTCTCTTAAATCAACATTATCCAACTTAGCTTGATGTAGATTTATACCCTGAAAATTCCTTTCTCCTGATTTATAAGACTTCAGGAGTTCTTTGGTGTCCATAAATTCCACCTTATTGTATCTACGGGTGAGTTATTACACTTCTCAAACCACGGAAAATTACTTGAGTTTCTAGCGACCAAAATTTTAGCTAAAAAATCATACATCTATTGTACTCTGATTAAAAGACTAATTAAATAAACTTTACAATTGCTTGAGTGTATAGTTGTCACCAAGCCCTAAGAAAATCATAATAAGAATTTAACACCATCTGCCAAAAGAAAGACTAGAATCATAACGGACAGATTAGCCCTGTAACTAAGGAGCATTATAAAACAATGTCCGATTTAAATCGCGGAATCATGAAATTTGAAGGTGCAGATTCACCTAAACTAGTCACTATCTCTACCGTGGTACTTTTAGGGTCTATTGCTGGACTTATCCTTTGGGCGCTTACCGCCGCTTATGCAATAGGTTAAATTCGTTGAATAAAATTCAGGACACTAGCAAACAAGACTTTTATTGTTCTCTAGTGTCTTTATAGCAGAAATAGAGGTAAGTAGGAGTGTAAGTCCTGCACCCAAAATTAATTAATTTCTTCTTGTTTGAGTTTTCATGAGTTAAAGTTGATCCAATAAAAACCCTAGAACTATTGATTTATAGGAGTTTTACATTTATTCACTATTTTGCCAAGAACAAACTTTAGTGTATTAATATCTGTGCTATTTTTAGTAAGTTGAGTTAAGCGACAGAGCAACCAACTTAAAAATCAAAGCTTTTTTAGTAAAGCTATTTTGTACATTATCGAATTTTAAATTTTAGATAAGAGAATAATGATTAATTTTTGGGATATCGTAATTATTTTAATTGGTAGTTCACTTTTAGGGGCAATACCGCTAATTAGTTGGATTACTTATGCACTGAGTGGGAAGCGATTAGACAATATAGGTACAGGCAATATTAGCGTTGCAGCCGCCTTTTATCATGGTGGCAAGTTAGCAGGAATTATTTCCGTCGTCTCTGAATCTCTCAAAGGTATTGCGGTTGTAACAATTGCTCATGCGTATTTTCCCATGGAACCTGCTTGGGAAGTTATTGCCTTAATAGCTTTAGTTATCGGTAGATATACCACTACTAAAGGGGCAGGAACAACAAATGTAGCTTGGGGATTACTGGATAATGATCCTTTAGTAACTATTTGTGTAAGCGTAATTGCGGCTATTGGCTTTTTAATCACTCGTTCCAGAGAAACAATTAAATTAGCAGTATTAGTCATGTTTCCCCTATTTGTGGGTATTATCCATTCCCAGGATTTACCCAGAATCATAGCTGCTTTTGCCTTATCGTCCTTAATTTACTGGATTTATAGCCAAATTCCCGATGATCTTAACCTTGCGGTCGAGGACGCAGACCCAGAATCCCAAGCAGTAATGCAATATTTAAGTAATCAAGAAAGGATCATTACCCTCGATGATGAATTAGACGGGGAAATAGTAGGAGCTAAATCAGCAACATTATCGCAAATTAAACGCTGGGGTTATACAGTTCCTAAAGGTTGGGTATTATCCCCAGATGATGACCCGACTATTTTAATTAATTTTCTCCAACCCTCTCCACTTTCACCCCTCCTAGTACGTTCTTCAGCCATTGGAGAAGATTCACAACAAGCCTCCGCCGCAGGACAGTATGAAACTATTTTAGATGTAATCACTAAAGCAGACTTAAAGCAAGCGATCGCTCAAGTGCGAGACTCATATAATCATCCCAGTGCCATTGAATATCGCCGTCGTACCAACTCAAAAGACGTGGGTATGGGGGTACTCATTCAACAACAAATTCAAAGCGTATTTTCCGGCGTAGCGTTTAGTCGAGATCCTATTTCTCAACAAGGAGAGGCCGTAATTATTGAAGCCGTATCCGGTAGTCCCGGACAAATTGTCTCAGGAAAAGTCACACCAGAACAATATCGGGTAGTAGTTGCTGGTAATGAAAAATTATCCTGTCTGCAATTTGAAGGTAATGGTAAAGTTCCCCAATCCTTAATTAAACAAGTTGCATATTTAGCTAGACGCTTAGAAAGGCGTTATTTAGGCATTCCCCAAGATGTTGAATGGAGTTATGATGGTCAAAATCTGTGGGTATTACAAACAAGACCAATTACCACCCTTTTACCCTTATGGACAAGAAAAATCGCTGCTGAGGTGATTCCAGGAGTAATTCACCCCTTAACTTGGTCCATTAATTCCCCTTTAACCTGTGGTGTGTGGGGAGAAATTTTTACTATAGTTTTAGGTGAACGCGCTAAAGGCCTAGATTTTGCGAAAACAGCAACACTACATTACTCTAGAGCTTATTTTAATGCTTCCCTATTGGGAGAAATCTTTTTAGCAATGGGACTACCTCCAGAAAGTCTCGAATTTTTGACTAGAGGTGCAAGCATGACTAAACCTCCTCTAGATTCTACTCTTACTAATTTACCAGGACTGACAAGATTACTCAAGCGAGAACTTGATTTAGAAAAAGATTTTAAATGGGATTATCGTCAAGTTTTTATCCCAGGATTAACTGAACTCTCAAATGTCGTTATTGAACAATTATCATTAGACCAGTTACTATCCAGAATAGATCTAATTCTTGATTTATTGCATCGAGGTACTTATTATAGTATTTTAGCTCCTTTGAGCGCCGCAGTTCGTCAAGGGATTTTGGGAGCAAAAGCAGAAGCAATTGATAACAGTGTCACTCCAGAGGTAGCATCATTAAAGGCTATGCGTCTTTTGGCTGTCGATGCTAAACAAATTCTAGATGATAACTGCGAACCTGAACAAATATTTTCCGAATTGGCAAAAACAACCCTGGGACAAAAAATTTTATATGATTTGGATGAATTAATTCATGATTATGGTTATTTGAGTGAGGTAGGTACAGATATTTCTGTTCCCACTTGGAAAGAAAATCCGCAAATAGTTAAACAATTATTTGTGCAGTTCATACAAGCTGGAGAGGTCTTACCTGTAAATAATTCTCGTCCTCTAGTAATAAATTTAGTCCAAAACCGAGTTCACCTTAAAGGTAGAGTAACAGAAGTTTATTCCCGATTGTTAGCGGAATTACGCTGGACCTTTTTGGCGTTAGAACAGATTTGGCTGGGGTCTGGAGTTTTAGAACAAGAAGGAGATATTTTCTTTTTGGAGTTAGATGAAATTCGTCAAATGATCATTAATTTAGATGTGATTGTTGAAAATAATTTATCAGCATTAATCAAACATAGACGAGAACAATTTGTTCAAGATAGTCTCATTGTCCAAATTCCTGCGGTAGTTTACGGTTATAATCCTCCTCACCCTATTAAACCTGTAATTGATCCTGCTGATCATATTTTATTGGGTATTCCTGCTAGTCAAGGACAAATCCAAGGCCGGGTGAAAATATTGCGGAGTTTGCAAAGTGCTAATAATATTGATAAGAATACTATTCTTGTTGTTCCTTACACTGATTCTGGTTGGGCCCCCGTACTAGTGCAAGCTGGAGGATTAATCTCTGAGGCGGGTGGAAAGCTTTCCCACGGTGCAATTATCGCCCGTGAGTATGGGATTCCTGCTGTTATGGATGTACGTGGTGCTACATATTTATTACAAGATGGTCAGCCAGTCCGAATAGATGGATATAAGGGTACGGTGGAAATCATGGAAAATAATTAAAACTGTCTGGTTAAACATTAATACTTGTTTGTCTTTAATTTTTATTGGTGGTTAACCAGGTTTTAGTGTTTTATTTCTACTGCTATTGTTTGTACTATTCTGTTTTTGTTGGATTAAAATATTAATCTGTTCTTGATGCAGTAACATTGTTAAATCATATTTTGTTTTTGGATTGTGTTAAGTTGCTTTTGTATAGCGATACATTAGAATTGGATAGCGATACATTCTTACTGTTGGGTAAAATATTGTTAACGTCGAAACAAACGCCAGGAAAAGATAATAATACGTTTGATTAGTAGCTGTAAACGATGCAATAGTAAAGTTAACACAGCTAATAGATTATTTAACAAACGTTTATAGAAGGGAACAGGTATGAGTTGCTGTTGTAAAAATTGCAAGTTGTTCCGAACGGTTATTGTATTGGGGTGATTAGTTCCTAGCACTCGTTCAAACATAGCTAAAGCATCAAGGTAGAGAAGTTCAGCTTCACTGTATTTTCCTTGGCTATAGTAAAGAACTGCTAAATTGTTTAAGCTAGTAGCAACATCAGGATGGTCGCCTGTAAATAGCCGCTTTCTCATTTCTAAAGCATCAAGGTAGAGAGGTTCTGCTTCACTGTATCTTCCTTGACTATCGTAAAGAACTGCTAAATTGTTTAAGCTAGTAGCAACATCAGGATGGTCGCCTGTAAATAGCCGCTTTCTCATTTCTAAAGCATCAAGGTAGAGAGGTTCTGCTTCACTGTATCTTCCTTGGCTATCGTAAAGACTTGCTAAATTGTTCAAGCTAGAAGCAACATTAGGATGGTCGCCTGTAAATAGCCGCTTTGTCATTTCTAAAGCATCAAGGTAGAGAGGTTCTGCTTCACTGTATTTTCCTTGGCTTTTGTAAAGAAATGCTAAATTATTCAAGCTAGAAGCAACATTAGGATGGTCGCCTGTAAATAGCCGCTTTCTCATTTTTAAAGCATCAAGGTAGAGAGGTTCTGCTTCACTGTATCTTCCTTGGCTATCGTAAAGACTTGCTAAATTGTTCAAGCTAGTAGCAAGATAAGGATAGTCGCCTGTAAATAGCCGCTTTGTCATTTCTAAAGCATCAAGGTAGAGAGGTTCAGCTTTACTGTATTTTCCTTGCTTATGGTAAAGAAATGCTAGATTGTTCAAGCTAGAAGCAACATCAGGATGGTCGCCTGTAAATAGCCGCTTTGTCATTTCTAAAGCATCAAGGTAGAGAGGTTCTGCTTCACTGTATCTTCCTTGGCTATCGTAAAGACTTGCTAAATTGTTCAAGCTAGAAGCAACATTAAAATGGTCGCCTGTAAATAAAGTTTGACAAATTTTTACCAATTGCTGATACCAAAATTCTGCTACTTGATATAATCCTTGTCCTTGATAAAATCTTCCTAACCCTGTAAATACCCAAAGGATTTCATCAGCAACCATAGATACTGGTAAATTATTCTTTGCTGCTGTTTCTTGGTTAATTTCATCTATTAACCGCTTTCCTAAATCTTCCCAATGAACAACAAATAACTGGAAAATTTCAATATCTTGAGAAGTGGGTGATTGAGGAAGTCTTTTAGCAACGAATATCATAAAAGTAATAAAAGTTCTTTCGAGAATTGGCTGCTTTTCTCCAATTTCTGCTAACTGTTCTTGCAAAAACAACCGCACTAAATTATGAATTGTATAAGCTTCTGGTGATTCTTGTCCTGTTTGTAAAAAGTTAACTTGATAAAGTCTTTTTTTAGAGGTAGTTAATTCTTCCTCTGTCCAAATTAGTTGTTTTTCCTCATTCTTTACTTCAAACTCAATTACCCAAACTACCAAATCCCAAAGAATAAACTGAGGAGAAAATAAACTTAAAAATGCTCCCAGATATTGAGTTTGAGTATCCAGTGTTTCCCAAGTTAAATTAAAAGCGGCTTTAATTCCCAATTGAGTTTGATTGATAGTTTCTCTTTTTTGTAAAGCTGTTTCGGCTAACTTACGTTTTTGCAACCGTTCTAACATTTCAGTTAGAGAAAGTCCCAAGTCTGTTGTTAAATAACTTCCGACTAAAATTATCCCCAAAGGTAAATTTCCCAAAAACTCACATATTTGTGTAGCGGTTTCTGGTTCATTGACAATTCGCTGATGATTTTTTCCCAATTGATTTTGTAAAAGTTCTAATGCTATTGGTGGTAATAGAACCTCTAAAGCTCGTTCTTGAATAGAATTAGGGTCTAAATGTTGTTGTCGAGTGGTTATCAAAACCCGAAAGCGTGTTTCTGGGGGAACAACATCTTGTAACTGTGTTAAATCAGTTAAATCATCAACGACAATTAAAACAGGTTTTTGTGTTTTTGGATATTGTAACCAACACCAAGCTACCTGTTGTTGGAGAGTTAACGGTTTTTCTCCCTGAGTTTGGGGAATTTCCAGACCGAATTTTAATGTAAAAAGTTCAAATACTTCTGCTGCGAGAAAACGTTGTCTAGCATTAAACCAAATTATGCCATCATAATGATCTTGATATTGTGTCGCGTATTGAGTAACTAATTCAGTTTTACCCAAACCACCCATTCCGGTTATTGCTACATAATTTCCCCGTCGCAAATCTTCATGGATAGTTGTCAGTTCTGTTTCTCGTCCGACAAAATGAAGAGAACCGCGATAGGGTATATCTTTAATGGGAGTTAACTTTGTCCGTTTCCCGTCGGACGAGTCCAGTCAAAAATTAATCGTGCTTCCGCTTTGGTCAATTGTTTGATTTTGCGCTACGTTCATAGCTTTTTGGAAGTTTTGATTAAAAATTGTCCCTTGGGGTTGTTGAGAATTTGCAAAAGCTGCTTGAATCTCTTTGAGAATTTCTGCTAAATTTGCTGGTGGGTTAGTTTCTGCTAACTGGGTTAATTCCTGGATAACTTGACTAATATTAGGGTCCGTTTTCGCTGCGGTTTCTATTTCCAGTACAGCTTCACCATAATTAAGGGGTTGTTCTGGTGCTTGTTCAATAGCTGCTAAAGTTCCAGGTAGTCGCTGTTTCAACAATTCCGAAAACTGCTGAGTTTTGTTATATAAAGTGTCTCCAATGTTTTCGCCAATTTTTTCCAAAGCTTTAGTAGCGAGTAAGGTCGCAACAGCAATAGCAACAGTTGTTAATGGTTCCATTTGTAATATTGGTTAAAGTATCATTTTCAGATAGTATAGCATTTATACACGACCTGGTAATTCTGCTTTACAAAAATAAATTTCAATTTTTAAATAGATATCTTCAAAAAAGAATGTAGAGACAATTCATAAATTGTCCCTACAAAAGTTTAAATCATTGAAACCTTTGTAAAGACGTTACATAAGGTGTAGAGACGTTCCATGGAACGTCTCTACAATCTTTACCAAAGAAGTCTAATAAAATACAAAATTATCCGCGTTCATCTGCGTTCATCTGCGTTCCACTCTAACCCGTAGTATATCACATCCCTAAAGTTTACCATACATAATCTTTGTTAAATAAAAATATAAATTTGTTACTTCATACAATAAGATTAGATAGCGATACAATCTTAATGTTAAAGCAAACAAAGCTTAAAGATAGTAATCTATTTAATTAGTAACTATAAACAATAAGATTGTCAGATTAACATAGCCAATAGATAAAACGACAAACTTATAAGACCTTAAAAAGATGTCATTTGCTGTTGTAAACGTCGTAAATTGTTCCGAACGGTTATTGTATTAGGGTGATTAGCTCCTAGCGTTCGTTCAGACATAGCTAAAGCATCAAGG
>Ga0208200_100101_pt1 | contig 16087 bp, 19 predicted proteins | sample LakMenEpi13Aug08_FD_150689 | JGI IMG/M metagenome (GOLD analysis project Ga0208200, IMG submission 150689) | Freshwater microbial communities from Lake Mendota, WI - 13AUG2008 deep hole epilimnion (SPAdes) | ecosystem: Environmental > Aquatic > Freshwater > Lake > Epilimnion/Euphotic zone ...
AAACCTAACATTGTGTAAAAGTTGGGTTTTATTCTTAAACCTAACATTGTGTAAAAGTTGGGTTTCGTTCTTAAACCTAACATTGTGTAAAAGTTGGGTTTTATTCTTAAACCTAACATTGTGTAAAAGTTGGGTTTCGTTCTTAAACCTAACATTGTGTAAAAGTTGGGTTTCGTTCCTCAACCCAACCTACAAGTTATAAAATTTATAAAATAGGAGAAATTTACTTTGAATATAGCAGTTAAAAATCTGGTTTTGTCTTACGAAACTTTAGCAAATCAAGCGATAAAGTTCAATCAGGCTTATTTACAATTATTGAAAATATATGAAGAACTAATTTTAGCACCTGATTGGTTTTCTGAATTGGAAAAATCTGGAAATTCACCATTAAAGACTGTTGTTTCTATGCAGCAAGAACAAAAGATAATTATATCTAAGTTTCAGGAATTATCAAAGTTAATTGCTAAAGCACAATTATATTTTACTACTAATCTTGAATCTCAAGAATTGGCAAATATTGCCCATGATTGCCAAATAATGATAGATTTTGTAAATACCATAGATTTGGTAGATTTACACGATATGTTTATAAAAATCAAGAAATAATAGAGGTTAAGAATTATGTCACAGATGGAATATAGCGATCGCCAGGATTTAGAAAGAGAAGTTAAGGACTATGGTAAACAAATTGAGACTTTAGGAGAATCGCAAAAAGATTATCAGGAAGACATGGAAAGTCTGCAAAAAAGGCTGAAAATGCTAAAAAGTCAACCAGGAGTTTATGCAAATTCAGATAATAAATTAATTGGTACGGTTGCACTTGCTGACGAGATATTACCTCATATCCAACCAAAATACAGAGTAGCAGTAGAAAAAAGAGTTCATTTGGAAACCCTTGATTTTTCATTAGTCCACGCAGGTGGACTTCGCTTGTGTAGTAGCGATTTGTAATCGCCGTCAACTAATGTCAATTAGCAAATATTATCTATAAATGTAACCCAAACTCCTATAATTTTCATAACCCCTGAATTCAAAGTTTTTATTTATGTCCAATCAAATTCATCTCCAAGTCAATGGAGAAACTCATCATTGTATATCCCCAATTACTTTACCCGAATTACTCCAACAGTTGGGTTTTAATCTTCGCCTAATTGCAGTAGAATATAACGGTGAAATCTTACATCGTCAATTTTGGACAACAACTGAAATCAAAAATGGTGATTGCTTAGAAGTAGTCACCATAGTTGGTGGTGGTTAATTCAACAAACAAGAATAACCAGATTCAGGACTATATAACCAACGATGATAGGTTTTCCTTTTCGCTAATTCCTTACCTTGACGGCCGAGTTTTTCCCGAAGCTGTGAATCTTGACACAAACGATTAAAAGTTTGTAAAACCTCATAACCAGAATCGGGATTTACTAACAAGCCATTTTCTTGATGATGAACTGCATCTAAAACACTACCTAAACGAGAAGCAATTACAGGTTTACCAAAATAACCAGCTTCTAAATAAACCAGCCCAAAATTATCTCTGGTTTGATCCTCATGATAATCTGAATTTAACATAGCGAAAATATCACAAGCTATATAATAACCGGCTAAATCCCGTTCTGGAACATATCCTGCAAAATGTACTCTTTGATCAATTCGTAACCTTTGAACTTGGGATTTTAACTGGGTTTCACAAGATCCTTTACCACAAATAATGCAATGAACATCTACACCAAAATTTAGCAATACGGGAATATTATCAATTATTCGATCAAAATTTTTATATTTAACCAAATTACCCACAGAAAGAATAACTATTGCTGTTTCAGGAATATTGTAACTCTGACGGATGCGTTTACGCAAATCATCAATATGACTAAGACTAGTAGGATTACCAAATCTTTCTGGTCTCACGACTGGGTTAATAACATGAGTGGGTGTATCCAAGCGAAAAGTATTTCTTAAAGAATTGCGAATATAAGAACTATTACAAACAATTCCAGCAGCGCGTTTGAGAGTTAATTTTAATAACCATCTCCACAACGGATTACTAGCTACACTTAATAAATCATTCCCATGTAAATAGATAAAAAAGCGAATTGGTAAAATATAACTGAGTACGAATAATGCTGGAAAATCATACCCATGACACCATTCAATATAGCGGTAATGATAGCGAAAATATAACTTAATAGCCAATAAAAAAGTAGCACTAATATTAAAACCAGTTTGGATCATATTTCCTAACCAGTTATCACACCAATTAGGAAAATTAAACCAACGATAAACGGGAAATTGTTGAGATTTATCAAATTTTTTATCCCCAGGACAACCACCAGCGAGAACAATTACCCGATCTGGATCTTGTAAACAACGATTATAAACATATTCACCAATTACAGCCTCCTCTGGGCAGAATGTTCGGGAAATAACGAGGATATCTGGATAAGCTGTTTTATCTCTAACTTGTGACCCTAGCTGTGATATATTTTCCATAATTAAGCTTGATAAATTAACTGGAATTAGGGCATTATCTTAAATTCTTGTAGGGGTTTAGTATTGCTAAACCCCTACTTTATATAGAAATAGTCAACAAGTATTATGAAAATTGTTAAACACCTAGCGAGCAAAACCATAAATTGATCACCTATTTTGCCGCTAATTATTGTTTAATTTGTTCGGTTTTATCAATACTGGATAAGTTATCTGCATAATCAAATATAGCTATGATTTATTAATGATCTTCCCAAGAGATTACTCAGAAACTACTCGGGAAATTGTTAAATCCAACTATTTCTTCTATAATACTGTAAATATTGTCTATTTTAGTGCCAAAACGCCAGAAAATATTAGTAGTTTTGTAATCTGTGTCATAGCATTTACTGCCAAATAATGATTTAATATTGTCCATTCTTTTTACCTTGGTTGCTTACATGATGTTTATGATTTATCATGGTATTAATTATTGAGTTCAGCCCAGTTTAAAGTTGAATACCCTTAAATGATAATCATGGATATATTGTCCACAATACAATCTATTTTCAAGGTTAATTTCTCAAATTAACTTAACAATTGATAGATAGTAAATGTAAAATTTTTAATTGTTACTTTGCTTACATTGCTGACGAAAACTATAACCCCCTAAAATATAAGTGCTAAATATTCCGTCTCTATCCGGAAAAAATTAGTTAGTAGAAAAATTAGTAAAACTCGTATCATTTACAAAACTATTGTTTAGATACTTGAGCAATACTTATCAGTAACAGGATTTACATCTAAATAAACAAGTGCTAGAATCTTAAATAACAATGTACCTGTCCAGCTATACAATTATCACTATGGCCTCACCGAAGATGAGAAATAATTAATTGTTAATTGATTCCCAAATTTTTTGATAGTCAGGATGTTTGCTGGTACGGTTATCAAGACCAGAAATCTCTCCCTATTTCCTCCCTAACCAAGATCAGAAGCGGTAGATTAGAGATAGCGCACTTCTTCAAAACAGGGGAAGTCATCATAAAAATACAGTTGTTGCCATAAAGGTCTTATGAATAAAAGAATACAAGGATTCCTCAAGCCCCTATTTAAAACCGTCTTTATCATTAGCTTAGTGCTAACTTTGGCCTTTAGTCATGCTAATGAGGCCTTAGCAGCCCGTTCCGGTGGTAGAATTGGTGGTGGTTCTTTTAGAATGCCTACTAGCCGTACCTACACCCCCCGGACAAATATGCCTAGTGGTGGCGGTTATTACGCCCCCTATGGTGGTGGTTTTGGCTTTCCGTTTCTTTTGCCCTTGTGGGGTTTTGGCGGCGGTTTTGGCGGGTTGTTTGGGATTTTAATCTTTTTTGCCATAGGCAATTTTTTAGTCCAAACCTTCCGCCGTGTTACCAGTGAAGAAACGGAAGAAGTAAGTTATAATAGCAACTCTTCTGTGTCTGTCACCCGGTTACAAGTTGGGTTACTAGCTCAAGGAAGAGATCTACAAACTGAATTAAATCACATTGCGGAAATTGCTGATACTAATACCCCAGCGGGAAGAAGTGAAGTTTTACAAGAGGCTAGTTTAGCTTTATTACGTCATCCTGAATACTGGGTATATGCAGGTGGTGGAACTCAACAAGCCAAGTTAAATTCCGCAGAATCTCAATTTAATCGGTTGTCTTTAGCCGAACGGAGTAAGTTTAGCGAAGAAACTCTCTCTAATGTCAATAATCAACTAAAGGCTGTTCGTCAGGAAGCTTTATCTGGTGAAGATAACCCCACCCGCTTAATTAGCCAAGGTCCTGGAGAATATATTATTGTCACTTTATTAGCGGCAACTTTGAGTAAATGTGAAATTCCGGCTATTAATAATGCTGATGATTTGCGTCAAGCTTTACGTCAAATTGGTAGTCTTGGTGGTGAACAACTATTAGCTATTGAAGTTTTATGGACTCCCCAAGCGTCAGGGGATACATTGACATCAGATGATTTGTTTGCGGAATATCCTGATTTGAAGTTGGTTTAATTGAGGTTTAGGGACCAAAACAGTTAGAAGTGACTTGTAATGGAAAATTGCGACATTCGTTTTAAGATTATTTATGTCACAATTGAGGAAACTACCATTTTCAATCCTACTGCTGTACAAGCCCTAACCTGTCTCAGGGTTTGCCAGATGGTCTCTAACAGCTTTCTAGACATTCACTTAATTCGGTTTAATGAAATTAAGGGATATGTATACATTTTGGCAGGTGATGAAATGGAAATTTTAATCTTTCCTGAAGGAAATTGGAGGTTTATTGATGAAACCTAATTTTGCTCAAATGTCGAGGTCTGAATTAAAAGCTTATGTACGGATAAACCACGATGATTTGGAGGCTTTAGATATTCTGGTTAGTCGTCGTACTCCTGATTCAGAAGCTACATGGTATGCGCCAATGGTGACAGCAGAAGGTGTACCAATAGAAGAAAATATCCGGTTAGGGGAACAAGTTATTCAGGAACGAATTGCCTTAGAGCGCGAAAAGCAGTTAATTAGGACTGACATAGAAAGGGAGACGGAATATAACCGTTTGATTGAATATATGATTATTGCAGCAGAAAAATATATAAAACTTCCTTTGATAGAAGAAAAAAACAAAATCAATCAAGAATCTCAGAATCAATAGCCTTTGATAAGGCTATCCTTACTGAAATATTAACTATTTAGGAAACTGTCCTTCTCGCACTTCCACAGCGTAATCTTGGACAGCTTTGGTAATTGTTTCTCGTAAGTTTGTATAAACTTTAGCGAATGGTGGTTGTTTTTCCGAAAGTCCCAAAACATCAGAAGTTACTAATACTTGACCATCACAGCTAGAACCTGCACCGATACCGATAGTGGGAATACGGATTTTTTGAGTAATTTGCAGCGCTAGTTTTGCAGGAATGTGTTCTAATACTATAGCAAAAACACCAGCTTGTTCGAGAGCGATCGCTTCATTAAAAATTCTCTCTCCTGCTTCCGGGGTTTTTCCCTGTTGTCGCAGTCCTAATTGATGGATTGACTGAGGTATTAATCCCACATGGCCCATAACCGGAATCCCCGCTTGAACGAGTCTGGTAATAGTTTCTACCATTGCAGGATAACCACCTTCTAATTTTACCGCTTGCGCTCCTGTTTCTTTTAGCACCCTACCAGCAGAGTGCATGGCTTGGGAAATACTTTCTTGATAGGTCAAAAATGGTAAATCTACTACTACTAAAGCATTTTTAACACCACGACGCACAGCTTTAGCATGATGGATCATTTCATCTAAGGTTAGTGGTAAAGTAGTTTCATAACCAAGGATAACAGCAAGAGAATCACCAACTAGAATCAAGTCTACACCAGCGACATCTAAAAGTTGAGCGATCGCATAATCCCAGGCAGTTAAGGCAACAATCGTCCGTCCCTGTTGTTTCCATTGAGTTAATTGTTGGGTGGTAACTGCCATAAATAATTGGTAACTGTCATAAATAACTGATAATTGTCAATTGTTAATTGTTAATTGTTAATTGTCAATTCTTCCCTATTGTACATAGCGACCAAAACCAAAATGAGGTTGAGCTTGACCGACTGAAGGCATTAACCAAGCTAAACCCTCCATTGTTCCTACCCATAATTTATTACCAAGATCTGGTACAAGGGTCAAAACTCGACTGGAAGGAAGTCCAGCTACTTGGTCTAATACTGCTCCTGTATGTGGGTTTAATCGGAATAAACCATTGCTAGTACCAACCCATACACTACCATCTTTGGCAAATTTGACTGATGTAACATTGCGTCCGCGCATGGGAGTTACAGAGCGTAAGACAATACCATTTTTGGGGTTAATAACTAACAATTGATTTGGCATTCCTGCCCAAATTAACCCTTGGGAATTAATAGCTAAAGCTTGGACAGTTCCTCCTGGTAGATTTTGGATTCTCTTCATTATTAAAGCGCTGGCGGTATTTACCTTGACTATTCCCTCTAGAGTCCCAGCCCATAGTTGACCATCAGCATCTAAGGTCATGGTGTTAACACTGACACCGGGCATATTTTTAACAGTGGTCATGATCATACCTTGGTCGGGACTAACCAGGGTTAAACCGGCATCAGTTCCTACCCACAAGTAACCTCGTTTATCAATTAATAGTGATAATACTCGTTTGGAGGGTAATAATAAATTTTGGGCTGTAATTTGACTGGTTTGGGGGTCTACTCTTGTTAAACCTTCATTGTTTCCTACCCATAAACGGCCTAATTTATCTTGTACTAAGGCACTAATTATAATATTTGGTAAACTGATACGAGAAATTACCCTACCTGTATTCGGATCAATGCGTGATAATCCCCGCCACGAACCGACCCAAAGATTACCTGTAGGATCTCCTAGTAAGTTACTAATCCGATAATCTACTCGTATTTCCCTTTCTTGTAATTCTCTCTCGTTTGGTAGGGGTTTTACTGTTTTTGGTGGTGGTGCGGCTGGATAGGTGGGGGTAGAATTGAGTTGATTAAGATTGGGATTTTTGTCAATATTACCAGTATTATCAATTCTTTGGGCTGTGGCTGGTGTTACCATGGTCGGTAAAGTTATTAAGCCCAGTAAGGCGGAAATTATTAATAAGTTACTATGTTGGTGAAATAAAGTCACGGTGATATTCCTGCTCATAAAAGTATCCAATTAATGACTTAAAATAACATAAAAAGTTTTGGGTGTAGATAGAAGAAATAATATATTACATACATTTTCAGGACTATCGTTACTCGCTGCTAGTGGGTAGCAAACAGGATACATACAGATGGGGGATATGTGGTTTAAGTAGGTTGACATTTGCGTTAATATAGCTAGGTAAGAGGCAATGGGCAAAATTACCAATTACCAATTACTAATTACACACCTAATAATTTGTAGATAATGTTATTGATAATAGTAAGAACAAAAGCGCCTAAAACAGCACTCCAAATACCAAAACGTAACCGGAAGCCATCTATTAACCAAGCAGCAATACTGAAACAAGCAAGAGCAATCATAAAAGTAAAGATACCAGATAATAAGTCAAAGGTGTCTAAATTTGGTATCACGAACAAAATTTTGAGAACTGGTTTAACTAATGCTGTAATAATACCTAAAACTACTGCGGAAAAAAGTACCTTTTCTGGAGTATCAATTTCAACCCCCAAGGGTAGTTTACTAATCATCCACAAGCTAAAAGCCATGACTAACCAAACAATTAATAGTGTCACAATATCCATTGCCATAACCCCTGAAACGTAAATGGTGATAGCTCCTACGGAATACCGCAGGTATTGAAGATAAATTACCTGGTTGACTTGGTTTATTGATGTAAAAATCTTTGTAGCTTAACCAATTATTTATAAATTAGCAGAATTTCTGACTATAACTGGAATTTGTTCTAGATATCTTTATGTTTCTTCTTTTGATGCAAATGTATATTTGCAAGCGTTAGATCCCTGACTGTTTAAATGAGTCGGGGATCTTGTTTTTCATAACTAATTTAGGATTGCTATATAAACAATACTTGATTGTTATGGTAATGGACAAGGGGTTAAAACACCAATTTTTCGTGTTTATTTACTACCATAGAAAAAGGCAATTTCTTTTTCTTTTAAGGCTGCAAAACCAGCGTCAATTAGCTTTTGATCAAGTTCAACTTGGGGAATATGTTTAGCACCAATACGGACAATTCGAGAACGCATGGTATTGGATACACCACTGCGTTGTCTATTGGCTTCTAAATCCATAACTTGTTTATACAATTCTAACTTGGCTGTGGGAATAGGAGAACCATCAAAATCAATTCCCTGGGTAATTGCTTGATCAATAGCATCAGCACCTGTGGTGGTTTCTGTAGTCATGATAACTCATTTTCAAAGATATTGAACTATTTTACCAGGGAATAGGGAGCTAACAACTAATAACTAACCACTGACAACTAACCATGTCTTTCTTCTTGTTTAATATCTTCCAATGTAGGTTGTAGTACCACTAAATGTAAATTATATTTAGTATCTGCTTGTAAATAACGTTGTTGTAGTGGTTGCCATTCTTGCCACAATTGATAACGATTTGCGGTTAATAGGGTCGTTAACCCACGTAATTCAGTCTCAAGTTCTGATTTAAAGATATTCTCTAACCACCCATGTAAAACTATGTTATCTTGAATCATGCCTAAGATTTCTTGTATATTTTTCACGTCGTGAATATGAGCGGTAAAAGATTCACTATATAATTCAGTAAATAACTCCATTTGGTAGCGGAGACGTTTGGCTTGTTTCCGCAAATTATGTAGAGTTTCAGACTCTGTTTTCAGATGTTTTTCTAATTGGCTGGGTGTCCATTTTGTTTGTACTAATATTTCTGATTTAGCAATTTTAGCACCAATTAACCATCCTGGATGTAAACAAAATTGACTAACTTCTGGTGAGAGTAAATCTGATAATACATAATGAATTGGGACTGATGAAAAAGTTTGATACCTGGGATTTTTTAACCAATTTTCACATTCATTTTTAAAAGATTTATAAACTTGATCTTTAAATATTTTCTGAACATGATCAACTGCAATTTCTCGTTCTTTATCCAATTCTGTAAAAGCTGTTTCTAGATATTTTTGTTCTTTTTCCAGGACATGGGGTTTGTAATTCTTTTCCAGACTTTCTTTGAGTATATCTAAATCTCTGAGACTGCCTAAAGTTCGGGCAAATTTACCAATATTTTTATCAGTAACTGATTTTGGTAAATCTAAATATTTCTCAAATTTACTAACAGCAGTTCTTAACCGTCGCATTCCTACACGCATTTGATGTAGTGGTTCTGGATCTTCATCTTTTTTAACTGCTTTTTCCCATTTTATAGTTTTTGTAAAGTGTTTTTCAATGGCTTGGTGTGCAGTTTCACCGAGGGTTTTGATGGATATTTCTGAGGAGATTTTCATAAATAAAAACAATTGGCGATATTATCTATTTTTTCGATCATATCACTAGAAAAAATCAGTCATTACTCCTATATTTTCTTTTGAAATAGGAATAATAATTTGATATTTGAGCTATTATTAACTCATACTTAATTCCTACTTAAAGATTAGTTGAAATAGCTTGTACAGGGCAGGTAGGAATACATTGTTCGCACACAATACAACGAGATCGCACAAAGGTGAGTTTATATGTTTCTGGATTAATAGCTAGAGCTTCCGTGGGACAAACTCCCGTACATAAACCACAGTCAACGCATACATCTTCATCAATGATAATTTCACCCAAACCCAGGGAAACATGAATATGTTGGGATCTCATCCATTCAATTGCGGCATCTAATTGATCAATATCTCCCAATAATTCTACCACCAGTTTACCAATTTGATTAGGGGCAACTTGGGCGCGGATAATATTCGCAGCGACATTAAACTCCTTTGCTAGTCTGTAGGTAACTGGCATTTGAATCGCACGCTTAGGAAAAGTCAGGGTAACTCTTTTTTTCATTATGTAAGAAAACAGTAAACTAGATGATGAACTAAGTTAATAAGTCTTAATTAATTATGAGTACCGAAGTCCCTGTAAATTCTAGTAATCGCATCAAAAACTTCTTGATTGCTATTGTAGCGATCGCTTTGGGAATTGTCCTCTTCTTAGGGCTTAAAACTGATTCTACATCAGTTTCCCTGATGGACTTGAGTAAAACTGCTATTCCCTTAGAAGTAGCTGTGAGCAACGGAAAACCCTCTCTGGTCGAATTTTACGCCGATTGGTGTAGCGTTTGTCAAAAAATGACCCCCGACATGGACAAACTCAGAAAACAGTATGAAAACAGCCTAAATTTTGTGATGTTGAATGTTGATAATACCAAATGGTTGCCAGAAATGCTCAAATATCGAGTAGACGGGATTCCTCACTTTGTATTTTTGGGTAAGCAAGGGGAAACTATCGCAGAAACCATTGGTGATATGCCCCGGACTATAATGGCTAGTAATTTAGAGGCCTTAATTGCCGGTTCTACCCTTCCCCATGTTCAAGATAATGGTAAAACCTCCCAATTTTCCGCACCAGTCGCAACAGATGGTAATCAAGATGATCCTCGCAGTCATGGTAGCCAAGTTGTAAATTAGGTGATTGGGGATAAGGAATTGGGATGATTTCAGGTAAAGGATAGGGTTTTAACCGCTGGGAAAATTAAACCGGGTAAGATGGTGTATCATTGTCTTTTTTCTCAAAATTTACCATGGCTACAATTAACGACAACTACCTGAAACTAAAAGCTGGTTATCTGTTTCCAGAAATTGCGCGACGGGTAAATGCTTTTGCACAGGCTAACCCAGATGCGAAAATCATTCGCTTGGGGATTGGTGATGTCACTGAACCCTTACCAGAAGCTTGTCGCACGGCCATGATTAAAGCTGTGGAAGATATGGGCGATCGCTCAAGTTTTAAAGGATATGGACCAGAACAGGGTTATAATTGGCTAAGGGAGAAAATCGCTACCCACGACTTTCAAGCGCGAGGAGCAGCCATAGAAGCCGATGAAATCTTTATTTCCGACGGTTCTAAATGCGATTCTGGCAACATTTTAGATATTTTTGGCAAAAATAACGTTATCGCTGTTACAGACCCCGTATATCCGGTTTACGTAGATACTAACGTTATGGCGGGTAATACGGGAGACGTGAATGAAAAAGGCGAATATGGTGGTTTAGTTTATTTACCTGTTACTGCTGAAAATAATTTTACGGCGGAAATTCCTAGCCAAAAAGTTGATTTAATTTATCTTTGCTTTCCTAATAATCCCACAGGTGCAACTGCTACGAAAGAACATTTGCAAGCATGGGTAAATTATGCTAAAGCTAACGGTTCAATTATCTTTTTTGATGCTGCTTATGAAGCATTTATTAAAGATCCTAGTTTACCTCATTCTATTTTTGAAATAGAAGGTGCGAGAGATTGTGCAATTGAATTTCGTTCTTTCTCTAAAAGTGCCGGGTTTACTGGGACTCGTTGCGCTTTAACTGTTGTTCCTAAAACCCTCACAGCTAAAGCCGCTGATGGTTCTAATGTCGAACTTTGGAAACTTTGGAATCGTCGTCAGTCTACTAAATTTAATGGCGTTTCTTATATTATTCAAAGAGGTGCAGAAGCAGTTTATTCAGAAGCAGGACAAACACAAATTCAAGCTTTAGTAAACTTCTATTTAGACAATGCTAAAATCATTCGTCAAGAACTCACAAACGCTGGTTTAAGTGTTTATGGTGGAGTCAATGCACCTTATGTATGGGTGAAAACTCCCCATGGTTTATCCAGTTGGGAATTTTTTGATAAGTTATTAGAAACTGTGAATGTGGTGGGAACTCCCGGTTCTGGTTTCGGTGCTGCGGGTGAGGGTTATTTCCGCATTTCGGCCTTTAATAGTCGGGAAAATGTGGAAGAAGCTATGAAGCGAATTACAGCTAAGTTTACGGTGTAATTCAAGTTTAATTATTTGTGGTGGGTAATTCCCACCCTAATTTTGTTAAACTTAATCAATCAATAATAATAATAAGTGCTATGAGTGTAGCTATTCCTGTTTTCAAAGCCGTTAGTCAGATACAATTAACGCCTGGTAGTACAATTAATATTCCAGATATTAGCTGGGAAGAATTTGAGGCGATTTTACAAGAACTGGGAGAAAAAAGAGCTTCACGAATTGCCTATAATCAAGGTAATTTAGAAATTATGGTTCCTTTACCTGAGCATGAAATTTCCAAAGATCTAATTTCTGATATTGTTAAAATATTGTTGAAAGCTAAAGGGATTAAATATCAACCTTTTGGTTCAACAACTTTTAAAAAACAAGGTATAGCAGGAATTGAACCAGATGCTTGTTTTTATATTCAAAATTATCAACAAATGATTGGTTTGCGGAGGTTACAACCTGATCATCTACCACCAGATTTAGCTATAGAAATTGATGTGACATCAAAAACAACTCTTGATGCTTATGAAGCCATTGGAGTTCCAGAATTATGGATATATGATAGTGGTAAATTGGCTATTTATTTGTTGAAAAATGGTAAATATATCAAATCTGATCAAAGTCCCTATTTTGAAGATATACCTATTACTCAGATTATCCCTAATGTGATAAAAAGGAGTTGGGAAGTAGGCAGTTTTCAGGCTTTAGAAGAATTTGCAGTAAAAATATAATCCATTTTGAGTATCAATTATTACTTAACAGCAGATCAAACATCAAAATCTAGAGATTATTTTGTTAATAAGGGTTGATTGAAGTATAATGTTAGTACAACTAATTTAAAGGTTGATTTATATGAAATTGATCATCAAGAATTTAGGTCCGATTAAAAACAATACTCAAGCTATTGATTTATCCAAAGATTTCTTTATTTTTGTTGGACAAAATAATAGCGGTAAAAGCTATGTATCTCAACTATTATGGGCGATTTTTAATCAAGATATAATTCATAAATTTGCACGCACTAATGTAGAAATAATTGATAATCAAATTGTAGAAAATATAAATAACGTCGAAGTTACTCATGAATTATTGGCAGTAATTTTAAATAAATATAGTTTATTTTTGCAAGAAGAAACTAAGAAAGAGATATTTAATATAGGTAAAAATTCCCAAATACTCAATAATATTGTTATTGCTTTTGATTATGAAATATCTGAATTAAGAGAACAAGAAATTAAAGTAATTGTTAACATACAAGATGATGAAGAAAATACATTAGAATATGAATTTATAGAAGTTAAAAAAGATCAAGGAGATTTAAGATATAAATTTATAGATAAACAATTACCAGAGAGTATTAAAGAAAGAATTCCTAAGAGGTCTTTAGATAGAGATTTACTGAATCAAAAAAAGTTTCTTGTAATTGCAACAATAATTAAAACAATGTTGAAACATAACCATGAGACTTTTTTCTTGCCAGCTAGTAGAATTTTCTTCCCTACATTTTATCGTTATATTTATGAGGTTGATAGAAAACGACGTGAACAAGATGTCAAAAAATTGGTGGATTTACTGGAAAATCCCCGCAAGAAAGGAAATATTCAATTATCTGATTTTCAAGAGTTAGATGTTTTTAAAAGAAAATATACAGAACCTATGAATAAGGTTTTTGAAAACCTTTTTTCTCTGAATCTTGAAGAAAATATTGAAGGACATTATATCAATCTTGTTAAACAGCTACAAGAGATTCTTGGAGGTGAGATAAAACTTATTAGTTTAGAAGGAATTGGTCTGATAGAATTTTATTTTAAAATAGATTCTGTTGATGAACCTTTGCCCATGTATTTAGCTTCTTCTTCTGTTAATCAACTAACAACTCTCTATTTATATTTAAAATATTGGGCATTAGAAAAGAATAATTTTTTAATGATAGATAAACCAGAAGTGAACTTACATCCTGAAAATCAAATTAAGTTAATCAATATATTAATACAGTTTATTCAAAATGAAACAGGAAATAAAGTATTAATAACAACCCATAGTTCTATGTTAGCTAATGCTATTAATAACTATATATATTTGGATGTTCTTAAAAGGGAGAAAGGATTTAATGTCAAAAAAATTATAGAAGAAAATAAATTAAAATATTTTGATTCATCTATTTCTATATCACAAGACAAAGTAGGTGTTTATTTTTTCACAGGTGATAAGATAATAGATTATGAACGTAGTGATGATGGGATCTATTTTAGAAACTTTAGAGAGGTTGAAAACAATTTAGATAACTCACTTCGCATTCTGACTGATTATATTTATCTTAAAAAAGATGAGGTTGAAGATGAGTAAAAACTATTATTTAGATAGTTATAAAAATCCAGGTGGTTTCTTTCTCAGAGATGAATTACATAAAGCTTTAGTTAAAGAAGAATTTATTGTTGAAATTCCTATAACTGAAGATGAGATAATTGAAATTACAGAAAGTTCTAATGGTGCAAAACTTAAAAAGGTATCTATTGAAGAATTAAATTATTCTGATGATAAATCAAAAGTAGACAGAATCTGGAAAATCAACTTAGAAAAAGAAATATTCGGTATCTCAACTAAAGACAAAACTCCAGAATGTGCTATTTTGGTTTTACAAAAGTATGAAAGTAGTTATAAATTAAATATTCTTTTAGTTGAATTAAAATCTAGTATATCTAATAAAGATTTACGACCAATTGGAGAAAAATTTCAATGTGCAATGTCAAGAATATATATGTTACTTGTTCTGAATAATCACTTAAATTCAATTCAAGGTTATAACGAATCAGAAATATATATAGATTTTAAAGGAATTTTATTTTATCAAAATTTTTCTGATAAAAGTAAATTTACGGAAAAAAATAACGAAAAATTATATTCGCAAATGTATGACATTTTGCAGACTCCTGGTAAATCACATCTATTAACTTGTCAGACAATTTTAAGAGATCAAGATAAAATTAATATTAAATGTTTTTGTGAGCAAGACGAAGAAATAAGGATAAGTTTAGAATCCTTATTATCTAAATAATTAATATCAATCCCTATTCTCTCCTTTCCCCCGCAGTTCTAATTAATTCCCCTATCAAAGCCACAATAGCAGTCATAGAAATTAACATCACACTTAAAGCATTAATATCCGGTTTGACTCCCGTTCTAATGCGGCTAAAAATTTCCATTGGTAAGGTATTAGTCCCACTTCCCGCAGTAAAACTAGCAATTAAAAAATCATCCAAACTCAACACAAAAGCCAATAAACACCCAGAAATAATTGCTGGCATTAATTGCGGTAATAAAACTAAAATAAAGGCTTGTATGGGGGTTGCACCTAAATCTAATGCTGCTTCTTCTAAATGAGGATTAATATTATTCATGCGCGAAGAAACCACCAAACCAACATAAGATAGACAAAATACAATATGGGCAGCAATAATAGTCCATATACTCAAAGGAATAGCAAAAGCTGCTAAACATACTAGTGTCGAAACAGCGATCGCAATATCAGGAATTAACAACGGTAAAGAAGCAATTCCCTGATATAATTTCTTACCAGGAAATTCATAACGCGCTAACCCCACAGCCATTAATGTTCCCAAAATTGCGGAAACTCCCACAGCACAAAAACCCACCAATAAACTATTATATAAACCCGATAAAATCCGTTCGTCACTAAATAATTTTGCGTACCATTCCAGGGTGAATCCTTGCCATTTAGCACTGTAAGGTGACTGATTAAAGCTATAAAAAGCTAGTACCAGAATGGGTAAATACATAAACACAAATACCACCAGGGCAAAAACTGCTGGCCACGAAACACGCGGTTTTTTAATTTGTTTGTATATATTCATGCTGTTTAATAGATGCAATTTTTTATTTGTCGTATTACATGATACTGATTTTTTTATTTCAAGTCAAGTTAAAAATTAGATTATAAATATAATAATTAGATTATGTTTAATTTATTTCTTAAGTATCAGACATTTACATTACCTCAGATAGACAAAAAAAATCAGATATAAAACCAGAAGTGTTGAATGTTAAGATTTTGAGGATTGTGTCCAAGTTGTGCATTGGTATTGGTGATACCAAATTTGATCAATTAATGACTCTATTCTCAATAG
>Ga0208200_100102_pt1 | contig 16076 bp, 13 predicted proteins | sample LakMenEpi13Aug08_FD_150689 | JGI IMG/M metagenome (GOLD analysis project Ga0208200, IMG submission 150689) | Freshwater microbial communities from Lake Mendota, WI - 13AUG2008 deep hole epilimnion (SPAdes) | ecosystem: Environmental > Aquatic > Freshwater > Lake > Epilimnion/Euphotic zone ...
CAAAATATACAACTTGAACAAGTGAAGCAGTTAAAAAACTGGTGTAAAGGAACAAACAAATTATGTCTCCAGAAAACAATGGTGGCGCTAAAATTGAGGCACGTTCACCAAAACCTTGTATTGATTTAGTTACCCTTGTAGAGTTGCTGACTAAAGCAATTCCACCCAAAAACAATAGTGGAACTACTGATAAACTACACCCTGATTATAGACCAGCATTTGCTTTTGATGCTGACAAAAATCGTCTCAGGATATGTACGTCAGCAGTTATGAGAAGATTCTTTGGAAATAAGGATTTTAAAACGGCTTTTGATCCTGAAGGTGGGGGTTTTGTTCAAGATTTACCAACTTCCGGTTATGGTTTTAGGATGCGAGTTGGTGGTACGTTAAAAGAAGATAATAGAGACAGATTACCTAAAGCTTTAGATCAATTAATTCTAGCTATTGATGCAGCATTACCACCAGAAACTCAATTATCAGCTTTGTTGTTAAATGAACCAGAGAAACAGCTTCAGGAATTAGCACAAAAAACTGGTGCTTTTTTCCAAAATAAAGCTCATAATGCGACTCTTGTTCCTATAGCATTTCCTAATCAAGATACTCAAAATAATCCTGAAAATAAACCCATAGCTAAAGTAATTTCTGCATTAGAAAGAATAGATGCTGATAATTACTTTGTAAGGATGTTAAATGCGGTTAAAGAATATTTAGAAAATCGGTTAGAAGAAGATGATGATGATGTTGAAACATCTCTGGATACTTTAAAAGCAGAAAACACTAGACCAGAAAGCCAGTTAAATCGGTTTTTAACTTTCTTAGATGATGAAGCCTTAGCGCGGGTAAGATTGTTAATTACCTTGCGGATTATGTCAGCAATTTCAGAACATAGTCCAACTAAACATAAAATATTAAAAGAGTATGTTCATCGCGTTAAGACTTTTTTTGATGCTGCAAAAGAAGATATTTTTGAAGTTAATTTATCCGCTGATTTTGGTACTGGTGGTGATTTTAAATTATCAGAATATTTGAATACAGCAAATTTCTATTTTTGTCTTCCAGTTTGGCCAGAATGTCAAGCTCAAATCTTTGAAGAAAAGGTGAGAAATCAAGAAAAAACTAGCTTTGGAGTAGTGCGTGAAGTTAGTTATCACTTTCGGATAAATGGACAAAACCCAATAGTAGGTAAACCTGCTTTTGAAGCGCGACTTGATAAAATTGTGGAGGAATTAAGTCTCAATGATGAAAATGCAGTTATTCAAGAAAAATTAGTTCGTCGTCGGTTAGCTGAATTGATATTTTTAACAATTGTCATTCCCTCTCAAATGGGAGAACATATAGAAGATTTACCAAATTCAGTACAGCAACTTCTGAAAAATTTACAAACTGGTGGAAAGAACGCTGTTAAACAAGTTATAGCTGATTTGCGAAGCCGTGCTAAAGTCATGGAAGGAATAGCTACATCTTTAAGTGCTGTTATTAGTACCAAAAGTGAAAAGATAATTTCTCAAGTTCAACGTGAATCTTCTCAACAATTTATCTGTGTGAAACGTGATATTGTAGAATGGTCACAGTTAACAGCAGCAGCATCTGGAAATTTACTTGTTGGTGAAAAACAAGACCTGGAAACGGTGGAATGGTTTAAACATATTGAAGTTTGTGATACTCCTGAAACACCAGAACTTTTATTTTCAGTTCAGGTAAATACAGAACTGTCTGAACATAATTTAGTCCCTAAAGGTAATCCATATTCGATTCAAGCACAAAGGATATTACCAGAACATCTTTTACAGATTGTTTGGCTTCCCTGTAATTTTGAAAATCAACAAAATGTGTGGAAGTACGAACTATCTATAAATTCTTCTCAAGCAAAAAATTGGATATTACCATCAGCTATTGTTGTAGAATATGAAGCTAAAACTCTAACAAGAAGAGATAAAGATAAAGGAAGTGAAGAAAGTAAACAATATCATGCGGCTACGGTTGCGGCTTTTGAAGTCTTAATTTATTGCTGTTTATGGCATATTATTAACAAATTGAAACAAGAAGTTAGTGATGATTTCACAACTTTAATGTTGAGGTTACAAGAACAGGGAAGAGAAAGTGATGATACAAATGGTGATTCTTATGTTTATGCGGCCGCGCAAACTTTAGAAGCGATATTAGCAGAAGATACTAATATCAGAATGCAGGGAATTGTTCTTAAAAACCTAGCAGGATCTTCATATATCAAACATGGAATTTTTAACGCTTTATTGAGTGCATTTCCTCTCTTTACCAGTACACCAAAACCGCCAATAATTCCCAAAATTGGTTTAATTTCCTACTCAACTCGTCCCTGTGATGAGTCTAGTTCATCAAATACAGATGAAAAAAGTTATCTTTTTCTCACTCAAAGTTATATTGCTACATCTGTTTTGCATCCGGTTTCTGGTTATGAATTGAAAGCAGCAAGAAAACAATCTGATATTGTTGACACTCCAGAAAATTTACAAAAGCAACGTTTAGTTAAAGAAGAAATTCGGTATCTTGAAAATCAAGGTTGTCAGCATATTATTTTACTTTCTCATGCTTATGGTGGGAGAAGATTTAACCGCATTGCAGATTACAATTCTGCGTTAACACCAAAAGAGTTTTTAGAAGATGTTTCTCAGACTTTTCCTGATTTAACTATTTACACTTTATTACGTGATGTTTTTCCGGCTACAAGATTGCGTTCACGTGAGACAAATGAAGCTGGATTTGAGATTTTGCAAGCAGGAGATTATACAAATTTCTTGCATTCTCTGGAAAGGGTACGGGTACGTGATGTGATTCCGGTTTACACTTTTGCAACCCTATTTTCAATTCAAGAAAATCAGCGTCCACAATCGGGTTTTTGTGTGTATTTCCTAGTATCAGATCAGCGTGTGAGTGATATTAATTGGACTGAACGCGCACGTCAACATTTAATAAATCCAGAAAATGAATCTAAAGTTAATTCTGATTTAATTTCCGTGTTACGTGGGTTGCATTTTATTGAAGCAGAACGAGGAGTGAATAAACATGGACAACTTCTCCCAACTTTAGATCCTTTTCCTTGGATATCTCCTAAAACTGTGGAAGCTGCTGGAGATGTGGGAGTTTTGCATAGTCGTCGCGGTGGTAAAGTATATCTGAGTTATCCAGCTTTACTAACTCATGTTTCTCAAGTTCTTCACCGCAGAAAATAATCCAGATAACCTCAAGGACGTTAAACAAATGCAAATATCATTTTTAGATCAAGCATCTTTGTGGGGACAAGTATTTGAAATTGCTGTAAAACGAGGTGTTTTACAAAAATTGATTCATGAAAAACTACTTGTTGATGATCATCCAGTTGTTGAACATTGGCGAAATTCCAAAAATGCTGATATTAAACAGAAATTAATCAAAAGTCTGAAATTAACAGATGAAAATTCCCAAGCATGGGTAGAAAGTATGGTACGTCATTTGTTAGTTTTAGGTTATGGGTTAGGTTGGACAACTATGCGGGAATGTCTCAAGCAAACTCCAATTTCTAAATTAAAATTAGCAGCTATTTGGTGTCCGTTAGTTCTTCCAGGAGAGCAAAAACAAATTGATTCAAAAGAAGAAAGAGAAAAAACGGCTCAAGAATTTAAACAGGCTTTTAATTTACCTGGGAACCCAGATTCAGGATTAGTAAATCAAGGAGAACCAGCAAGAGCAGATTTTTTGTTATGGTTATCACCTGATGAAAATTCAACTACTAAAAAACGTGATCATTTTATTTTCTGTTTTGAATTTTCTTATAATGTACCCAGTAAATTAGCCGATTTTAGCCATGAAAATGCTCACAGAGAAGAAGTGAGTCGTTATGCTCGTTATATTGATTCCAGAGGAGTTTTTTCTAGGGTTTGTGCGGAGGTAGAAGGTGAGGAATTTTCTATTGCTTCAGATATAAAAAATCATTTATTACCTTTTAGTGGTTCTGATAAACCTTTGTACAAACTTTGTCAAGCATCCTCTTATACTGAACGATTGATTCACTTATTAAAAACCAAAGGAAAATTAGAAGGTGCTTGTGTTACTCGCGCAATAGCTATTACATCAAATGGATGTGAAAGTATCGCTGCTAATTTTAATAATCAACCAGATACCAGAATTGAATTAATGAAATCTTTAGGTGAAGCATATCGTAAGTTTTCTAAACGAGAAAATAATATACCTGATTATCTTAATAAAGAAATTCTTGTTGTATTTACTAGATTAGTTAAATCACTTCCTGGTGATTTTAAAAACCAAGCAAAGCAACTTATTCCTGAACCTAATTTAGAAACAAATATTAGCTATAGATTTGAGGAAAACATAGAGGGATTTTATAATTCTAATCAAGAAGTTTCTAGAGAAAATATAATTTTAGCAGTTGAAGAAACAGAAGCTTTACATAAATTTTTTAATGGTAATCCTCAAGATCATTTTATCAAAGAACTTCCACAAACAGAAAAAATTCAATTAAGAAAAGTTCATGAATCAGCAGTTATAGCAAGTTTAAAATCTGCTCAAACCGGAAAAATTAATGTTATTGCTTTAGAAGGAAATCCGGGAATTGGTAAAACTACTGCGGTGGTGAAGTTTCTTGAAAAACAATCTGAAGGTTTTATGTTTTTATATATCAGTCCACGAGTTGTCATTAATCGAGATGTGACTGATAAATTAGCTAGAAAAAACGGAAATTATAGCGGTATTGCGACTCTAACAACAAATGCAAATTTGATTAATTTAGCTCCTAAATGGTACAAAGAAAAGTATAATTCAAAACGTTTTATTGATAGTGCTGTAGTTTTTGATGGGGTTGAAAATCTCAATCTTCCTGATGGTAAAACCATCTTTATTAGCCCTGCACAAGAACATGAAATTGATGCTAAAATTGTATCTGCTACTAAAGCTAAAAATGCTCTCAACGAACGAGATTATAAAATAGAATCAATCCATCGTCCAGGAGTTTTAAAAACCCTTGCAACTTCCGCTAGAAAATTACTGGAAGTTAACCCGAAAATTAATCAATTAGTCATCACTGCTGCTACTCAAGGTTATCGTTCTCTTGATAATAAAACCACAATTAATGCTCTGGAAGAGTTATTTAAAAGTAAAGCTGATAGCAAACCAGGAATAAGAGAACGTTCGGACTTTTCTCAGCGTATTCCTACTATTATTGTCATGGTTGATGAGGTAACAGGTGATGGTGCAGGAGCGTTATTTGTGCATAAGTTAGAAGAATGGTTACATAAACAATTTATTGAATATTTTCAGGGAAAATCACCCTTTAAAGTTATCTTAATTATGGCTGATGCTTCTTTGAGTAATGAAGTAATTTTAAATAATTATCTAAGTCATAATAAAGCTCCTGATAAAGTTTTATTAAGTAAAAGTAGAGGTAATGAACCTTTTAGAATGACAGGAACTAATGTGAAAGTTGGACTTAGAAAATATCCAACTGTACATATTATGACTAATAGTTATCCAGCTTCTCAACTTACAATCGAATATAGTATGCAATTAGCAAAAGTTACACCTGGATTAGCAAAAGATGGTAGAAAACAAACTATTCGGCAAGCAATTCGAGGAACATTAGATGCAGAAAATTTAAATAATGCTTATAAAGAAATTGCAAATGGGTTAAAAGAAGGAGCAGAACAATTGATTTTCTTTGCTCAAGATAAAGCATTTCTCAGACAATTAAGAAGTAGGTTAATAGAAGGAAAAGATGCTCTTTGTAAAAGTGAAGATGTAGCAATTTTAGATCACAGTATACTTCCTCATGAACGATTAGAATTAGTCAAAGAAAATACACGAGATAAAAAACGAGTTTTCTTAATGACTTCTTCCGGTGCTAGAGGTGTTTCTTTTCCGAAAACTGACTGGATAATTGCCACAATTCCCCGATTTAATATTGAATCTGCTTTAATGGAAGTTGCACAACTTATTTATCGTGGTAGAGGAATGCACACAGATTCAGAAACAGGATTACAAGTTTCTGGAGATAATAAAAATAGACGTTTGGTAATGTTGATTAATGATTGTATTATTAAAGATGATATTGAAGATAATACTGAGGATAAAAAAAGAGATTTTACTAGACGTTGGTTACGTCAATCTAGTGATTTATTAACCTTATTAATGATGTTACGTTCTACCATTTACACCCGCATTAAAGGTGATGCTGGCTTGAAAAAACAAAAGATTGCATTTGTTCCAGTTGGTTCTATTGGAGATGAAGAATTATTGCATTTAATGTCTGATGATCTGCAGAGTTTTTTACAAGAAGCACGAGTTTTTATTTATGATGATCACTCGGATGATCATAAAGGTACAGTGAAAAAAACTCAGCAGTTAATACAAGAAATATTTGCTAATTTTAAATTAGAAGGTCGTGCACCAGATAGAAATACTAGATCTTATATTGAGTATCACACTTTAGAAGCATTTGTCCAAGTGGTTTCTAAAAATTCTAGTCAGTTATTACCATCTTTAGAAAATACAGATTTAATCATTCCTGAAAATTTAACTTGTATTGGTACTTTCTGGATAGAAGATTGGGGAAAAAGAAAAATAGAGGAAAAATTCAATTTTGAAGGATGGCGTAAAAATACTGGTAAAAAAATTGATGAACTTTTAAACAAACTCTGGGTTATTTGTAATGAAAAATCTGAGTTTCCTCCTAAAATTAAACGTCCAGCGCGAGAACTATATATAATTTTAAAGCAAGAAAAAGAAGCATTAACTCAAGAATATTCAACATTGCAAAATTTACAAACAGAAAATATTATTGTGAGTATTCCTTTAGACTATCCCCATTTTTGGCACAAACAAGAACTAGATACTCCAAAACAGAGACTAGAAGACCCAGAATCATGGCAGAAATCTCTAGGAAAAACTTTAACACCACAAGGTTTAGTAATGCCTGTAATAGCCAAATATGATGGTATTCCTTGGGTAGCTGTAGCAGGTAGAAAAGTTTTTGATCAATTGGAAACTACTTTTAGCGATCGCTATTTTATGATATCTAGTGAATTAAATTTACTCAATACTATTTTATTAGAAGATAATCTATAATCATCAGATATCCGCTACATATCTAGCGGGCAAGATGCCCGCACCACAAGAGTTTCATGATATACTAATAAAAAATACGAGGTGAATTCTCATGCTAACCATCGCACCAGTTCACTCCCACCGCGCTATACTCGCTAATATTTCTTGGCACACTTTTGAAACCATTTTAACAGAAATGGGCAATCATCGCGCTACCCGTCTAGCCTACAACCAGGGAACACTAGAAATTATGACTCCTTTAATGCCTCATGAACATAATAAAAGACTGATAGAAAAGCTCATTGATAATTTAGCAGAGGAACTTAATCTTAATATTAAAAGTACAGGCTCAGTGACTTGTAAACGTCAAGATTTAGCCAAAGGTGTAGAACCAGATTCTAGTTTTTACATCCAAAATGAACCGATAATGCGAAATAAACAAACTCTAGATTTGACTCAAGATCCTCCACCAGATTTAATTATAGAAGTTGATTATACTAGCGCTTCTCTTGATAGATTACCGATTTATTTGGCTTTAGGTGTTCCCGAAGTTTGGCGTTATGATCATCCAATTATGCAGATTTATCAACTCAGTCATGGTGTTTATATTCCCTGTGACGTTTCTCCAACTTTTGCTAATTTACCCCTAAATACAGAAATTCCCCGTTTTCTCGCTCAAAGCCTGGAAATTGGCGAAATTCCGATGATTCGCGCCTTTCGGACTTGGTTAGAAATATCCACAGAAATAAAATTGACATAAATTGTAAATTATGAGATAATAAGCGGCGTTTAATTAAAATATCAATATTCTGGCTATGACAATTGATGAAATTCGAGAAACCCGCATTAACACAGAAATTCTTGCAGATGCAGAAGATAAAGAAGAACGGGCAATGGGTTGGTATTATTATCTTGATGACTGCCTAAATGTTCCCTTTATGGGCAAATGGAAGAAGAAAAACCGGAAAACAGGGGCAATAGAGGAAAAACCTGTAGAAGTGTTGGGAATGTCAGGAGAAGATGATTGTCTAAAAGATATGTATGTAGATGTAGCTTATTTAACTGGAAAAGAAGATGATATTCATTCTGCCAAGTTATCAGAAATTGAAGCGACAGATGCAGACGAAGAAACTCAAGAAGCATTAGCAGATTGGCAATATTGGCTATCGAGAGGATATAAATTCTAGAAAACCAACATGGTAAATTCAGTCCCTCAGACCATTTCCAAACTACAATAAAAATATATATCCGAATATTTTGATTAATTTGCTCTATGTCAGTTTTAGCAGCGATCGCCGTCTTAGCTATTTTGATCTTAGTACACGAGTTAGGACATTTCATAGCCGCCCGTTCTCAAGGCATTTATGCTAACCGCTTCTCCTTGGGTTTTGGTCCGATCCTTTTAAAATACCAAGGATCAGAAACAGAATACACTATCCGCGCCTTCCCCTTGGGTGGCTTTGTCGGCTTTCCCGATGATGATCCAGATAGCGAAATTCCCCCCAATGACCCGAATTTGCTGCGTAATCGCCCAGTTTTAGACCGCGCCATTGTCATTAGTGCCGGTGTCATCGCCAATTTAATTTTCGCTTATTTAATGTTGGCTTTACAATTGGGAATTGTTGGTATACCTCAAGAATTTCAGTATCAACCAGGTGTACTTGTCAAGCCTGTAAATGAACAATCTGTTGCTTACCAAGCAGGTATTCGTGAAGGAGATATCATTCTAGCTATAAATGGCCAAGAAGTTCCTTTAGGTAAGGATGCAACAACATTATTGACAAAGGAAATCCAAACCCATCCTAATCAAGAAATTGACCTGAAAATTCAACACGAAACCCAACAAACTAACCTAAAACTCACACCTAAACCCGGTGCTGATGGTAAAGGTGTCGTAGGAGTTGAATTAGTCCCAAATGGTAAAGCAATTTATCGCCGTCCCCAAAATATTATCGAGATTCTCAAAGTTGCAGCTAATCGCTTTGAAGAGTTAGTTGTCGGTACATTTCAAGGTTTTGGACAGTTAATTACTAATTTTGGAAAAACTGTAGGACAAGTTTCAGGACCCGTGAAAATTGTCCAAATTGGCGCACAATTAGCTGCTAGTGATAGCACTAATTTATTTTCTTTTGCGGCTATTATTAGTATTAACTTGGCAATTATTAATATTTTGCCTCTTCCCGCTTTAGATGGTGGACAATTAGCCTTTTTACTAATTGAAGGATTATTTGGTAAACCTTTACCTAATAAGATTCAAGAAGGTGTGATGCAAACTGGTTTAGTATTACTTTTAGGATTAGGTATTTTCCTAATTGTCAAAGAAACAAGCCAATTAACATCTCAGCTAGAATGGGTACAGAAATTGTTACAGTAAATTACTTGCCAAAAAACATCAGTTGTCAATGAGGAAATAGAGAAACAAATTCAAAAAACTATTGACAATTGACAACTGACCATTAATAAGAGAAAATTGATTGACCCCTAAATCATTAACTAAAAAACAACGAGCTTTAGCAATTCTTTCCCGTATCCAGGATCTTTATCCAGATGCAACTTGCTCTTTAGATTATGCGACTCCTGTACAATTATTAGTAGCAACTATTCTTTCCGCTCAATGTACAGATGAAAGGGTAAATAAAGTAACACCAGGATTATTTAAGCGATTTCCTGATGCGGAAAGTTTAGCAAATGCAGATTTAACAGAATTAGAAGAATTGGTGCGTTCGACGGGTTTTTATCGCAATAAAGCCAAGAATATTCAAGGTGCTTGTCGAATGATTGTTCAGGATTTTAATGCTGTTGTTCCCAACAAAATGGAAGAGTTATTAAAACTTCCAGGAGTAGCCCGGAAAACTGCAAATGTGGTTTTAGCCCATGCTTATGGTATCAATGCTGGAGTGACTGTAGATACTCACGTGAAGCGATTAAGTCAGCGTTTGGGGTTGACGAAAAATACTGAACCTGTGGGAATTGAGAAAGATTTAATGCAGTTATTACCCCAACCAGATTGGGAGAATTGGTCAATTAGATTAATTTATCATGGTCGGGCTGTGTGTAAAGCTCGTTCTCCTGGTTGTGATATTTGTAAGTTGGCTGATTTGTGTGATATGAATTTGTCTCCTGCAAAGTCGTAAATAGTAATTTCATGATTATTAAAGTCTCCATATTTTAGGTTAATTTTCAAATATTTTCATCCTCCCAAAGTGTATAGATTTCTTCAAAAACTTCATCCCAACTTAAAGCAATAATTTCTGGTTTTTTACCCATTTCATCTCTAGCATCCTGTTTCGCAGATACAAAACATTTATCCCAAATTGACTCTAAAAACTCTTGATTGAGACTTGGCATTTCCTCCTGACTATCGGCAATTTCTCGTCTTGCTGACCGAATAGAAATAACCCAACTAGCACTACGTTTTTCAGGTTGACATTTCCATTTAATTATATGTAGCATTAATCCAGTTAATTGACTACTCACCGCCCTTTTTTCTGATCGTCCCATTGACTCTACTAAATTCTCTAAAATTTGATCAACTTCTGTTATTTTTCCCTCTTGTAGTAATTGCTTTGCCTTTACCACAGCTAAGTATGGCGATTGAAATACCAACTCATTCCATGCTAGTGTCATGATTTATTACCTCTCTAGTATCAAGTAAACACTTCACTCATTTAAACTTTCTTCTTGTGGAAAAAATAAGGAATAATTAGAGGATTTCGCTTCTCAATAGTCTCAGGACTTACGCAAAATATTCCTCAAACTCTTATCCTCTGTGTTCTCTGTGCCTCTGTGGTTCGTTATTCAGTGACTCCTGCGTAAGTCCTAAGTCTAATTACACTACTCAGAAGCTCATAAACATCTAGGATATGGCTTTACTATGTCCCTAGTGAAAACACTATACCCTAAAGGGTTAGCAATGTGTTTACAATTTTCTATGTATATTGTTTTGGTCATATTATTAAAGTGTGATTACTTTGCTAAATTTACTATACTGTATCTTGTTAATCTTTTTTGTCTGAATCAGGATGTACAGGATGTTTTTTAATATTTATCTACATTTTCAGAAATTGCATTTTGTCAGAATCAGGATGTCCAGGATTTGAGGATGTACAGGATGGTTTTTTAATATTCATCTATATTTTCAGAAATTGTATTTTGTCTGAATCAGGATGTCCAGGATTTGAGGATGTACAGGATGTTTTTTTAATATTCATCTATATTTTCAGAAATTGCATTTTGTCTGAATCAGGATGTCCAGGATTTGAGGATGTACAGGATGTTTTTTTTATATTCATCTACATCTTCAGAAATTGCGATAATTTTAATATCCCAGAATATAAAAATCAAATATTATCCTGTTAATCCTTTAATCCTTTAATCCTGGTTATCCTGATTCAGACAGTTAAATATTAATAAAAAACGGTGCGTTACATTTCATTAACGCACCCTACGAGATAAGCGATCGCACTAATTACTCATCTTGGGTAATTTCTTCCTCAGCCGTTTGGATTAATTCTCCTTCAGTGATTGAGACTGCTTTAAGTGGATCTCGCTTTGAAACGGGTTTAGAATGTGGATATATATCTATAGTTATAAAGAAAATAGTTTTGTGATTATAAGTGATGACAGGAATATTACGAGATGGTTTTTCTAACGAAAATTCTAGGTCTTTATCAGTTATTTTGTATATTATTAAATAACCAAATGGTTCATTATATTGCTGAGTATAAGTGTAAATTTGACGAAAACCTTTGAGAAGATATTTTTTACCACGATTGTTTGCATCAAATATTTTAGTATCAGCAAGAAGTGGATCATCTGAACCTTGTGAAGCTATTAAATCAATTTTTCCCCTGGGAGATGATGCCTCAAAGCTAAAATCAAGGCCTTGATCATAAAGATAAGAGTACAAATCAAGTGCCAGTGATTTCTCTGCGTTTTGTGTATCGTCCTCAGTTAATTTAAAGAGTTTATCTTGATAAAACCATTCGCTACGATGTTTATAACGAAGTAAGAGACTTAATATTGCTCCTTGGTCATCTAATTTTTCATCTACATATTGATAAAGTGGTTCAAGATAAACAGATCGAATAACTTCTAGTATGTGGTTATCTATTGAATCTTCTTTATCATATGAAACAGGAAATGTATAAGGTTCAATTAATTTGTGCAATTTACCATTGTTTAGAATAATCTTACGAAGGACAGCATATCCAATTGCAGCAGCTTCTTCTTCAGATTTAGCCTCTATTGTTTCACCTTGGAAAATACTTTTAACGGAAGTTTGTACTTCTGGAAAACTTACAAGTAGTAAGTCTGTAATTTCAACATAAGTTGGATTACTATGAAAAAATGTCCAGAACTGCTTTAAACTGGGAATAAAAAAGTTACCTTTGACTGATTTAAGACGTTCAAAACGCTTTTTCAACTTATGACGTAAATTTTGGATTATTTGGGTATTCATTGCTTAATCTCTCAATTAGTGATTTGTATGATTAACACACGCTACAAGATGAGCGATCACTCTAGCCTCGAATTGATAAGATAAGATGAGTCAAGAAAATATTTATTTCCTCATCTGCGGAACTGAAACTAGGATCAAAGTGATAAGACAATTCAGGACTATCGGTTGTTATATAGGGAGAGATAACCAAGTTTCTTGCCATATTCCTTCCTTCCTTAATTCCCTGGAGAAAGAAATTTGCAATTACTCCTTCTTTAGATAAATCAAGCATTGTCATATAAGTAGATTCATTCTTATATGGTGGTGGCTTCTGCCCTAACATTAAGCTAGTTAGCTTGACTAGTTCTATTAGATATGGTTTAGCCTCATTTGCTCTATTGTCCTTAATCAGTAACTTATATAATTTTCGTAATATGTCGTAGCGGGTTAGAAGTAACCCAGCCTCAACAAAACTATTTTTGCTTAAAATTTGATCCATAATCTCAAGACATTTGAATCCTTGTTCAATTGCTTGGTTATAATCGAACCCTTGATATGTTTCTAATAAGTAAAAATTAATTTGTAAGTCATTTGGATAATATCCACGTATTATTTTCATCAAATTTGAAGCCTCCCTAAATATTTCTGAAGCAGTTTCTATATCCCCGATTTTGTATAAAGAAAGTCCATCTGTAAATAATTTTCGACCCAAATCAAGCTTAGACTTGAGTTCTAAGGAAAGTTGTGGTAAATCCTGACTAAACTCTAGAGATAAAGCTTGTGGAATAGAAGTTGAAGATGAATTTGAGTTAAATGATATTTGTCTTGAATTAGATTGAGATGGAATAGAAGTTGAAGACGAATTTAAGTTAGATGATATTTGTCTTGAATTAGACTGAGAGGGAGTAGAAGTTGAAGACGAATTTGAATTAGACTGCGTTTGATCTTTCATTATAGAAATAATCATAATGATAATACCAACGAAAATTAGTAGAGCAAAGAAAAGTTCCATATCAACACCGTGGTTATTAATTCAAAATTTTAATCTTGTATTTCTTAAGTTAGATAATGATGGTGCGTTAATAAAATCGAACGCACCCTAGAAAATGAGCAAAATTTTGGAGAAAATATCAATCTCTGTCAGGAAATACGTCTTCACCACACTCAGATATCAACCATCTCATATGTTCTGCTCCTTCACGCGCAGCATATATCATATCAATCTCTGATTCTACTTGATACAGTTTTCTCTCAATTTCTGCTATCTTCTTTTCATTTTGCTCATATTTCAATTGTTTAGACAAAGTTGTACTTTGAACCTTTAGATCATATAACCGTTTGCTCTGGGGGTTATCACTTCTCATGATGTAATTCCTTGTTTATAATGAGTCTTTGACAACAGAACCTGTTTCGCAATCTAATTCTAAATACTTAGAGTAATGATGGGTTATTTCACCACTATGTGGTGCTAAAACGAATGCAATGCCAAGGTTTTTTCCTTTTTCGCGGTAAGTGATATCGAGATGGAGTAAATCACCTGTATCTGTTTCAAAAATTACACTAGCCCATTCTTTACCTAAATTTTTACCTATTTGTGAGGAAGTTTCTTCAATTGCCGAACTATCAAGACCTAATTCAGCCATTAGCTTCTTGCGATTCTCAGGATGATTACGATTCTCTCTAGCCGCACAGGATTTTAACCGTACAATTTTCATGAATAGTGCCTCTTATTACAATACCTTAGCTATTATACAAGATTTTTCCATATAACCACCCTTAAAAAAGTGATTATACAGAAATTTTCCTGCAAATTTTCTCAGTTACAAAACCTCCCTACCCAAATAAACCTGCAAAACCTCCGGTACTTTAATCGTCCCATCAGCTTGCTGATAATTCTCCAAAATCGCCGCCATAGTCCTACCCACAGCCAAACCAGAACCATTTAAAGTATGTACAAATTGCGTCCCCTTCTTACCAACTTCCTTAAACCGAATATCCGCCCTTCTCGCTTGAAAATCTACACAATTAGAACAACTAGAAATCTCTCGATATTTCCCAGAAGATGGCAACCATACCTCTAAATCATAAGTCTTTGTGGACGAAAAACCTAAATCAGCAGTACATAAATTAATCACCCGATAAGGCAATTTTAAAGCCTGTAAAATCCCCTCAGCACTTCCTAATAACTTCTCTAATTCCTCAAAAGAATCCTCCGGTTTTACTAACTTCACCAACTCCACTTTATTGAATTGATGTAACCGAATTAAACCCCGCATATCCCGTCCATAACTTCCCGCTTCCCGCCGAAAACATGGCGTATATGCAGTATGATAAATTGGTAATTCTTCTGCGTTAATAATGTCCCCCCGATACAAATTAGTAACCGGCACTTCCGCAGTAGGAATTAACCATAAATCATCCTCTGCACATTTAAAACTCTCTTCCGCAAACTTCGGTAATTGTCCAGTTCCCGTTAAAGAATCAGTATTTACTAACAACGGAGGACTAACTTCAATATAGCCATTTTCAATATGTTGATAAAGCATAAACTGAATTAACGCTCTTTCTAAAGCCGCACCCGCACCGATAAGACTCACAAACCGACTTTGGGCAATTTTTACCGCTCTTTCAAAGTTCAAAATCCCTAACTTTTCCCCAATTTCCCAATGTGGTATAATATGGGGATTTGTGGGTTTATATTCATCTCCCCATGTTCTCACCTCTTGGTTATCATCTTCACTTTTACCAATGGGTGTAAAATCACTGGGTAAATTCGGGAGTTTTAACAATAATTCGTGAATTTGGGCTTTTAACTCTTTTTCCTGGGGTTCTAACTCATTTAATGTAGTCTTAATGGCGTTTCCTTCATCCTTTAAGGCTTGTATTTCTGGATTTTGAGGACTAATACCAGATTTTACCTTTTGACCCACTAATTTGCCAATTTCATTACTCCGGGCTTGCAATTCATTGCGTTTGACTTCCAGTTCCCGTTGTTCTTGACTCAAATCTAATATAGGCTGAATCTCGTATTTACCACTACGAGTATTCAACTTCTCTTGTATCAATTGGGGGTTTTCTCTAATTTGTTTAATATCCAGCATTTTTCGTTAATTGTTTGTTGTCGGTTGTTAATTGTACGGGTTTAGCAACGCTTATCAGTGTCAATTTAACTGAAAATTAACCCAAACATTTCTATTCTGTATCTTTTCCCAAAACCTAAAAATTGTTAAAATTGTAGGTTGGGTAAAACGCAGTGAAACCCAACACATTAACCCCAGGGTTAAATTGATAAAATGTTGAGTTTTGTGTCTCAAGTCAATATTACCTCAAACTGATGCTATCTTAATAATCATAAGAAGTACAAGATACGCGACTTCTTCAATAAGTTAAGATATATTTATCTATTTTCCACCTATTCTGTATCTTTTCCCAAAACCTAAAATTGTTAAAATTGTAGGTTGGGTAAAACGCAGTGAAACCCAACACATTAACCCCAGGGTTAAATTGATAAAATGTTGAGTTTTGTGTCTCAAGTCAATATTACCTCAAACTGATGCTATCTTAA
>Ga0208200_100104_pt1 | contig 15822 bp, 19 predicted proteins | sample LakMenEpi13Aug08_FD_150689 | JGI IMG/M metagenome (GOLD analysis project Ga0208200, IMG submission 150689) | Freshwater microbial communities from Lake Mendota, WI - 13AUG2008 deep hole epilimnion (SPAdes) | ecosystem: Environmental > Aquatic > Freshwater > Lake > Epilimnion/Euphotic zone ...
GGTCAGTACGTTCGGGGCACCGGCCGGTCCACTGGTGCCGTTGGCTCCGTCCTTGCCTGCGGGGCCAGTCGGTCCAGTAGGGCCAGTGTCACCACGGTCGCCCTTGGGGCCTTGAATGGGTCCGCAGTTCTCCCAGTCGCCGTCCCACAAGGCACCGTCACCGGGATTGAAGTTGGCCGGGGTGCCAGCCGGTGGCGGGTTCGGGATGATGTAGATGTCGCCAACGTCCGGGTTCAAGGACGGCGGCCAAGAAGCGACCTTGCCTTTGATGACAACGCCTGCGGCCTCGCCCTGTTCTCCTCGGGGGCCAGCAGGGCCGATGTCACCCTTGTCGCCCTTGTCTCCCTTGACACCGCTCGGGATGACGAAGTTCAGGGACTGTGCCGGAGCCTGGCCCGTGACTGTCACCAGGGGCACTGGGCCGGAGGTGACCGACCCGATGGACAGCACCGTTGCCGGTCCTGATGCACCGATGGGGCCCTGGTCGCCCTTGATCCCGGCAGGACCACGGGGGCCGGTTTGACCCACAGGGCCCAAAGGACCAGCCGGTCCTTGCGGTCCTATCTCGGCTTTGTACGGCAGGTCTTTCCAAGACTTCTTGCCGTCACCAATCTTGAAGCGGCCTGTATCGGTCTCATGGCCGGGCTCGCCATCCGCCAGTACGGGGTTGGCTCTAGCCCAGTTGACCGAGATGTCGCGTCGAAGTTGGATTCGCTGGTAAGCCATTGCTACTTGCCCACGACACGAGGCTCGACGGCCCGTACGAGCCGGGCCTTCGCCGCCTGAATCACCTCGGGCGTCCAGTGGGCCGCAGCCATGTCCTTGACTGCCTGCGGCGCATCATCTGGCAGCGCCTTGGCTGGGTGATAGTTGCAGGCCCACAGCCGCCCGTTGCGATCCTCGATCACACCGATGGACTTGTTATTCTGAAGGGTGATTTTCATCCGATCCTCGCATCATCGGTGAGGTAGGAGATGTTCACTGTCAGCGGGTAGGCATCTTCAGTTGCCTTGTCAAGATTAATGGTGATTCCTTGGGTAGCAAAATCTATAGCAGCCCCGCCCACAGGTAGGCCAAAAACTAGTTTTCCGCCGTCGATGCGAGCGCAACCACAGACGGGAGCGAAGAACAATGCGTTGGCTACGCTGGTGGAAGAGTCGAAGAACTCGGCCACGCCGAATGGCAGGCCCGCGACACTAAAGTCTGTCCCCGACATTACATCCCCCGGTGTCCTTCCTTGATCTATATTAAGAAGAACGAACAGCGTGACTAGACGCCCCGCACGAAACCAATAGCCCTCGGCAGACTCATAAGTACCCAACTCTGGACAAAACGGCGTCCACATTCCGCTAAATTGCGTGTCGCCGCGCAGCAGAATCAGGCCATCGCTGCCAAGGGTCAGGAGGTTGCCAGCATCCGCAGACACAACCGTTGGCCCCGGAGGGCCTTGCAGGTCGTGCCAAGCCGTGCCGTCCCAAATCTTGGTGGACTTCGCCATCTCTGACTCCGATCAGGTGTTGTCGATCCAGAGGGCACCGGGGCGAGCCGGGGTCGGCTCACTGGCCTGAACGAAGACCTCGATGGAGTTTCCATCAACGCCATCGGCTCCAGCGGTTCCTTGATCGCCCTTGTCTCCCTTGTCGCCCTTGGCACCATCGGCCCCGTCCGCTCCATCAGAACCGGCAGCACCGGCAGGGATAGAGAAGTTCAGCACCGCCGCAAGGGCCGTGCCGCTGTTGGTGACGATGGGAGTCGAACCGGCAGGCAGGGCCGTCACAGTTCCGACAGCCACACTGGCCGCAGAACCATCAGCACCGTTCTGGCCGTCGATACCGGGGGCACCGTCAGCACCGTCCGCACCGGGGGCACCCTGCGGGCCACGAATGGCACCGACGTTCACCCAGGAAGAGCCCGTCCACACCACGCCGTCGCCGGGGCTGGAGCCGACCGGGGCACCAGCCGGAACCGGGTCACCCAGCAGGTACATATCACCGGCACCGGGAGTAGCCGAAGGGGGCCAAGTCGTGGCCGTGCCCTGAATGGTGACGCCCGAACCGTCCTTGCCGGGATCGCCCTTAGGGCCCTCGGGGCCAATCAGGGAAACCCACTCCGATCCCGTCCAGATGTTTGCCGACTTCGCCATCGCTATCTCCTTCTCTAGGGTTGAAACCAAATAGTTCCGGGCTTGGGCTGGGCAGGCTGCGATGCCTGCTCGACAACCACAATGGATTCGCCGTCCTGTCCATCAGCCCCAGCGGGGCCGGGTGGGCCTTGAGGGCCGACAGTTCCACCGCCGCCGCCACTGGTGGTGGTGGTGGTGATGTCTACCCATCGGGTCTTGTCCCAATACTTGAGGGTTGGCATGGTCAGTAGGCCGCCTTCCAGCGGATGCCAGAGAATGTCGCCTCGCTTGATCGTGCGCCGGGACTAACTTTGATGTCACGATTATTCTGGTGAATCGTGCAGAATCCGTAGGTGACAGCCGTGCCAACAAGCCGCATGGCAAGGGGGTACTTCGATTCCAGTTCTGCAAGCGGGAACTGAGGCGGCAGTCGCAGCGGCACCCACTCGCCGATGCCCGCACCAAACGACAGAGTCCCCTTGAGTTCGATGAAGCCACCGATCATCCGCGCTTGAATCTCGGTGGAGACAGACTCCCTCGCCCCATCCATACGAACCATCCACGTCCAGTCGATGTCGGGCGGCGGCATCTTCGTGCCACCGACGAGCATCAACTTCACCTCATCGAGGACGGACTTCTTGAACTCGGCAAGAGCAGGGTCATTGATCGTCGGGGAGCCAAGCGGACTGATCGCGGTCAGTTTGTCATCGACCTGCTTGCGGGAGTACAGCATCAACGCCATCTGGTTGTCGAAGTCAGCCTTGCTGAACGCTTGGTCGATTCGCATGAAGCGGTCATCGGTCTGCTTCTGCGTGTAGACATCAGCCTTGAGGGGGTAGCGGAAGTCCGCTTCAGCCCGCGTGTAGATCGAGTCGAAGATCGTCTGGACTTGATTGCGGAGAAGGTCGAGGGCGTCCTTCCGGCCGTAGCGGGTGTCGGCGGTTTCGAGCGTGACGTATGGGGCCAAATCAATGACCGGGGCTGCCTTGCCCTCAAGGGCTTCCATTCGGGGCAGCAGGGCGTTGAACGGGTCGAGGTCGGTCTTCAGGACGAGATAGTCATTGACCAGACCCTTGGTGAAGACCAGCCGGTCACCGTAGCCTTCGCCTGTGTCGGTGTAGGTAATGGCAACCGGAGGCAGGGCGGCGTCACCAAACCCAATAGCCTGCGTCACCAGCGTCTTGGAGAGCAGGTCTTGGGTGTTGTCCTGCTTCTTGGCGTAGCGGTCATCCGATTCGGCTCGGGTATAGATCGAGTCGAAGATGGCCTGCATCTGGGTTTGCAGGAGGGTCAGGTCAGCCTGCGAGGCGAGGCCGGTCAGGTCTGGAGCAACTGCACCACCAAACAGATCGGCCACCTGCGGAGCCCCAAAGGGAACATCACCCTTCGGGCTCTCCATCTTGGCCCACTGGCTGCCCATTGCCGCCAGAATCTCCGACCTGGCAGTGGCCTGCACCCCGTCGATGGCGGTCGTTGTGATCCGGATGTAGGTCGAGCCCGTGCCGTTGAGGAACACGGTGGCGTTCAGGGATTCCGAAGCGGTCGGCTTCTCCCCGTTTGGCGTGTTGGTCGTGCCGGTGACCGACGCCTTAGAGAGCAGCACCATGTTTCGGGGCGAACCGGAGCCGCCCTTGAAGACATGGACTCCCGACTCGTAGCCAGACCACGCCTGAAGAATCTGGAGCGGGGTCGAGCCCGGCGATACCTGCGGCAGTTCGGCGTCATGCTCGATGACCCCAGACGCAGCGGTGACCTTGCCGTCAACGTACTCAATGGTGGCGTACTGAGACAGGTCGGCAGCCCCAGAGCCACCAACCTCAACCCACTGACCGTTGCTGTGAACGTGGAGAGTCTTCATGGTTTAGTAGGCGTAAGCCTGTGCCCCCGTAAATGTGGTGTTGGTGACCTTGCCGTCACCAACGATCTGGATTGAGCCGTCAGATGAAAACTTGGCGAACACACGCCGATACGTCACGCCAGTCTCCATGCCGAACACGACAACAATCTGATCCGCCGGGGGTTTCGGAAAGTTCGCAGGGAGCCGCTGGACTGTGGCGAACGATCCGACGCTCGTCATGGTGTAGACCAACTCGCCACGCAGTTGGATCATGCCGTTCAGGACGCGGGCTTCGATCAAGCCCGACCCAAGGACCTTTGTGCAGGCAGTCCACGGAAGGTCTGCCGGGACAGTCTTGCCGCCCGCCATCAGGGAGCGGACAAGTCTGGTTACATGGGCGTCGAGGTCTTTGGTGTCGGCATCGGCAATGAGAGCGGAAATCTCTGCCGCCTTTGCCACAGGGGTCGAGAGCCACAGATCGCCGTCCTTGCCAGCGGCAGGCTGGGTGTCCTGCTCATAGACCGCAGGCAGGTCTTCAGTCTTGGCATAGCCGTTAAGGTCTACCGTGCCCCCGGTGGCAGCGTTGGCAATGGCCTCGTCTACTTCCGTCTTGGTGTAGGTGGCTGCCTTGTCGGCCTTGAGGTCGATCTTGGCCTGCGTCTGCTTGCCGGTCTCCTCGATGGCAAACACCAACTGGGACTGCACGGCATCGAGGTCGATGGCAGCCTGCTCTGCCGCAGCCTTGATGGCAGCATCCACTTCGGCCTTGGAATAGACGGTGGCGATCTGGCCGTCCACATAAGCAGTGGTGGCATAGGCCGACAGGTCAACAGTCTGAAGACCACCCCCACCCTGCAAGCCAGCAAGCAGAGCGTCGATCTCAAGGTCGGTGTAGTAGCCGACAATGCCCTTGGGGACATCGAGAACCTTGACAATAGTCTGGCGGTCACCAGGGCGGTCAGGAGCGGGCATGGATGGGTCTCACTCTGCCATGATCGGAAGGAGGTAACGCTTACCGGCAATCACCACGGGAACACCGCCGACAACCTCGGGCTGGTAGTAGTTCATGCCCGTGTCATCGAAGCCAAGCCAGCCGCCATCCAACTGCTGGCGTACCGGCTCGTCAGCAAACGAGAACAGGGGAGTGCGGGTGTCCAGTCCGGCCGGGGCGGCGATCAGGGGCATCAAGTACCGCTTGCCCGCCACCACGACGGGAACCCCGCCCAGTACGTCAGGCTCGATGTACACCCCGCCCACGACCCCCAGCGGCTCGCCGCCCGACTCGGCGGCAGGAGTGTCGATGGACACCGGGGGGTTGGTGTTGCTGTAGATGATCTCGGGAGGCGTACCCGTGGGGTCAATCCAGAGGTCGCCTTCCTTGAAGGTCCCTACAGGCTCAACGGTGGAGACGATATGCCCATGGGTCTCGCCACTGGAGATGGTGAGCCAGTCTGTGCCGTCCCAGATGGAGAGGGTGGCTTCACCAGGCAGGCCGGGCTCGATCCACAGGTCACCCGTATTGGTAGCCGTGGGGGCCGTGGGCGAGGTGAAGACCAGCACGGACTGACCTGGCACACCCTCCGGCCCACGAATGGGGCCTGTCGGGGTCCACTTGGTTCCGGTCCAGACGTAGCCGTCACCGATCTCGGCATCGGCCGGGGCACCTGGGGGCAGCGGGTCGCCCATGATCCAGAGGTCACCGGGCTCGGGAGCCACGGCGGGCGGCCAAACGTCAGCCACGCCCTTGATCTGGATGCCCTTGCCAGGAGGGCCAGCAGGGCCCGGAGCCCCAGCGGGACCCCTGGCCATGAGATAAGGCAGTTCCGTCCAGCGGGTGCTGCCGGTGCCGATCTTGAGTTTCCCGTTGGGATACCCGAGTTCGTACCCAAACTCACCGGCTTCTAGGACGGGGTCGTTCTTCGTCCAGTTGTCAGCCGAGTCCTGACGGACCTTGATCCGCTGGGAGATTTTCTCGTAGGAGTCCGCGACATTGCGGACCTTGCCTTCACGATGGCTGGGTGGGACGAGCGACATTGAGGTGCCTCGCCCTTTTTATGTCCGCCTCTTCTTTCCGTGGGGCACATGACGCTGCTTGACCTTTGCGATTGCGTCTTTCAGGGACAGCGACGGGTTCTTGGCGATCTCTTTCTTGGCCAGTTCCTTGGCGATCCTGGGATTCAGGTCTACCCGAACGGGCTCCTCCTCCCGGGCATCAATGTCCACGATGCCCCGAACTTGCAGGTTCCGCTCTTTGGCCACCCGCCGGATGTCACCAACGTCGCTGACCCATGCCTTGGGGTCGCAGTGGCCCAACTTATTGGCCAAGCCGCTCATGTACTGCTTGCCCGTGATGTCTATGCCTGCCGCCTTGGCTTCGCGGACTATCCTTCGAGCCTGGTGCTTCGGCAGGTCATCGAGCCAGTTTCCGTCCAGCCTGCCCTGCTGGAAGGCCCGGTCGGTGCCACGGGTGCCAGGCGGCTGCTGGAGAGAACACATGACCGCGAACCGTTCGGTCTGCCCGTCAGCGATCATCTTCAGGTAGTGGTGCTGGACCTCGGGGGCGGCGTTCGCAATCTCGGGCGGCATGAAGGGCCGGATCATGGACTCAACTCCTGGGGAACCTGAGGTGGCTGCTCGGGCTGCACCCCGCCGCCGCCATCACCGGATGGAGACCCGCCTTCGCCTGGAGGAGGGGCGGTGGGCGGCACAGGAGGCGGCGGCGGGGGCTTGGGCACCATGAACTGACTGGCGTCGATGTCGAGAGACTTGGCCCACTCGGCAACCAGAGCGTTGAACGGCTCCACGGTTCCCATGGGGATGAGGCCCTGGAGGACCGGCCCAAGGGTCTGGACGGCCATCTGCATCTGCTCGACCCGGCTGGCCTTGTTCGGCTTCCGGGCACTGCCAGCCTCGATCCGGTAGTCGTACTCCCGGGCCAGAGCGTTGATGTCCAAGTTCTGGATCATCTGTTCCCAGACCATGGCACCCAGCGGACCCAAGACCGGGGCAATGTCCTCGGGGTTGAGGAGCCAGCGGGCGGCCAGGGCTTCTTTCCTTGCCAACATGGACATGGCATCTTCCAAGGCATTGGCCATGTCATCAGGTCTTACGGAAATCTGCTCTGACTTGACCTGCGCCTCCGCAGCACTACGAAACTGATTGCGGGTCATGCCATATGCGAGTTCTGTAAGTCCGACTCTCTTGTCGAACATATCCATAACCGCTTGCATGATTTGCCATATTTCAGGCGTCACCTGCGGCATCTGGAACACCGACACGATGTCATCCACCGACCGGCCGAGGGTCTCGGAGAGTTCCAGCAGGGAGAACCCGTTTTCTTCGTGCTTGAGAATCTGGTCCTTGATGTCATCCCCAGCGGCCTTGGCCACGCCGACCATGGTCTTGCAGGACACCATGAGGCGGCCTGCCAGGAAAGACATGGCCCAATTCAAGAACTTCAATTCCGCCAGGCCCGGCTTCAAATGGCTGATCGGCCAGATGTACCCGGGCTTGCGGTGGAACTGGCACGGGGTCCAGGGCCAGCCGGTGATGTCGGCGTAGAAGGGGATCGGCCAACGGGTCTGGGTGAACAGGGCGTTGGGGAGACCAGACTCGTCTGGCGGCTCCAGGGCGATCTCCTTGGGGCAGTTCAAGGGGTAGTCCACACCCTCTGCCACCACGATGTAGCAGTTCTGACCCAGGGCATCGAACATCCCGGCGAACTCTTTGGGGGCTCCCTTGAGCGTATGACCAAATCCCGTCTTGCTGTAAATCTTCCAGTAGACGATTAGGTCATTGGTCTTGCCGTTCCGCTTCTTGTGCTTGTACTCCCGGTCTTCTTCCTGGGAGCGGGCGACATGGCTTTCCAGATGGCCCTTGAGGTCCTCGCGGTTCAGGCCGTACTTGCGGGCCACCTCGTCAATCGGGTGAACGCAACGCCGGGCACACCACAGGATGTCCTCCTGCTCTTCGGCGTCCGGGTCCATGAGGAGGTTGTCCACCGAGTCGGCAAACGAGCCCACGATCCCGACCGGAGGCCCACCCTCTACCCCAGGAAGTTCCACCAACTCCGTCCACCAGACCCCCATGCCCTTGATGATCCCCTCGTCCACCACCCGGCGAGAGTGTTCCTTCAGGTTCAACTCGACCGGGGTGTAGTTCAGGTAGGACTCGATCATGGAGGAGACCGTCCGACGCATCTCCTCGATCATGCCCACCTGCTGGGACATCTGCATGAACTGCTGGATGCGGGGGTCAGCCATGGGCTGCCCGGTCATGGGGTCCACCTGGGGCGGGGCATTGGGGTCAATGCCGAGGGCCGTGGGCGGGATCACCGGGAACGTCTTGGGAGTCACCGTCCGAACTGGATTTCGGGCGTAAATGACTGAACCAAAGAGTTTGACCGCCTCGAACGCCTTGTTGATGCAGAACCTGAAGGAGGGCGGGGCGATCTTGGAGACAGGTGCCTCGCCCCCCTTCGTTGGCTTCCAGAACCAATCCCCGTGGCCGTCAAAGAAGTTCATGCACTCCCTGGCGTCCTCGGTGAACGGCCGCTTGTGCTTCTCGGCTTGACTGATCTTGGAGAGCCAAGACGAGGCGATGGACCGAAGGGCGTCCTCCATCTTCTTCTGGGAGGTCGTGTCCTCAGGAAGTGGAGGAAGCCCGGCTTCGGAGCCATCAACCGGCAGTTCGGGATTGGTCAGTTCATCCATCAGTGATACCTCTTACAGGCGTACCAGCGGCCGTCTCGGCCACGGGCCACACCCTGGTCGGTCACCTGCATCCCAGAGCGGGAATAGCAGCAGTTGTTCAGGGCCTGCTCGGGGGTCGAGCCCATGCCGACACCCTCGTAGCCCGAGTTGCCGCCGAGGTGAGCCATGACCCCACGGGAGGCCATGATTTCAGCCACCCCTTGGGCCGTGGAGGTATTCCACTGGGGGAGAATCCGGCACTGGCCGTCCGTGCAGGAAACCACCTTGGAAGCCACCCCGGTCTGCTTCCGGGGCTTGGCCTCCACCTTGGTGGCCAGGAGACAAAGGAGGATCACAATGAGGGGAATCCGCTTCATGTCAGGCCTCCTTCTTCTTGGCGGCTTCGATCTTCTGCTTGGTCAGCAGGGCCTTGAGTTCCTTCAAGGCTTGGGTGCTGGGGTGGAGGCCGTAGGCACCCCACTTGCCCCAGGCGGCGGCCGTGTCACTCTCTCTCCAGAACGGATCGTCCTTGTGGCGGACGGACGGCTTCTCAACGAACCCGGCGTCTTCCGCCCACACCAAGATATTTATGGTCTGGGCCCCAGGCTTCCGTGACACCCAGCCCATGACTGGGTCCTGGGGGGCGAAGGGGTTGCTGTACCACAGGACCATGTCCCCGACAGTGAGATCGGGGTAAGCGAAGTCTGGCATCGTTTCCTCCAAAACAGGTGTTCAAGTCGGGGTCTCAACCGACTGACCTGATTTAAAAGAAAGAGATGTCAGACAATCAACGGGCATCCGCACTCGGTCAGGCAATCCAGGCCTGGGTGTACGAATTGGGCGTCAGGTACACCACGCCATTGCCACCCCTGGCCTTGTCCCGCTTCTCTTTCCACTGGACCCACCAGGGCTGCTCGATCTGCTGCTCGGGCTTGTGGTAGGCCGGATCGTAGGCACAGAGGTAGCGGAGGCAGTCCACCAGATGGAACTCGCCCTTCTTGTTGGGCTCGTCGGTGACCACGGCAGTACCAGCCACATAGGTCACCTTCTTCTTGTACCTCTTCATTTCCCTTTCGAGATTAGGAAGAGCCCCACGGACAAACCTTATGGATGGGGTTCCATCTGGACGTATATGGAGAAGGTTTCGGACTGCCTGGAGGCCAGCCAGGACATCGTCGCTGCCGGGGATGAAACTAGCCCCCGTCACCCGGGACCGGATTCCCAGGGCCACCAGTTGCTCGGTGTACTGGTCCTGGGGGCTGCGGCCTGAACCAATGTCGGTCAGGCGGGCACCGTGGGCGTCTATGAGAAACGCATGGAACTGCTTGCCCGCCACCTTTCGCTGGAACTCCTGGCCAAAGATGATGGCATTGCAGTTACGGATATAGAGTTCGTCATAGAGGAGCAGGAACTTCTCGTCGGGCGGGACGGCAGCGAACAGGATGGCCGTCACGGCATGGCCCGGGTCGATCACGGCATACCGGCACCAGTCATCGGGGACGGATGCTGTCGGGAAAGTGCTAGCATCGAACCCATGAATTGACGGGTTCCAAGTGGGGTAAACCAGAATCGAGTCGGTGATGAACTCGCCTTCGGATCGCTGCCGGAGAACGTCATCCCCCACGGCCGACCACCGCTCGATCATCTTCCGCTTCTCATCCGTGTCGATGTGAGGGTTGTCCAAAAACCTCAACACGAACCGGCGGATGTCACTGGTGTCACCCTTCTCCTCGGCCTTTTCGCACCGCTCGTTCAGGCCAATCAGGGCTTCATTCTTCGAGTGCGGCATGGCACTCCAGTTGAAGTTACCCTTCCGGTCTGCAAGTCGAGCCTGCATCTCGGGGACCCAGGCTTCGTTATTGAGGTCCTCGTCTATATGAACTCTATCTGCCTGAAATCCCTGGGGCGGGTCTCCCTCTGAACTAAAGCAATAGATCGTCCACCCATTGTGTAGTTCACAAGAATTGAGGTAACCGGCTGACTTGAGTACCCATGAAAAACTCTTTACCAGACGGGGAGGGATAAGCGGCGGGGCAGGCTTGGCTTCCCCCAACCGGTCGGCGTCGGCCACCGGGTCGAACGCTCGGAACTGGCCGGTGGCCTTGTCGCGGATGATCTTGAAGGCCCCGGCACGGAACAGGTAGGGCACCACGACCAGACCAATGTGCTTCCAGTTGGCCCCGACAATGACGAGGTTGCCGCCCTCTTTCCGGTACTTGCCCTCGACCGGGTGTGTCCCAGTGGCAGCCCAGGCGTCCTCAATGAAGGTACAGAGGGATTTTCCCGACCGATTACCGCCGATAACCAGGGTTTCACTGGCCAGGCACTGATGGAACTCCCATTGCTTGGGAGTTGGCTTGTATAGCCTCAAGGCTTCGATCCGCCTCTCGTTCAATTCGGCCTGCAAGTTCCGCAACTCGTCCATCTGGAATGACGAGATGGACTGGGCCAGCGGAATCGGGGCCGAAGGTGAGGGCGGATGCTTCTTCTTGCGGGGCATTGATGTACCTCTTTCCACCGTAGGTTAGGACCGCCTGCTCCAGCCGCTTGTTGATCTCGCCTTCCAGTTCCTCCTCCGTGTGCAGGGCCAGAGGCTTCTTGGCCCCGCCCTGTTCGGTGTTCTTGGAGGCAAGGCGAACCACCATCTCTAGAATGGAGTTCCTGATTCGGCTTCCAGGCTTGGACTCGAAGTATTGCTTCATCAGGAGACTGGCGAATCCATTGGACCCGCCGAAGTACACCATGATGGATTCCAGCAGTTCAGCCGTGTGCGGGATATTGGACCCGCCCTTGGTCAGGTGGCTGATGTAGGCGTCGATGGCCCCGGACTCGATCCGTTGCAGTTTCTTCTGCTGCAACTTGGCCCGCTTGCACTTCCGGCAGACGAACTGGAGGGCGTCCTGGGTGCCGGGGACCCGGGGGAAGAACTTGAGAGTCAGCGGGAGTACGTTCTTGCACTCCTCGCATTGCCGAGTGGTTGCTGGCTTGGAGGCTTCCATCACTGCCGATCTAACTGGAGGATCGAGGCGATCATGGGGCTCATGTTTGTCCCCTGCTCCTGGCTCTTCTGCTGGAGGTCCCGCAGGTAATCACCCTTGGCTTGTCGGAGTAGGACGCTGGCCATGGATGGGCCCTGTAGATAGTCCTCCATGCTGCCGGTGATGTCCTCGGTCAGGTTCGTGTTCTGGCCGGTCATCAGGAACTGGATGGCCTGCTTTTCCTCGGGGGTCATCTCCCGGGGGCGAGACCGCATGGCCCGGATTCGGTTACTCATTGGAACATCCCCGGCTGGACTAGAGACAGCATTGCCAAAAGGATAAGTACAAGAATCCAAGACAAGGAGTGAAGCAGGTCGTTTTTCATAAACGTAAAGGGGGGCGGCGGCATCCAGTCCACCGCCCCCCTTCAAACTCCCCGACACCTCTGCCGGATCAGTTGGCGTCATAAGCCTGCATGACCGCTTCCTGCTTGGCCTCCTGGGAGGCGGCGTCTGCGGCCTTGCGGCTGAACTTCGCAGCCCGATGGCCCAGCACGGCAGCCTTCTTGGTGGCCCGAGCCTCCCGGTTGGCATCCTTGAAGGCCGAGCGGAGGCTGATCGGATCAGAGACGGCCACCACGACCGGCTCCTCAACCTTGACCACCACCTCTTCCTTCACATCGACCTCCACGGGGGCGGCCACAACGACCTTCTTCTTGTCCCCGTGGCAGTTGCCAGCCTGGGCGGCCGGAACGGCGGCCACGCACCCCAGAGCAAACGACACCGACAGAATCAGACACTTCTTCATGGTTCTCTACCTTTCTTCTAGCGGAAGACCTGGGTCCAAAAGATTGCTCGGCCGCTGCTCACGGCCCCAACTCCGATACTGGAGTAAGACGGGTTCAGGATGTTTTGTCGGTGGCCTCGGGAGTTCATCCAGGCGTTCATCACTTCCCTGGGGGTGTCTTGCCCGTAGGCCACGTTCTCGCCGTAGCCCATTCTGGAATGGTGCATCCGGCTGTTGGCTTGGACATGACTCCAACTACGAGCGTCGTACATCATCTTGGCCTCTACCTTCAACGGGCGAAGGCCTCGGGAGACTCGCTCCTCATTGGTCAGTCGGACAACCTCCAGTTCAAACTCGGACCCCAGAGGCTTGGGCTTGCAGGCCTCTGGCTGACAGACTTGCTTCTTGGGCGTGACAGCCTTGCCCAGGCAGCAGACGGCCAGGACCAAGAGCGAAACGGCAAGGATTGTCCTTCTGCCCATTTCGCCACTCGGGGTCTACTTGCCGAACAGGGAACTCGCCTGGGGTGCGGCCGGTGTGCTGGTGGGTGTGGCGATGTCGCCGTAGACGATTGCGATGACCAAGTCCTTGCAGAGTTTGGAGGCGACCGTATGGCCCTCCTTCTCCAACTTGTCCTTGAGGGTCAGCAACTCGGTCACCACCTGCTTCTGGAAGTCCCCCTTGTTGACCGTGGGGGTCACCATGAAAACGGCGGCGGCCTTGGCGGCATACGGTCCTGCAAGAATCAGGGCCGCTGCCGCCAAGACCACGTTTTGAACCGTCAGCCACTCGGGCATGATGGCACCTATCAGCCGTTGGCGGCCGAGTTGTAGCCAAGACCAACCAGAACCCGGGTCATGCCCGTGTCGGGATCGGTCTCTGCCAGGGCCACACCCAGGCCAGCACCAGCAGCGGCGTCACCACCGGCCCCGATGTTGACCGGGTCTTCAGCCGAAGCCGTCAGGCCCAGCACCTTGGTCGGGCCGGTCACGACGCCATAGAAGACATCGTCAACCTTGACGCCAGCGGCAGCCAGGTACTCGTCCACCACGGCAACCAGGGTGTCACCAGCGGCAGCAAGGCCGGTGGCTTCCTCAAGGTTGCACTTCACCAACTGGCCCGGGAGGAGCGGGTCGGTGTGGCGGTTACGGAGGACCACCACTCGGACTTCCCGGTTGGAGTACACCGAGCCGTCATGGGGGTTGGCATCCGTGAACACCTTGACGGAGCCCACGACGCTGTTGCCATCACTGACGGACTTCACCCCAAGGGTGGTGCCACGGCCAAACGGCGGATCGCTAGTCAAAACGCTCATGTCTGTTTTGCCTTCTTGGTTGGAGGTTGGGTCTTAGGTTCAGGCAATGGCCTGCAACTTGAAGAAGTTCCTTGGCGAACGGAACTTCAGGTTGGCCAATACGGAAACGACATACCGATAACTTTGGAGGTCCTCGTTGTAGAAAGGTCCTTCAGCAGTCATCAGGCTTCCCTCCATGCAACGGAGTTCCATGTTCTGGATGGAGAGCCCGTATCCGCAGCCCGTGGGCACAGCGTATTCCGTCGAAATTTCGACGCCGTCCTGCTCGAATACATCATTGAAACCATAGGACTTGAGCCCATTGGTACGAGTCACAATGGCCCGCTCCTTGGAGTCGAGTTTGTTCAGGTACTCGATGAACATCTTCCGGTCGAGGATGACCATGTCGATCTGGCTCTCGCGGGTGTCATTCCGCTTGGCCTGATGGATACCCTCTCGGGTCGCCACGACACAGTTGTCAGCCCAGGTCGGGGTGGTCCCGCCCTTGAAGTACGTCGAGGTGTAGTTCACCACGATGGGGCTGTAGAAGTCATACTCGGGGTCGCTGACACCGTTGGGCCAAACGCCCTCCAACTGGGACCCGGCGATAGCACCAAGGCCCGTGTTGACGTTGGCGTAGACATCGGCAGGCCAGCCGAACGGGTCTTCGGCATTGGCAGCCCGCTTGGTCCCATCGTTGATGTTGATGGTCCCGTCGATGGCCATCATGGACTCGATGCCATGGAAGCGGAGTTCGTTCCCCGCCTTCCCGCCGTCGATCCAGACCTCCTTGGCGAGGTGCTGCTCCATCGACTCCTGAAGACGGCTAGCCATCTTGCCAGCAACATTGATAAGGGCCTGTTGACCACGATTCTCCAGCATCTCTTTCTTGTAGATGCTATCGGTGACCTGATAGCCGCGATAAGGAAGTTCAGCGTTGACCCAGAGGTTCTGGCGAGCGAAGACTCTTGGCGTCTCGCCATTGTTCCCGGTCACCGGCTGATTCCTGTACCTCACCTCCCACTGAAGGCCCCTACCAGCCTGGTTCATCACGACGTTACCCGAACCTTCAAGGGCTGCGAATACCTTGAACTTTCGGAAAGTGGTCAACTCCTCTTCTTTGAGGTAGTTGATAATGGTCGTGCCAATGGAACGGGCCCAGTCAGTGGAACTCGGCATTTCTGCTTCCCTTTCAGATTAGGCCTCGGGTTGAGGCGTCTTCTCTTAGCATCTGCTCAAAGGTCATCTTGGGCTTACTAGCCCGAGTGTCGTTTACTGCCGTTCCCGCTGAACGGCTGGGGTTCCTGGCGGCCTCCCGCCTCAGGTACTCCATGTTTTGCTTGGCCAAATCCGGCTGTTGCGGCTGCGGCGGTGCTGGAGGCTGGGCTGGCGGTTGAGGCCGGGCCGCTTGCTCCATGAACTGCCGTGCTGACTGCTGGAGTTGGTTCGTCGCTGCGGACTGTTGCTCGTCAAAGGCTTGAGCCAGCATTTGCCTTTCGGCCATTGCCACTGCGTAGTCCCAACGGGCTTGGGGCCCCTTGATGCCACGCTCTCTTGCCTCTTCGATGAACTTATGTACGAGCAACCCCTCTGGTGTGACATTGCCTGTTTGCTTATCAAAGAGCCAGTCTCGATTTTGCTCCTCGATGTTTGCCACGAAACTCTCGTTTTCCTGCATCTGGAAGCGTTCTTGGACAATCTGCTCGGCCTGCTGCTTGGCAAGGTTCTCCACCATTGGGCCAAGGGCTGACTGTGGGTCTTCCAGAAACTTCCGGGCGAAGTCGGCCCGGTACTGCTGGTACTCCATGAGTTCATGGCGGGCGTCGAGGGGAGCGTCCTCGGAGATCACCTCCCGGCCGGTCTCGTCCTTGGTCAAGTACCGCTTGTAGGCATCTCGAACCTTGGGCGGGTTCCACCACGACTGCTGGGGCTGCTGTGCTGGCTGGGGCTGCTGGGCCTGGAGCCGGGCGGCCTGCTGGACCTGCGGATTGGCCTGGGTCTGCTGGGACTGGTTCTGCATCCACTCTTGGAATGGACGGCGATGGGTCAGGTATTCCTGGGCGTAGGGCAGAATCTGCTGGTATTGGGCCAGTTTGTGGGCCGCAGCCTTCTCC
>Ga0208200_100105_pt1 | contig 15689 bp, 9 predicted proteins | sample LakMenEpi13Aug08_FD_150689 | JGI IMG/M metagenome (GOLD analysis project Ga0208200, IMG submission 150689) | Freshwater microbial communities from Lake Mendota, WI - 13AUG2008 deep hole epilimnion (SPAdes) | ecosystem: Environmental > Aquatic > Freshwater > Lake > Epilimnion/Euphotic zone ...
CCATGTCCGTTTAAAGTCTCCCAATGCCATAAGGCGACTATGACCAAATTTTAACATAAAGCCGTCCTAGAAGGACGGGGCTTGTGTCCCGTCTTTTCGGTCATGAGAGCAAAAAGGTGAGTGTTAATTCAAGATTTTAGCGACAACACCTGCACCAATAGTCCGGCCACCTTCACGAATAGCGAAGCGCATACCTTGTTCAATAGCAACTGGGTTAATCAATTCTACTGTTACTTTGATGCGATCGCCAGGCATTACCATTTCCACATCTTTACCATCATCAGAGGTAAAGGCTTTGATTGTACCTGTTACATCAGTTGTCCGCACATAGAACTGAGGACGATAACCAGCGAAAAATGGTGTTTTCCGACCACCTTCTTTCTCTGTTAAAACGTAAACTTCACCTTCAAACTGAGTGTGAGGTTTAATTGTACCAGGTTTGGCAATTACCATACCGCGCTCAATGTCTTCTTTCTTGAGACCACGTAGTAGTACACCCGCATTATCCCCAGCCATACCTTGATCAAGGCTCTTCTTGAACATTTCGATCCCAGTGACTGCGGTACTGCGGGTATCTCTGATGCCAATTAGCTCAACTGTATCGCCAACCTTAACGACACCGCGTTCAATCCGTCCAGTAGCCACAGTACCGCGACCTGTGATAGTAAACACATCTTCTACAGCCATTAAGAATGGTTGGTCTATAGCCCGCTCAGGAGTGGGAATATAAGAATCTACAGCATCCATCAATTCATAGATTTTGTCTACCCACTCATTTTCGCCGCGCTGAGTTTTGGGATTAGCGGTCATTGCTTGGAGAGCTTGTAGACCTGAACCTTTAATAATGGGAATATTGTCGCCATCGAAATCATAGCTGCTCAGTAGTTCCCGCAGTTCTAGTTCTACCAATTCCATCAACTCTTCATCGTCCATCATGTCTTGTTTGTTCAAGAACACGACCAGACTAGGAACACCTACTTGTTTGGCCAAGAGGATGTGTTCACGAGTTTGGGGCATAGGACCATCCGTAGCTGCAACTACTAAGATGCCTCCATCCATTTGCGCTGCCCCTGTGATCATGTTTTTTACATAGTCAGCGTGTCCAGGGCAATCCACGTGAGCATAGTGACGACTAGCTGTTTCATACTCAACGTGAGCAGTATTGATTGTAATACCCCGAGCTTTTTCTTCAGGTGCATTATCAATTTGGTCGTAGCCTTTAGCTACAGCTTGACCCATAGCGGCCAAGGTCATGGTAATAGCTGCTGTTAAAGTAGTTTTGCCGTGGTCAACGTGGCCAACAGTACCGATATTAACGTGAGGTTTAGTTCTTTCAAACTTTGCGCGTGCCATGAATAATCGTTTCCTTTTTTAATTAAGCGTTCCCTTTACTTTTTGAGATGATTCCCTCAGCTACGCTGCGAGGCACCTCTTCGTAGGTACTAAACTCCATCGTAAAGATACCTCTACCTTGGGTTTTTGACCGGATATCAGTGGCATAACCAAACATGGTTGCCAGTGGAACTTTCGATACTACCTTCGCAAGTCCTTGTTCAGTGCTTTGGCTTTCAATCTGTCCTCTGCGGGAGATTAAGTCACCAATCACGTTACCGATATAGTCTTCAGGTACTTCTACTTCAACTTTCATGATCGGCTCTAAGATCACAGGAGAGGCTTTTGTAGCCGCTTCTTTTATGGCCATAGAACCAGCAATTTTGAAAGCCATTTCTGAAGAGTCTACGTCGTGGTAAGAACCATGTATTAATGTAGCTTTGACATCAATAAGTGGATATCCAGCTAAAATACCAGATTCACAACATTCTTTCATGCCCTGTTCAGCAGGTCCGATGTACTCTTTAGGTACAATCCCACCGACAATTTTAGAAACGAATACAAAACCTGTACCTGGTTCTCCTGGTTCTAAATTGATCACTACGTGACCGTACTGACCCTTACCACCACTCTGACGGATAAATTTACCATCAACTTTTTCGACGGCTTTGCGAATGGTTTCACGGTAAGCCACTTGGGGAGCACCAACGTTTGCTTCTACTTTAAATTCCCGTAACATCCGATCTACGAGAATTTCTAGGTGCAATTCTCCCATGCCCGCAATTACGGTTTGGTTGGTTTCTGGATCAACACGCACCCGGAAGGTGGGGTCTTCTTCGGAAAGAGATTGCAGTGCTTTGGAAAGCTTGTCCATGTCATTCTTGGTTTTGGGTTCAACCGCTACCGAGATCACAGGCTCAGGAATAAATAGGGATTCCAAAATTACTGGTGAACCTTCATCACAAAGGGTATCACCTGTCAAGGTGTCTTTCAATCCTAAAGCAGCGCCTAAGTCACCTGCCCGTAGTTCATCTACGTCTTGTCGGTCATCTGCTTTCATCAGCACTAACCGAGAGATCCGTTCTTTTTTATTCTTGCTGACGTTAAGAACGTAACTACCTTTCTTCAGCACACCAGAATAAACACGAACGAAGGTCAGGCGACCGTAAGGATCAGCCATAATCTTAAATGCCAAGGCTGATAATGGTTCTTCATCATCAGCATGACGTTCTACAGGATCACCGTTGAGTAGGGTTCCTTGAATTGGTGGCACTTCCAGTGGTGATGGTAGGTAATCTATCACCGCATCCAACATCAGTTGCACGCCTTTGTTTTTAAAGGCTGAACCGCAAAGCACTGGTACAATTGTCCCAGCAATTGTTCCCTTTCGGAGGGCAGTACGGATTTCTGCTTCTGTCAGTTCTTCGCCCTCGAAGTACTTGTTCATCAGCGTGTCATCAGTTTCTGATACGGCTTCTACCAGCTTGACGCGGTATTGGGCTGCTTTTTCGGCTAGATCTGGGGGAATTTCTATTGTTTGGATATCAGTTCCTTGGTCGTTGGTGTACATATATGCACACATTTTCACCAAGTCTATAATCCCTTTAAATTCGGTTTCACTACCAATAGGTAGTTGAATAGCAATGGCATTAGCTCGCAAGCGATCGCACATCTGGTCATGCACTCTATAGAAGTTCGCACCGGTGCGATCCATCTTGTTAATAAAGGCAATGCGAGGGACTTTATAGCGGTCTGCTTGTCGCCATACTGTTTCTGATTGGGGTTGAACACCACCTACGGAACAAAATACAGCGATTACACCATCTAATACTCGCATGGAACGTTCAACTTCAATTGTGAAGTCTACGTGACCGGGAGTATCAATAATGTTAATTTGATGATCATTCCAACTGGTACTAATGGCGGCAGCAGTAATGGTAATTCCCCGCTCCCGTTCCTGTTCCATCCAGTCTGTAACGGCAGTTCCTTCATGAACTTCGCCAATTTTATGAATGATCCCAGAGTAAAATAATATTCTCTCTGTTGTCGTTGTTTTGCCCGCATCTATATGCGCCGCAATACCGATATTGCGTACTTTCTCTAGCGGGTTCGTGCGTGCCACAGTTACCTCCTATCGTTTTCCCCTCATGATATCTGCTATATAAATCCTAGACAAAGCTAGATATTTACTTCTTACTTCAATGGGAGCATGGGAGCAGTTATCCCTCAGTAAGCTTTCACGCTTTAGCAAAACGCAATATCACTTTTTGCTTTGAAAAAACCATCACTATGATTGCTTGGTTTTCGCGTCAGTAATAGTTTGATTAAAGACTATGGCTTCGCCATCAGACAATTCACATTGTATATGAATTGCTGAACAGAAAAGACGATATATCGCCTTTCTACCTAGTTTAGTAACGATAGTGTGCAAACGCTTTATTTGCTTCGGCCATCCGGTGTGTTTCTTCCCGCTTACGAATAGCGCTGCCAGTTTCATTGGCGGCATCCATTAATTCATTAGCTAGTCTACCAGCCATGGTTCTACCTGGACGTTGACGAGAATACTGCACTAACCACCGCAATGCTAGGGTAGTACCGCGATCTGTCCGCACTTCCATGGGTACTTGGTACGTTGCTCCACCTACACGGCGAGCTTTTACTTCTACCAATGGGGTCGCGTTACGCACGGCTTTTTCAAAAGTTTCTAAGGGACTTCCACCGGTGCGTTCTTCAATAGTTTTCAAAGCATCATAAACTATTCTTGCGGCAATTGATTTTTTGCCATGACGCATTATCCGCCGCATCATCATGCTGATAAGGCGACTGTTATACACTGAGTCAGGCGGGACTGCACGCCTTTGACTAACACCACGACGAGACATACTTCATCCTTGAATACGGAATTTGGTCACGAAATTATATGCTATCAGAACACAGGAGACTAAAAGCAGTTTAATTAGCCGCTGATTTTTCCTGAGTTTTCGTTTATGGCTTGCGCCACGCTATCGTTATCAATTGCAAGGAGGCTGAATTAACTCATTTCAGTCATCAGACACAGAAGACGACAACGTAATCAACTTTAAAATTTAGATTAAAGTGCTGTTATCGTTTACAGGATTATCTTCAGAAACTCATGCAAATTGTGTTTTATGCCAGATACAGTTTGATTTTTTTTTAAAATTTCGTTCCTGCTGGTTCTTTGATGCAGTTTTAGGTAGGACGATTAACCGTTCTTGAGGCGATTAACCGCCGCTTACCTATTTTTTACCTGCCTTTTGGCGCTTAGTTCCATATTTGGAACGGCCTTGTTTCCGATCTTTAACTCCGGCTGTATCTAATGTGCCACGAATAATGTGGTATCTAACTCCGGGTAAGTCTTTGACCCGACCACCACGAATCATAACTACGGAATGTTCTTGTAAGTTATGACCGATACCTGGGATGTAAGCTGTTACTTCAAATCCTGAGGTAAGTCTGACCCTGGCTACCTTGCGGAGTGCTGAGTTAGGCTTTTTAGGTGTAGTTGTGTATACTCTGGTACAAACGCCTCGACGTTGAGGGCATTCTTTCAGAGCAGGGGACTTTGTTTTCTGACGCGCTAGTTCGCGTTCACTACGTATTAGCTGCTGTATTGTTGGCATGAGTTACAGCGCGTGAAGCTGCTTTATGATCTAAGTTTTAACAAATCCTGATTATATCTTTTTTTCTGATTTTCTGTCAATCATTTTGGGAGAAAACAAGGAACAGGGAACGGAGAACAGTCAAGAGGCAAAAGACAAAAGGCAAAAAGCAGGAAAAATTTTTACCCAATGACTACTGACTACTGACCAATAACTACTGACTAATAGAGAAAGAATTACCACAGCTACAGGTGGATGTTGCTTGGGGGTTATGAAAGCGAAAACCCCCACCCATTAAATCTTCTGAATAATCCAGTGATAATTCATTGATGTAATTGAGGCTTTCTGGGTCTATAATTACACAAAGATTTTGCAACTCTAAAACCTGGTCTTGGGGTTGTACTGTTGTATCAAAAGCAAGATCATAAAACCAATCAGCACAGCCTCCAGATTTCACCCGCAAGCGAAATAAAATATTTGATGGTTGTTTAGATTTTAAGCGTTCAATCTCATTAATGGCTGCTGGACTCAAATAAATCATGGAATTTTTAGATTAGTCAGTGGTCAGTGGTCAGAAATAAAAAAAATTTCCTCTTACCTATTGCCTATTTTTCAGAACGGGCATAGTCATCTTGATAGCGAATAATATCATCTTCTCCCAAATATTCCCCATTTTGGACTTCAATTAAAATTAAGGGAATTACACCGGGGTTTTCTAATCGATGGGTTGTACATTGAGGGACATAGGTTGATTGATTGTTGCTTAATAAGATTTGTTGTTCACCACAAACTACTTTAGCTGTACCAGAAACAACAATCCAGTGTTCACTGCGGTGGTGGTGCATTTGTAAGCTGAGACGATGTCCGGGCTTGACTTCAATTCGCTTAATTTTATATCCGCGTCCTTCTTCTAAAATTGTGAAAGACCCCCAGGGACGTAATTCAGTAGCTGCAACATTCTTAGAATTAATTGCCGGTTGCAGGGACGGGGTATGAATAGGGACGGTTTCTGGTAGTTTAGCCATAGTTACCTCAGTAATTAGTAATTAACAACGAACAACGAACAACTGACCACTGACAACGAACAACAGAGACATAACAAATCCATTTTTAGTCTAAATAGTCAATGAGATTTAGCTACTTTGCTCAACATAGCAAAACTCACCATTAATCAGTAAAGTCCTCTGTTGAAACTGATATGTCTACACAAAGTCTTCATTAAAAATTAATTTAGGGTTTGACAGATTCAGATTCTAGGAAAATACCAATACCGTTATGAACACGCGCTGCTGTATTGGGGGAACGGTCAAGTAACTGACCACTTAAATAAAGACTAGTAGAACTACCACCGTCTAAATTTAAGGCATTAATACAACCCATAGTTTGCATTAATTTTGCTTGTTCTGCTAAAGTTGGACCGCCACCACCAGCCCGATTATGTACAGCAGCAATAATAATATTACCCGTAGAGCTAGTACAAATACTGCTACGAACTGCTTGACTTGCCATAAAAGCGGGGCTAAATGTTTCTGCTTGTCCGTCCAAAACTATTTGTCGATTTTGAACTAATAAAGGACCTGCAGCAATAATATTAGCATAGCGACTAAATTCAGGTGTAGTGGTGGTGCTAGTCAGATTAACTTTTGTACCTATGGGTAGTTGTGGTTTTTCACTACGGAAGGTAAGAAGATAACCATTTTTAGGAATTATGATAGCATTTATACCACTTTTACCTCCTGGTAATTGATTAGTTACTTGATTGTTTTCGATCACCAATATACTTTCATTATCAGTTAAAGGTGTATAAGTATTTCCCCAGACTGATGTATAACGAGCGATACCACGTTGAACATAACCACTATTGAGTAAGACTATGGATAAACGCTGATTATTATTGGTGGTTAAGGTTTCTGTGAGGGTAAGACGACCAAAATAAAATTGTCCGTTATTATTCCAAGCGATTGCTCCTCTGTTGAGAATTGGACCGGATAGCCATTGATTATCTCGACGAATTGCCCCCAAAGGTAATTTATTATTACGGTTAAAATAACCACCATTAATTGCAGCTACTGCTAAGTAATTTTGAGCAGTTTGCCATAAAGGGGCTGTACCAGTGAGTGTTTGTGAGTTTGTAACTATGGGTTTAATACTTAATCCTACCTCACTAGGATTAATATCCAACCAAACTACGGGAAAGCGAACTGTTCCTAGGCTCACAAACTGCTGTCGCCATTGTAACCCCCGTGCCCAAGTAATACTCTTTTCTACTAAAGCCTCAGGTTGAATGTCAATAACTAGGCGGTTTGGTTGGGGAATTGTGCTAATCTGTGGAGATTGACCAAAGGGAACACTTAACCGGACAATTGTTTGATTATTTACCATTTCCACCTTTTGAATTATTGATGCGGGTGTTATTGGTATATTAGGTTGAGGGTTATAACGTTGAATTAAAGCGGAGTCAGCGATACCATCTAAAATGATTGTCCATTCTCGATGAGGTGGTGTGGTAGATTTAGAAATGATTTCATCAGGATCTACTACTTTTTTAACTGGTAACTCTTGACGAACTTGCCAAGGAGTGGCCATGTCTAAATCTAAAACAACTCTATCTCCTGTTGGTAGTTTACCCAGACGGATATTTTTGAGTTGGGAAGGAGGAGTAGAAATTACTAAACTGTTCCCATTAGTCTGAATTTTCCATCCTTGTTTAAGCGCTAATTGAGTAATATCTAAATAGCGATATCCTCCACGGAGATTGGTATTCAGAACAAGGGAGCTTGAAAACCATTGTACTGGTTGTTGTCCAGGATTACTACTATTAAGTAAATCTATACCGATGAGTTGCTTAACCGCGCCATCACTTAGATAGGTTTGTATCTCGGTTCTGGTTGGTTTTGGCTGTAACCATGCTCCTGGTAACGTCCTACCATTGAGAATAATTTGATTACCGGCACTCGAAGAAGTAGACACGGGAGTTGGTAAACTGGGGATATTTTGAGCTAATGCCCCGTGAGTAGTAGTTAAATATAGTGCTGTTGATAGTAGTGGTAACACAGAATTAAGCATTTTGAGGATCATTGACTGGCCATTTTTAAAAGTGAACTACTTTTGCTATCATACAAAACCCAATGCCAGGAAAATTTATCAGGAAATTTAAAAAATAATTATCTTTTCTAGAAATAATCGTGATACTATACATATTGGGTTTCTGTCTCTTGTACAGAGCAAAAACAATTATCATGTTAAAAATATAACTGTAATTGTTTTAAATAATACAAACTCATCCTGGGGACTATGCGGATAGTCTTAGGGGTTAAAACTGAAATTCGCAGACTCTACCTCAATCTCTAAGATTTTGGATTTGGAGATTTAAATCTGAAATTTCCAGTTGATGTGGTGGGTAATGAGTAAGCAGTGAAAATATAAGCAAAACACAGATATATTTTAGGACTTGTCAAATGGGCATATAGTAAAAAAGGTTGATTTAGGTGAATATTTAACTGTCAGCAATCAGCCAAGAACCAGAATATTCTTGCATGGTATAGGCCATTAGCAAAAAACTTCAAAAACTGTTGGATTTATAGGTTGTTCTGGATTAAGGTAGTTTGTTTTTACAGTGCGTTTAACAAATAAAAAAAAATAGATAGGCATTGGTAATATAGCTTTGGCTAAATGTCAAGCTCAAACTAAAATTGTTATCTCTAAATTTTGGTAATTATGTATTTTTATCCAGTGCCAAAACTGAGGAAATTTCCCTCCAGTAGTAATAACAATATCTGTACCTCAACATTTCAGGAATAAAGTATGAGTCATCAATCATTAAATCAGGGTCAGCCTACAGTGTCAGATAATTTTCAAGATACATACCCAGGACAAAAGTGGTTAGTAGAAGAAAGAGATGCTTGTGGAGTTGGGTTTATTGCCCATCGTCAAAATATTGCCAGTCATGAAATTTTAGATCAGGCCTTAACTGCGTTAACTTGCTTAGAACATAGAGGGGGCTGTAGTGCTGACCAGGATTCCGGTGATGGTGCAGGGATATTAACGGCGATTCCTTGGGAATTATTAGCACAAGAAAACAGTAGTATAATTGATTTTGCCAATCTCAGTAATATGGCGGTGGGGATGATATTTTTTCCCCAAGATGTAACAGCCGCTAAATCTGCCAAAGCTGCATTTGAGCAAATAGCAACAGAAGAAAAATTAACTGTACTGGGCTGGCGAGTAGTTCCAGTTTGTCCAGAAGTATTAGGGGTGCAAGCAAAAGAGAATCAACCTCATATAGAACAGGTTGTGATTTATTGTGCCGATAAAAGCGGTGATGAGTTGGAAAGAGAATTGTATATTGCGAGTAAACGCATTATGCAAGCGGGGAGGAGAATTTCTGAAGATTTCTATGTATGCTCCTTATCTAGTCGAACCATTGTCTATAAGGGTATGGTGCGTTCCGCTGTGTTAGGGGATTTTTATGAAGATCTAAAAAATCCTGGGTTTAAATGTGCATTTGCGGTATATCATCGCCGCTTTAGTACCAATACCATGCCTAAATGGCCTTTAGCTCAACCAATGCGGTTATTAGGTCACAATGGAGAAATTAACACCTTATTGGGGAATATTAATTGGATGATGGCACGGGAAGCTACCCTCAGTCATCCAATTTGGCATAATCGTTTTGATGAACTCAAACCACTAGTAAATATTGATAATAGTGATTCCGCTACGTTAGATAATGTATTGGAATTATTGGTACGTTCAGGACGCAGCCCCTTAGAAGGGTTAATGATGATGGTTCCCGAAGCCTACAAAAATCAACCTTCTTTGGCTGAATATCCAGAAGTTGGGGATTTTTATGAATATTACAGCGGGTTACAAGAATCATGGGATGGACCAGCGCTGTTAGTATTTAGTGATGGTAAAAAAGTTGGGGCTACATTGGACCGCAATGGGTTAAGACCTGCCCGTTATGTGATTACCAAAGATGATTATATTGTGGTTGCGTCTGAGGCCGGAGTGGTAGACTTTCCAGAAGAGAATATTCTCGAAAAAGGTAGACTCGGTCCTGGACAAATGATTGCGGTGGATTTAAATACCCAGGAAATTCTGAAAAATTGGGAGATTAAACAACGTATTGCTAAACAACATCCTTACGGGGAATGGTTGAGACAGCATCGTTTAGAATTGAGTCAATTAGTGCAGGGTAAGTCTGTAGTTAATGGCAATGGTAACGGTAATGGGTATTTGTCAACGAACAACGAACAACTGACTACTAACAAAATTGATCCCCAAGTCTTATTACAACAGCAAATTGCCTTTGGTTATACTATAGAAGATGTGGAAATGGTGATTCACCCCATGGCCAGCACTGGTGCAGAGGCGACTTTCTGTATGGGTGATGATATTCCTTTGGCTGTGCTGTCAGAAAAATCCCATTTGCTGTATGACTATTTTAAACAGCGCTTTGCCCAAGTTACCAACCCAGCTATTGACCCTTTACGGGAAAAGCTGGTAATGTCTCTAACTGTGGAGTTGGGTGAAAAGGGGAATTTATTAGAACCTAAACCAGAATACGCCCGCAGACTCAAGTTAGAGTCACCCGTTGTCACTCAAACAGAGTTAGAAGCAATTAAGTTGTCAGGATTTGCTACGGCTGAGTTATCAACTTTATTTCCCATTGCTACAGGACCAAATGGTTTGAAAACGGCCCTGGAATCTTTGCAAAAACAAGCGGCTGAGTCGGTGCGGGCTGGTGCGAAGATCTTAATTTTAAGTGACCGTACAGGTACAGGTATTGCTGCGGAATATACTTATATTCCTCCTTTATTAGCTATTGGTGCGGTTCACCATTACTTAATCAGCAAAGGGTTACGGATGAAAACATCCTTAATTGTGGATACCGCTCAATGTTGGAGTACCCATCATTTTGCCTGTCTGTTGGGTTATGGTGCGGGTGCTGTTTGTGCCTATATGGCTTTAGATACTGTCAGTGCTTGGTGGGCTGAACCGAAAACTCAGCAGTTTATGACTAAGGGCAAAATTGCTACTTTAACTTTAAACCAAGCCATCGAAAATTATCGTCAAGCTATAGAATCGGGTTTGCTGAAAATCCTCTCAAAGATGGGAATTTCCCTGCTTTCTAGTTATCAAGCAGCACAAATATTTGAAGCGATTGGTATTGGTGGTGATTTGTTAGCTTTGGGTTTCCGAGGGACAACTTCTCGCATTGGTGGTTTAAGTGTGAGTGAATTGGCACAAGAGGTGCTATCGTTCCACAGTAAAGCTTTCCCAGAATTGACGGCTAATAAGTTGGAAAACTTAGGTTTTGTTCAATACCGTCCCAGTGGTGAATATCATAGTAATAACCCGGAATTAGCTAAGTCACTGCATAAGGCGGTTAATGGTAAACAATATGACCATTATGAAGTTTATAAACAGCATCTTAAAGGTAGACCAGTGACGGCGCTACGTGATTTACTAGATTTTCACAGTGAACGCGCGTCGATTCCTTTAGAAGAGGTAGAGTCAATTCAGGATATTGTTAAGCGATTCTGTACAGGTGGGATGTCCTTAGGAGCTTTATCACGAGAAGCACATGAAACTTTAGCGATCGCTATGAACCGCATTGGCGGTAAATCTAATTCTGGTGAAGGTGGGGAAGATCCTGTTCGTTATAACGCTTTGAATGATGTTGATACTGCTGGTAAATCTCCTACTCTTCCCCATTTAAATGGCTTAAGAAATGGTGATACTGCTGCAAGTGCCATTAGACAAGTAGCGTCAGGACGGTTTGGCGTTACTCCCCAATACTTAGCCACAGCCCAACAAATTGAAATCAAAATTGCCCAAGGTGCAAAACCGGGAGAAGGTGGACAACTACCAGGACCAAAGGTAAGCCCCTATATTGCTATGTTGCGGCGTTCTAAACCCGGTGTAACTTTAATTTCACCACCACCCCACCATGACATTTATTCCATTGAAGACTTAGCCCAGTTAATTTTTGACTTGCACCAAATTAACCCAAAAGCCCAAGTTTCGGTGAAATTAGTGGCAGAAATCGGAATTGGGACAATTGCAGCAGGTGTAGCTAAGGCTAACGCCGATATTATCCAAATTTCGGGACATGACGGCGGTACAGGTGCATCACCACTGTCTTCTATTAAACACGCTGGTAGTCCTTGGGAATTGGGTTTAACAGAAGTACATCGGGTATTGATGGAAAACAGGTTACGCGATCGCGTTATCTTGCGTGTAGATGGTGGTCTGAAAAGCGGCTGGGATGTCCTAATTGGCGCGTTAATGGGTGCTGAGGAGTTCGGATTCGGTTCAATAGCGATGATTGCGGAAGGCTGCATTATGGCGCGGATTTGCCACACTAATAATTGTCCCGTCGGTGTAGCTTCTCAGAAGGAAGAATTGCGGAAACGGTTTACTGGTATTCCTGATCATGTTGTAAATTTCTTTTACTTCATTGCGGAAGAGGTGCGGAGTCTGTTAGCTAAATTGGGATATCGTTCTCTATCAGAAGTGATTGGCCGGGCTGATTTATTAACGGTGCCTCCCGAAATCAAATTGAATAAAACTCAAGCGCTGAATCTGGATTGTTTAACTAAGTTACCAGATACAAGAGTTAATCGTAGTTGGTTGGTACATGAGAAAGTTCACAGTAATGGACCAGTTTTAGATGATCAATTACTAGCTGATTTAGATATCCAAGCTGCGATTGAAGATCAAGGGACAATTAATAAAACCTACACCGTCGTAAATACTGATAGAACCGTCGGTTCTAGGTTAACTGGGGTAATTGCTCATAAATACGGTGACAAAGGCTTTACAGGGCAAATTAACCTGAATTTCCAAGGCAGTGTGGGGCAAAGTTTTGGCGCATTTAATCTAGATGGTGTAGTTCTTAATCTAGTAGGGGAAGCTAATGACTATGTAGGTAAGGGTATGAACGGTGGGGAAATTATGATTAAACCCCCAGCCAATGCGACTTATAACCCAGCGGAAAATGTGATTGTGGGTAATACTTGCCTTTATGGTGCAACTGGTGGGGTATTATTTGCTAATGGGTTGGCCGGAGAACGGTTTGCGGTGCGGAACTCCAAAGGTACAGCCGTAATTGAAGGGGCCGGTGATCACTGCTGCGAGTATATGACTGGTGGTGTGATTGTTGTTCTGGGTAAGGTTGGCCGCAACGTTGGTGCGGGTATGACTGGTGGCTTGGCTTATTTCCTGGATGAAACGGGTAATTTCCCAGCTTTAGTGAATCATGCTATTGTCAAGGTGCAGCGGGTTGTGAGTGATGTGGGTGAAAAACAGTTGTATGATTTAATTAAAGCTCACGCTGATAAAACTGGTTCACCCAAAGCCTTAGAAATTATCGCTAATTGGCCAGAGTATTTACCCAAATTCTGGCAGTTAGTACCACCATCTGAAGCTGACAGTCCAGAGGCTAAAGTGGCAGAAAAACAATTAAGTTCTGTGTAATTTGTCTGAATCAGGATGTACAGGATTTGAGGATTTACAGGATTTAATTAAATACTTTATCCTGTTTATCCTTTAATCCTTTTTTGTCTGAATCAGGATGTCCAGGATTTATTCTTTTACCTGTGCGTATTCCAGTAGGAGTTTGACTGATTTATTTCTCGTGTCAGGTTTGTGAGTGTTGGTGATCAGGAGGTTATTGGTTGAGGGAATTTTGGGGAGAATGGACTCCAACTGCAACAAAATTTCTTTTGAACAAACTCCCAGTAATGTGCTGTTGGTGTACTAATCTTCCTCCACTCCCAACTGGTGGTGTCATGATATGGGATAATGCTTGAGGAATGGTTTATTTAGATTCTGGGGGGTATTCTGTGTAGTTGAAGTTTGCCCATTGTTGATCTAGAGTGTGGGTTTTTAGTTGTTTGATGGTGCGAGTTAGAAAGAATTCGTTTTCACCAAAGTATAAATATGTTGACATAGTAGTACGGCAATTGTATTGTCGTACATGAGCGTTAGCTCTATAATGGTATTGTTTGTCACTTTTTCCCCTTTTAGGGCTTTAGGCGTTACCTAATTGTAAAATTTTTACTCTACTGCCTTAATCAATAAAACAGTAAACATATTTATTAACTAAGTAAGATGGTTGACTTCAAAAAGAAATTAGGACTTAAATCAATTGAGAAAAAAGTAAATCCAGTTGAGATTTATGATGTGTTAGATAGGAAAAGTGAAACTAGCGATCTTCGTCCAGTACAGAAAGAAATACTTACAGATTGGTGGTTACATCGAAAAGAAGACAAAGACTTGATTTTAAAACTACATACTGGACAAGGAAAAACTTTAATTGGATTATTAATGCTTCAATCAAAGTTAAATGAAAAGAAAGAGCCATGTGTATATGTCTGCCCAAATATATATTTACTACAGCAAACTTGCCAAGAAGCTGAGAAGTTTGGAATCAGCTATGTAACTGTTAATAATGATAACTCTCTTCCAGAGGAGTTTTTAAGCTCAGAGAAAATATTAATAGTTCATGTTCAAAAACTTTTTAATGGTAAATCCATTTTTGGAATAGGTGGTAACTTCACTAAAGTTAATACAATTTTATTAGATGATTCTCATGCTTGTATAGACTCCATAAATAACTCTTTTAAAATAACAGTAAATAACGAGCATAAAATTTATACAAAACTAATTCAGTTATTTGAAGATGATTTAAGAGAACAAGGTGAAGGTAGTTTTTTAGAGATTCAAAGTGGTAAATACAGTACATTCCTCCCAGTACCTTATTGGAGTTGGGAAGATAAAAAATCAGAGGTTGCAGCAGTTTTATTACAACACAGTGACGATATAAAAGTAAAATTTACTTGGGATTTAATTAAGGATAGTCTTGAGAATTGTCAATGTTTTATAAGTGGAAAAGAACTAGAAATTTCACCTTCTATAAGTTTAGTACATCAATTTGGTACTTTTAGCAAGGCTAAACATAAAATTTTAATGTCAGCAACCACTCAAAATGATTCATTTTTTATAAAAGGACTCGGTTTGAATGCGAAAGCAGTTAAAAACCCTCTCGTTTACAGCAATGAGAAATGGTCTGGTGAAAAAATGATATTAATACCTTCATTAATTGATAGCAGTTTAGATAGAAGACCTATCATAAATGAATTTGCCAAAAAAGATCCTAAACGTAGAGCAGGGATAGTCGTAATAACTCCGAGCTTTCCAATAGCTAATACATACGAACAATGTGGTTCTATTGTAGCAAATAAAGATAAAATCTTTGACGAAATTAATAAATTGAAAGATAATCAATACAGTAATACTGTTGTTCTTGTAAATAGATATGATGGAATAGACCTTCCTGATAATTGTTGTCGGATTTTGATAATAGATTCAATACCATATGCAAGTTCTTTAACAGAAAAGTATGAAGAGGAATGTAGATCAAACAGTGATCAGATAAATATTAAAATTGCTCAAAAAATAGAACAGGGATTAGGCAGAAGTGTAAGAGGGGAAAAAGATTATAGTGTCATCTTAATTATTGGATATGATTTAGTAAAATTTATCAAAAGCATTAATTCAAATAAATTTTTCTCAGAACAAACAAGAAAACAGATAGAAATCAGAAATGTTGAATGTCGTTACAAAACTTTACATATTTAAGTATAGTAGTATTATCAAGGGTAAAAATGTCAACATTTCATAATATCTTCCATCCAGTGAACATAACTGATTTGTTGACACATACAA
>Ga0208200_100110_pt1 | contig 15357 bp, 9 predicted proteins | sample LakMenEpi13Aug08_FD_150689 | JGI IMG/M metagenome (GOLD analysis project Ga0208200, IMG submission 150689) | Freshwater microbial communities from Lake Mendota, WI - 13AUG2008 deep hole epilimnion (SPAdes) | ecosystem: Environmental > Aquatic > Freshwater > Lake > Epilimnion/Euphotic zone ...
GAAATGTTTGAACTTCAGCAATGATCTGGTTTAATTGTTCTTGGTTTAGTGGTTGGTTCATAATTTAGAGTAATTGTTGATTAATACACCTTGGTAAGCAATTTATCCATTGATATTTTAACACAATTTAAATTATTTTACCAGTTCGGAAATAACTGTAATTAATTCAAATAGATCTACGGGTTTAGAAAGACACTTTTGAAACCCAGCATTTAATACTTGGGAAATGACTTCATTTGCAGTATAACCTGTGAGTGCGATCGCAGGTATTTGTCTTTTTTCGGTAGATTCTAAAGACCTGATTTGATCAAGTAAATTATAACCATTTTCCTCTGGCATTCCAATATCAGTGATTAAGATATCTACTGGAAATTGTTCCAGAGATTTTAATGCTTCCCTAACAGAATCCGCAGTCATGACTACCGCTCCATACTGTTCTAATGCAAAAACTAAAAAATCGCAGATATCAATATTATCATCAACAACTAACACTTTTACGCCATCAATACTTGGATTTGCGGAATTATTTAGCGGCTCACTCACGGGGTTTGGTTCTGGCTGTAACTGGATTAATGGTATTCTGACTGTAAAAGTCGCTCCTTGTCCTTTACCTAAACTTTTAGCCCAAATATTTCCCCCGTGCAATTCTACCAAGTGACGGACAATTGCTAAACCGATTCCCAGTCCGCCATAATTTCGGGTATTAGAAGCATCAGCTTGACGAAAATAGTCGAAAATATAAGGCATAAAATCAGGAGTGATTCCAGATCCTGTATCAATTACTTGAATTTGTGCTTCTGATTCTAATGTTTTTAGTCCGATTTCAACTTGTCCTCCGGGGGATGTAAACTTAATCGCATTAGTGAGTAAATTCCAGACAATTTGTTGTAAACGAATTGGATCACCTAATACCATTAGATTATCAGATTCAATTGTGAACAATATTTTAATTGATTTAGCTTTTGCGGCTAAATACATAGTATTAATTGCCATTTCAATTGGTGATACTAAATTTACTGGATGAATATTGAGGCTAATATTACCTCGAACCATTCGAGAAATATCTACTACATCTTCAATTAATTCGGTTTGTAATTTGGCGTTGCGTTCTATAGTTTCTAAAGCCAGTGCTATTTTTTCGGGACTTAATTTCCCAGTTTTCAGCATTTGTGACCAACCAACTATAGAAGTCAGGGGCGATCTTAATTCATGAGAAAGTATGGCTAAAAACTCATCTTTAATGCGATTAGCTCGTTGAGATTCCTCGTAAAGATGGGCATTATTCATTGCTAATAATAGCATTTGTGCTAACTGCACTAAAATAGCTTCATCATCTTCTGTAAAATCACCTTCATATTTATCAGAAAGGTGCATAAAACCAATGTGTTTACCTTTAATATTAATCAGTGGTGCTACCAACCAACCGCGCAGGGGTAAATTGTTATTAACATTATTAACTGCGGCTGGATGTGCTTCTAGTTCAGCTTGAGTCATTCGCATTGAATTTTGCATTTGACAAACTAACTTATAAAAATCAGATTCATCAAACTTTTCATAGTTTTTTCGCCACCATTCATGCTGCTCTGAAAGATGAATTGTATGACTTACTTTTGTGCAACTTTCATCTACATTAATACTAATAATTGATTGGTGTGCTCCGATAATTTCCGCAGCTTGCTGTGTAACTAATTGCAGTATATTATTAGTTGATAGTGTTGAATTAATAGCCAGCGATAAATCAGCCAACTTTTGCAAACGATTGGTGATTTTGAGAGTCATAGCATATTCTTTTAATTGTTGATTAGCTTGTTGAAGACTGTTTGCTTGTTCTGATAAATTAGTATATAACTGAGCATTTTCTAGGGAAATAGCGGCTTGGGTCATTAGCAAATTTAAAACTTCAATTTTATTATATGTAAACGCGCCTACAGTTAGCTGATTTTCTAAATACAAAATACCTATCAATTTACTTTTGTAAATAATAGGAAGACATAATAAACTTTTAGGGTTATGGAAGACAATATAAGAATCAGCAGCTATTAAAAGATTAGTTTTAATATCATCTGTTACGAATATTTTCACCGTATTATAAACATAATTAATCACCGTTATAGGAATATCTTTACTTAAATTAACTGGGATTGATTCCTGGATAATAGTTGTATTAGCTATTTTTATCGCTTCCACAAATAGATGATTATTTCTAACTAAAATTAAAACAGATTTATTTGCACCGCTATTTTCCATCATCACTTGCATTAATGTTGATAGCAATTTATCTATGTGGATTTCACTAGCAATTACTTGAGAGAATTTTATAACTGTATTCAAATCTATAGCTTCGGAAATATTATTATTTTTAGTATTTTTAGAAATCATTATTGGTACAGGTTTTTTTCCTGCTTGTAGAGTCTTAGCAAGTAATTGGGGATAGGATTTTTCTAAATGGTCTACCTTAGCTTTTGCTCCCCAACGTAAATATCCATAATATGCCTTTGTCATATATAATGAAGCAATTTCATTTCTACCTAAAGATAAATAAAAATCTGCTGCTAATTCATAAGCTAAAGCTTCTTCATGAAGATATTCATAATTATTTGCACCTTGAATAGCTCGGTCATAATATTCCATTGCTAACAGCATTTGTCCTAAAACTCGCGCTTTTTCAGCCTCTATCAGGTCATATTTATGTTGATAATTCATGGGTGCATTAACAGCCCAATACTGCATCTTTTCCTGGTTTGCTAAAACTTGTTTCATAGACTCCATTTGTTCATGTTCTGACTGATAATTATATGCAGCCAAAAGAGACAAAGAATAGTAAAAATTATGTTGGCTGACAGTAATTTGTCCTGGTACAGATGTTATATATTCTTTAGCGAAAATAGCACTATCAAGGGCTTTTTTGTATTCTTTAAATAAATAAAATTGCATAGTTTTAGTTAGATAAAATCCAAAGAGAGAGTGATAATTTTTAGTATTAACTAAAAACAGAAACAAGTCTTCAGTAAAAAAATCACCATTAAATTGGCATTTATCATGATTTATTTCTCGCAAATTAAATATTATTTGTTGCCAAGTTTTGATATTTTGAGTATGCCAATTGAGTTTTCTATGAGAGATTAAAGCAGCGCAATTTTCTAGATATTCAGATACAGTTATTAAATTTTCCCCAGTAAATAACATCATGAACATCTTAAAGGTATAAGCAAAACCTAAAAAGTCTGTTTCACCTATTTTCCAGCCATATTCAGCAATCTCTTGTAAAGGAACTATAGATACTCGAAAATGCTGTTTCCAATAAATAATATGAGAATACCATAACACTAAAATTCTGAATCTGATCACTTGATTATCAAACTGCTCTGATAAATTAACAGCTAATTTTCCATAACTATATCCAGTATTAATATCTGAAAAACTATCGCAGACTATCAAACCATAACAAATATAAGTATAAGCAGACTCTACAGAATTGCCATATTTAATAGCCAGATTTATTATAGTAAGTATAATGGGCAATTCCATATCTGATTGTGAGAAATAGGCTATAAAACCAAGTCTCATTAGTATCTCCATTGCTGCAAGTTTATAAGGATCTATCATTTTTGGTAAATGGATTAAATCCTCAACGTTAACATTTATTAGGGGTACTTTTTCTACAGTAACTTCTAGTTTCTCTAATAATTTTAGCCCTGTATTAAAGGTTAATTCCATGTCATACATTAGCATTTGCTTTTTGTATACTTTAACCTCATCTAATACACTAATTGCATTTTTATTAACTATTTCTATATAAGTTATTGCTTCCTCAGAATGAATACTTAAATATGCTGCCTCCACCGCTTCTATATAAAGGTTTAATGTTAGATTATATTCATGCTGCCAACTATCTGCTGCAAGCAATGATAAACCTATTTGTAAATACCTGAAAGCAGCATCATAAGCTGTAGCTGATTTAGCTTTAGAACCGGCAATTAAATTTAGTTGAGCTACTGCATATTTTTCCGACTCAACCGTAATTAAATCCATGCCAATATTCAACTGATTTACAATTTCAAATATATTTTCTTCTATTTCCTTTTCCGAAGTATTTTTTAATAGCAATTGCCCAACTTTTAAATGGGTAGATTGTTTTTCCTGGTCAGGAATCAAAGAATAAGCAGCTTGCTGTACACGGTCATGTAAAAATCTGTAACTAAATTTCTGTTCTTCGTAGTTATGAACTGCTGATAACTGTTGACTATTTAGTAAATCAGATTGAAAGAAGTTGTAAATTTTTGTTGTCGGAATTACAAATTCTTCTAACAATGCTTTCCACAAATCTACCGCTGTTTCTATCTGAGATTTTTGATTAATTTTTGCTAATGTATCTAAATTAAATTGGTTGCCAATACAAGCTGCCAGCTTTAATACTGATTGAGTTGATTCGGGTAATTTTTGTAATTGCAGTGCCATAAATTCTACCACATCATTAGTGATAGCTAAGGCTTGAATTTGTGCAATATTACACTGCCAATAATGACAATCAAAGTTAAAGCTAATTAAACTACCTTCATAGAGAGATTTGATAAATTGCTGGCTAAAGAAGGGATTTCCCTGGGTTTTTAGATAGACTAATTGAGTAAAAGGTAGAGCTACTGTGGTCGGACAATTAAGAGTATCAGCAATAAGTTGATTTAGGTCAGATTGATTGAGAGAATTTAGGTTAATAGTATTAACTATAGATTCAGTTTTGCAGATATTCTCAATAGTTAATATTAAAGGATCTGTAGCAGACACTTCATTATCCCGGTAAGCACCAATTAACAATAAATAACTAATTTCATTTGTAGTTATGAGTAATTGCATCAATTTAAGAGAAGCCAAATCTGCCCATTGTAAATCATCAAGGAATATGACTAAAGGATGTTTTTGAGTGGTAAAAACATGAATAAATTTCTCAAATAGCAAGTTAAAACGATTTTCTGTGGCCATGGTGGACAATTCTGGAACAGGAGGCTGTTTACCAATAATTTGTTCTAATTCTGGGATAACAGCAATAATAACCTGAGCATTTTCTCCTAACGCAGACAGAATTTTAGTTTTCCATTCTTGCAATTCAGTATCACTTTCAGTTAATAGTTGATCTATTAAATTTCGGAAAGCTTGTATAAATGCGAAAAAAGGAATATTGCGTTGAAATTGATCAAATTTTCCTTTAATAAAATAACCCCTAGCACAAACTATGGGTTTATGAATTTCATTAACTACAGCGGTTTTACCAATTCCCGAATACCCAACTACCAGGATCATTTCCTTATTATTAGCACAAATACGCTCAAAAGCTGTGAGCAGAGTTTTTACTTCTACTTCTCTACCATACAGTTTTTCAGGAATAGTTAGGCGATCGCTAATATCTCTTTTTCCTAATTCAAAAGTCTGAATATTTCCAGTTTCTTCTCCAGCTTTTAGACACATTTCTAAATCATATTTAATTCCATAAGCTGACTGATAGCGATATTCAGCATTTTTTGCCATCAATTTATGAATAATTGCCGATAAAATCGGGTGAATATGACTATGAATATCATGTAATAATGGAGGTTGTTTAGCAATATGGTAATGTATCAATTCTATGGGGTCATTACTAGCAAAAGGTAATTCTCCAGTCAAAAGTTCAAAAAATGTCACACCTAAAGAATAGAAATCTGTCCGATAGTCAACTAAGCGATTAATACGTCCAGTTTGTTCTGGAGATAAATATGATAAAGTTCCTTCCAAAACATTAGGACTAGCGAGAGTTTGAGTTTCTCTCTTAAGTAAACAAGCAATACTAAAGTCAATTATCTTAACTTCTAAGGTGTTAGGATTAATTAGAATATTAGCGGTTTTTATATCTTTATGAATCACCTTTTGATGATGCAATTCTTCTAAAATAGAAACTATTTGTAGAGCAATAGTGAAAAATTCTCTTAATCCTGTCGCGCTGTTTCCCATACCTCCTTCCCCCCATTCTTTCATTTTTTTCTGGAGAGAAATACCCCCAAAATCCTCCATTATCAAAGCATATCCGTTTTGATAATTTTCCAGACCATAGGTTTTAATAATTCCCGAAATATTGAGATTTTTGATAATAGTATATTCATTACGAAACTGCACCAATTTATCAAATTTTGGGTAATCATGGCGTAAAAACTTGATAACTACTGATATTTTGTCTTTTTCTCTTATACCTCGAAAGACCAAAGTTTCACTACTAGAATAAATTTTTTCAACTAGTTTATAACCTGTTAATTTCATCATTTCTATACCCCAGAACATTGTTTTTAAATAAATATTTGTCACACTAGCAAAATAAAATTGCTTCTCATATCACTAACCGAAAATGATAGGAATATGAATTTTAAAGAGTATTGATATCAATACCTTTAGCTTCTAATTTTGCTAATAGGTCTTGATAATTTTGACGTTCTTGTTCTGCACGTTTATATTCTTGTTCTGCGCGTTCATACTCATTTTCTGCCCGTTGATTTAATTCTAGAAATGTGAGAAACTTTTTTCCATTAGGATAATAAATTTCTAAATTACTTGATGTTATTTCCAACCGTATTCCTAAACGCGGACTTACCCAATTATTAATTTCTTCGATATCTTCTAACCATTCTTTTTGAAGGATAAATCCAGTTAATTCAATCTTTTCTGGATGATAAACATAATATTCTTCCACACCATAACGTTGATAAAAAAGGAGTTTTTTAGCCATTTCTTGGCTGCGATTTCCTGGAGATAAAATTTCAAAGACTACTTGAGGAGCAATATTATTTTCTTCCCATTGTTTATAAGAACCGCGTTTACCTTTTGGTCTACCGAAAATAACCATGATATCAAGTGCTTGATGGGTTTTTACACTTCCCTCCACCGGATACCACAGTAAATCACCAGCGATAAACACATCTTTTTCTGAAGCAAATAATAGCTCTAAATTTTCTTTGATTTTAACTATCCATTCATAATGTTCTGTATTATCAGCCATGGGATTTCCATCACTATCAGGGTAGATGATTTCTAATTTGGTTTCTGGTGTGAGTTGTTGTACCATATCTGTAGCTCCATTTTACCCAAGGTAAATAAATTTTTAACTTGACAGTGGTGCTGAACCTATTTATAATTATATGTTATTTATGAATCATTTGTCAAAAAAAATCAGATATCTAATGCAGAGGAAATACTTTACTTAAATCTAGCGATAAATCGGGAAAACAAGGTAAAGATATCACTTGATTTGGTAAGACAATTCGCCTATTTGCATAACCAAATTGACCTTGTTTATTTTGATATGGTTCACTGTAACATTCTAAGCAATTATCTAATAAATTAAATATCCAATAATCAACAATTCCGGCTTTTGCATACAGAGGTATTTTCACCTTTTGGTCATAATCTATCGAAGAATCTGCAACTTCTATGACTAATAAGATATCAGTCCCTTGGGGGTGAGATAATAAATAATTATCATCACGATTTTTGATGATTGCAAAATCTGGTTCTGGTTCGCTTTTTGGTGGTACGATAATAGGGGCTTGAGATTGTAAAGTTCCTCTGTCTCCTATCATTTTAGGAAGTTCCCGCAATAAATTACGTAAACAAGTTTCATGCGATCTACCTTTTGATACCATTTCTATCAATTCTCCGTTAATTAATTGAATGTGATCATCTTCTTTGAAAAAGCCGATTTCGGTGAGTTGGTGATATTCTTCTAAAGTAAAACTTTTAACCTGAATCCTAGTCATATATCTTGCTCCTTGAGGAATTGCTATTAAATATATTCTAAAATGTGCCAAGAATTGCTATCCTAGAATCATAATAATTATTAAGGAAACAATGCCAGCGCCTACTCTTACCCCGACAATGACTGCTTTTCCCTTGGCTGCTGTAGTCGGCCAAGAAGCAATTAAAATAGCTTTGCTGTTGACAGCAGTTGACCCCGTTTTGGGGGGTGTGGTAATTGCAGGTCGTCGCGGTACAGCCAAATCTGTAATGGCGCGTGCTATTCACGCTTTATTACCACCTATTGAAGTTGTCAAAAATTCCCTTAGCAACTGTGACCCCAATCATCCAGAAGAATGGGATGATCAACTCTTAGCTGCACAAAGACAGGAGCTAGAAACGGAAATTATCCCCGCACCTTTTGTCCAAATTCCCCTGGGTGTGACTGAAGACCGGCTTTTAGGTTCTGTGGATGTGGAACAGTCGGTTAAACAGGGTGATACAATATTTCAACCGGGTTTACTCGCTACAGCTAATCGAGGCGTGCTGTATGTGGATGAAATCAATTTATTAGATGACCAAATTAGTAACCAACTTTTATCAGTCTTATCCGACGGACGCAACCAAATCGAACGGGAAGGAATCAGTTTTCAACATCCTTGCAAACCGTTGTTTATTGCCACCTATAATCCAGAAGAAGGGGCATTAAGAGAACATTTACTTGATAGAATAGCGATCGCACTATCAGCAGACGGAGTTCTGGGTATAGATCAAAGAGTACAGGCAGTTGCACAAGCGATCGCCTATTCTCATTCTCCCACACAATTCCTGCAACAATACAGCGAAGATATAGACTCCCTCCAAACCCAAATCATCCTCGCACGGGAATGGTTAAAAGAAGTCACCATTACCCCAGAACAAATTACCTACCTCGTTAATGAAGCCATTCGTGGGGGTGTGGAAGGACATCGCGCGGAACTATTTGCAGTGCGTGTAGCTAAAGCCGCAGCAGCATTAGAAGGACGTAATAGTGTAACAGCGGATGATTTACGTCGCGCGGTGGAATTGGTCATAGTCCCCAGAACCACGATCATCCAAACACCACCAGACGAACAGCAACCACCACCTCCTCCCCCACCACCACAGGAAAGTCAAGACGAGTCGGAACAAGAAGAAGAACAAGAGGAAGAACAGGAAGAGGAAAAAGAAGAAGACCAAGAACAGCAAGAACCTCCAGACATTCCCGAAGAATTTATTTTTGACCCAGAAGGGGTAATTCTTGACCCAGAAGTGCTTTATTTTACTCAAATGGCACAACGTCAAGGTAAATCAGGAAGTCGCAGTATTATCTTCTCAGACGACCGGGGACGCTATATCAAGCCCATGATTCCCAAAGGTAAAGCCCGACGGATAGCCGTAGATGCCACATTACGAGCCGCAGCCCCGTATCAAAAAGCACGTCGAGCTAGACAGCCAGATAAAAAGGTAATTGTTGAACAGGGAGATATCCGTTCTAAGCGGTTAGTGAGAAAAGCCGGCGCTTTAGTCGTATTTGTTGTAGATGCTTCTGGTTCAATGGCTTTAAATCGGATGCAGTCTGCTAAGGGTGCAGTTATGCAGCTTTTAACAGAAGCCTATCAAAATCGTGATCAAGTATCTTTAATCCCTTTTAGAGGAGAACAAGCAGAAGTATTATTACCTCCTACCCGTTCCATTGCTTTAGCTAAAAATAGGTTAGAAAGATTACCCTGTGGTGGTGGTTCTCCCTTAGCACATGGTTTAACTCAAGCCGTACGGGTGGGGATAAATGCCCAAATGGGCGGCGATATTGGGCAGGTTGTTATCGTAGCAATTACTGATGGACGCGGTAATATTCCTTTGGCTCGTTCTTTAGGTGAACCCATAGAACCAGGAGAAAAACCAGATATCAAAGCCGAATTATTAGACATTGCGGCCAGAATTAGGGCTTCGGGAATGCAATTGTTAGTAATTGATACGGAGAGTAAATTTGTATCGACTGGTTTTGCGAAGGAATTATCGAAAACCGCTGGAGGTAAATATTATCACTTACCGAAAGCCACCGATAAAGCGATCGCTGCCATGACTAGAGGTGCTATAGCTGACATGAAAGCAAAGTAAATTAACGGAAATCAACCCTTCGTAGTTTTGTTTTATTATATACAGCATAACTACGAAATAACACCTTCATGTGGTACATTGTATGTTTCGACTGAATGAAATTGGAGCAGTTGGAAGAATATGATAGAGGGCAGCTATTTTTTGAAATTTATTTGATTAGATGCTAACGTAAATTTATAGATAGTTAGCCGTTAATTTTGCCAGTAGAGGTAATTTTATGCAATTGGAAATCCAACTTGATGATGACTGTGTTGAAAAACTTGCGTATATTCAGCAACAAACGAATCAAGATTTTAGTGAAGCTATTAAACAAGCTATTGAAAAATACTATAACCAAGTTCAGACTAATAACAAAACTCCATTAGCAATATTTAAAGAACTTGGTTTAGTCGGATGTTTTAATGGTGATTCTGATCTATCTGTTACTTATAAAACAAAAATGGCTAACTATCTTCAGGATAAACAAGAAAAAGAGCGATTATGATTATTGTTGATACTGGTGCTTTTTTAGCTTTGTTTAACCAAAGAGATACTTATCATTTTCAAGCACAAATTGCGTTTAATAGTATTTCAGAACCACTGATTTCAACTTATCCAGTAGTTACTGAAACTTGTTATATGTTAACACAATTTGCTAGTGATACAGCCTCATTCAATTTTTTGAAAAGTTTTTGTTTGGGTGCTTTTGAGATTTTTGATCTCGAAAAATATCATGTTGAAAGGATGATTCAATTAATGGAAAATTACGCAAATTTACCAATGGATTTAGCTGATACTTCCCTGGTTGTACTTGCTGAACATTTAGAAAATGGACGTATTCTTACTGTTGATAGAAGAGATTTTAATATTTACCGATGGCATAAAACTAATTCATTTGAAAATTTGTTCTTTTCACAATCATAAAAAACGAAAAGAGAAAATTTCTAAATTTATTAGCAACTATAGATATCAATTATTAATCTTTAAAATCCAAAATATTTACCAATAATCCCGCTATTCCTAAAAGTTGTTCTGGTTGATTATCAATTAGCCATTCAGTAAGCTTGACGGAATGTGTTGTTTTGGAAAAAGGTAATCGCGTTTCACAAAAATGTGCAAATAATTCCTTTAGCAGCTTTGCACCATCAACTTTACAAAACCAATCATTATCTGAAATTTCCTCAATTTTCACAGTTTTTGGAAAATAACTAGCTTCGTATTTATTTTTATCAATCCATTCTTTAACCTCTTCAATAGTAAGCTTTTCTTCACGGTTTTCGTCACATTCATTAATGACTGCTGTTATTGCTTCTGGATGAAGTAGATAATTTTCATACATACGTCTAGGCAGTAATTTAATAGGTTTCTTACTTCTTTTCTGCAACTCCTTCTCGTCATTATTCGATCTATTCTCACGGTCAAATAAGAATCCAATAGCAGGTGGAAATAAGCTTGAACCTCCACTAAGCTTGTCATAGATATCAAATATCAAACTAGCATTTTTATTATCTAAACGGCCTACATCCTGAACAGCCAAAATTGTAGTACCTAACAATGATTTTTCGGCTAATTTCTCTAAAATTAATGGAAAGCATATTTGCTCTGTTTGACCTTCTACCCAAAGAATATTATCAGCACCAAAAACGTCTGATAAACTCACACCAACTTCTGCTAAAAGTGACCGTTGTTCTCTTGCTTCTTTAGCATTTATCGCTGATACTTTAGTTTCACAATCTTCATATTTAAGCATGATAATTTTAGAAGGATTAGCAGCATTAATTATCGTTGGTGAGTGAGTAGCTATAAAATACTGGTGCTGTGGAAATTGTTTCAATATCTCAATTAGTTTTTTTGCTGCTCCTGGATGTAAAAATGATTGTGGTTCATCAATAATGATAGTTCTTGCTTCTGGTGAATTTATTACAACATATAGGATAGCTAATACCTGACCGATACCTGTACCACAAGATGATAAAGAAACAGCTAAATCCTCCCTTTTGCTTTTCGGGTCTATATTCCAAACCATAATTTCTAACTGGTTATTATCTCTAGGTTCAACTGCTATCCTTTGAATATGCGAAAAAATTTGATTTATGTATTTGTTGTAATCATTAAAGTTTTCAGAGTTTCGACTTTGTAAACTATTTAAAACTTCAGCTAAATTAGATGCGTTTGGTGCTAAAATTGACTGGTTTCCAAAAGCGCACTTGCTAATATTTAATCTTTCGGCATAAAACCTGTATATACGACTTTGTAAAAGTCTAAATAGCTTACCTGCAATTATTTCAGAGAGTCTTGCAAATTGTGTTGAATACAATTTTAATTCATCACTAACTGTTCGTTTAACATTGATAGAATAGTAAGTATTTTCACCATTCTGACTACCTGTTACTTGAGTCGTATGAGAATATATTCCAAAAGTTAAATCTGTATTAGCTACATCAATTACATTATTACTAGACAATGAAACTAAAAATTTTACATCATTGTCTTGATTCATCCATTCAATAAATTTATTTACTGTCTTCTCTGCTTTTTCTCCGTTAGCTTCCATGTTAGCTTCCATTGGAATGATTAATGGTAAATACTGATCTATCATTAACCTTAATTCTTTTTTCTCAAGATATATATATATTTTGGATTTTGAGAGAGTATTATCCAATGTAGATAACGGTGTCTTTAAAGTTTTAATACTACGATGTGGGACATCACCAAAATTTAATGTAAGTGCTTCTAATAATGCAGTTTTACCGGCATTATTCTGACCAACAATAATATTAATACCCTGTGTAAATTCCAGTAGACCAGAATCTTGAAAAGATTTGTAATTGAAAAGTTGAAACTTTGAAATGTGCATATAAATTAACCGTAGTGAATCTTGGTGATGTATGTTAAATAACTAAATTAATTATAATCGTGATTGTATTTTTTATTTCAGCAAAGTCAAATATTATTTATTTTCTCAATATTCTTGACAAATATCTCAATTTATCTGCATAAAATTCAACTGGTTTTGCGAAGGAATTATCGAAAACCGCTGGAGGTAAATATTATCACTTACCGAAAGCCACCGATAAAGCGATCGCTGCCATGACTAGAGGTGCTATAGCTGACATGAAAGCAAAGTAAATTAACGGAAATCAACCCTTCATGGTTTTGTTTTATTATATACAGCATAACTACGAAAAAATCAATTTATGATAGTAAAATACTAAAATAGTCAAAAAATAATGAAAATGGAGGTTTTAAATATGAATCAGCTAACACCAAAACAACCAGCAAGAAGAGGAAGAATTTTTCCTGAATTAACTTTATCACCGTGAATTTTCAAGTTGGTGTTTTGAGTTTAGGGTAATTACAATTAGCTGATTGAGTAGCTAATGTCTATCAACCTCAACAGCTTCAGATTCAATTTTATTAACTTCTTCCCCGATTTGATAGGTAATTATTGCCTTTACTCGATCTTTTCCAGCATAGCCGATTTTATTAGTTAAATGAATATCAATTACCGAATTTTCTAAAGGTTTTAATTCAATCCGTTTCGGTTGAAAACTAAAAGATTGTAATTTACGATCAGAAACATTACGAACTTCAATCTTTTTAATGATCACCGTTTGATTTTTCATCTGATGATTTTCTAAGCTGATAAATACAGTCGCAAAACCAATATCTCGACGCGCTTGGGGAGGAATACCTAAAGGTGGTAATTTATTCTCCTGAGACAGTAAAGAAACCTTAATCATAACTTTCTTATTAACAGCCTTTGACTGTAAGTGTGACGATGGTTGACTGTGAAAATATCTAGGTAAATAATGACAACAATCCACCATACTATCAAAACTTAATAAACTAAACAACAATAATAATGGTTTCATCCCCATCACCTCTAATTATTAAAATCATTATTCATTAAATAAACAGCAGTACAAATAATTAATATTCGTACTGCTGCCAATAATGTCTAGGTATTAGACCATACCATAATACCTCTCAAAGAGACTAATTGACTCCATGTGACATCAGCATGGCTAGAACCCCAAGGATTCCGTAAATGGAAAGTTCCATTAGTGGCATTATAGGCAGTAATGGTGTAAGCATGACCATTAACAACCCCTAATGTATTATCAGCAGCATCAACAAACCCAACTGTTAAAACCTGATTAGAATTAACCAAATTAATCAGTTGAGTTTGAGTCATATTAACGGCCTCAGATGATGAAGTGCCTAATCCCGCTACCTGACTAATCACTGAACTCATCCAACCCCCTGAAATATCTGCATAGGAGTTAGTAGAAGTGCTAGAACGACTCCAACCAGATTCAGCTAACTGGGCATAGGCTTTTTCTACTAAAGCTACCCAAAGTTCATTGCTAGTGGAAGTATAAGAACCTCCTCCCCAACCAGCATAAACAGCATTACCTGATGAATGAGTTGGTAAGTAACGATCTACTGTGACATAATCAGCTACACCATTGTTATAAAAACGTACAGTGAAGGTATTATCACCATTGTCCGTAAACATATTTTGGATGTAATCAGGTTTTTCCTGGGCTATAGCAGCCAAAGTTGCTAGATAATAACAGGTTCCCAGACCTCCTTGATAAACATCATCAGCACTAAGTCCATTTTGGAACAGAGAACCATTAACATAACTATAAGTACCTGAATTTATGACTGGGCGATCAGTACCTAAGAACCACTTACCAATCAGATTTTCCATTTGGGTATCACTACTACTGGCAAACAAGTTACCAAGTTGGAGTCGGAGTTGGAGTCGGAGTCGGAGTTGGTGTAACCTAAGTGGCATTTAACGATAAACTGTAAGTAGTATCATCACTATAGCGATTTACCCGCGCATAATAAGTACCTGCACTCAACTGACGAGTAATGGATTCAGAAGTAGTACCACCAGCCTCAGAACTGGAAATTACAGTACCAGAACTATTGAGTAAGTAAAGATCTACATCAGCACTCAAGCCTGTTAAATTCAAATTCACATTACTTAGTGTTGTGACATTGAAACTATAATAATCGTCAATATCAGCACTTCCTACCCAGTCACTAAAACTTTGAGTTGCTGTTAATGTCCCAACAATACGGGCTGTATCTAGGGTATTTCCCGCATTATCAATAGGTACAGGTGCAACAGCAGTGGCATTTAACGACAAACTGTAGTTAGTGTCACCACTATAGCGATATACCCGCGCATAATAAGTACCTGCACTCAACTGACGAGTAATGGATTCAGAACTACTACCACCAGCAGCAGAAGTGGTAATTACAGTTCCAGAACTATTAAGTAATTGAACATCCGCATCGGCACTCAAGCCTGTTAAACTCAAAGTCAAGTTACTTTGTGTTCCCACATTGAAACTATAGTAATCGTTAGTATCAACACTTCCCACCCAGTCACTAAAACTTTGAGTTGCTGTTAATGTCCCAACAGCACGGGCTGTATCTAGGGTATTTCCCGCATTATCAACAGGAAGA
>Ga0208200_100113_pt1 | contig 15084 bp, 12 predicted proteins | sample LakMenEpi13Aug08_FD_150689 | JGI IMG/M metagenome (GOLD analysis project Ga0208200, IMG submission 150689) | Freshwater microbial communities from Lake Mendota, WI - 13AUG2008 deep hole epilimnion (SPAdes) | ecosystem: Environmental > Aquatic > Freshwater > Lake > Epilimnion/Euphotic zone ...
TAGCTGCGGTATCCACGGATAGCTTTCTGTCATTTGCAAGGCTGAACTTTGGAAGTCGTAACCCTGCCAAATAGTGAAGATAATCAACGCCAAGTCTAATAATGCCACCCCCAAGCCGTACCAGCGGACGGTTTTACCTTCTTTGTCGGGAATGATAGGAATTGCGAGGGCTGCCACCAAGGGCAGGAAAATTATGGCTGATAACCAAGGAAGTTCTATGGCATTCATCACTTTTGACAATATGTTTTTGATTTCACTTTTGTTTACATTATATTAAGGAATCGTTACGCTTGTAAACAATTTCTTATGAAGATTTTCGATTTCGAGGATGAGTAGTCATAAATACTTACTAAATTATGCTGTGAGTTCATTGTAAATGTAAATTTTTGTAACGTCAACAAAAAAACAGCGATATTAGTCGCTGTCTTTGGTTATCATGGGCCGCTTAAGGATAAATCAAATTTTTATCAAAGTTATTTATGTTACTCAAACAATACGGTTGACAATCATCCAGACTTCTCCATCAGAACGAACAAAAGGGACAGAAATGGTCTTAAAGCCTGTGATAAAAGGTTTGTAGTAAACTTGCCAATACATGGGACTAAGTTCGTCAGCACAGCTTTTTAGGAGTTTAATTTCCTTGGCCAGTTCCCCAGCTAGTTCATTAACTCGTTCAGCATGAATCTGAGCAATTTTTTTGGCTTCTTCTAGTTGTTCTTGTTGTTGAGAGATGCGGATAGACATAGGCAAGTACCGATTAAGATGAGCTTTTCTTTGTTGGATTTGCTTTTCGAGAAAATATATAGCATCGTCTATACCTTTAAGTTCAGCGGATAATTGCACATTTTCTCTAGCTTGACGACGGTAAGCTTCAACTATGGCTAGGGGTGAGTCATTTTCGCTAGATTCTACATGATGATTAGTCAGTGCAGCGCGTTCTTGCTGGAGTGCTTGGATTTGAGATTTCAGTGCTGCTATTTCTGACTGAATTTTTTCCATATTATGATGGTTGGTTGGTAGTTTGAAGTCTTTTAAGTTTTAATTATCTAATCTATCTTCCCAGAAAATTTTGCTGATATGACTGATATCATCTTTTATAGTTACTACAGCGCTTTCCGATCTGATGAGGTACAAAGTTGAATGATAAAACTCTTGTGGTGCGGGCATCTTGCCCGCTAGATATGTACCTTATAACACCGGGAATGGCTGTAATATTCTCTTTATATATAGTTTTTCTACAATACTAATTGAAGTACGGAACATCAGGTACAATCTATAAGATGACATAACTTTGACCTTACTACAATGACAAGCATCTCCACGTCTACCCTAGAAATCCCTGAACTATTAGCGCCCGCTGGTAATTGGGAATGCGCGAAAGCTGCAATAGAAAATGGTGCAGATGCGATTTACTTTGGTTTAGAAAAGTTTAATGCGAGAATGCGGGCTGAAAATTTTACAGTAGCAGATTTACCCGAATTAATGGAATTTCTGCACTTGCGGGGAGTCAAAGGCTATATCACTCTGAATACCCTCATTTTTGCCCAGGAACTAACGGAAGTACAGCAATACCTCAAAACTATCATTTCTGCGGGTGTTGATGCTGTAATTGTTCAGGACGTGGGTATTTGTCGACTGATTCGTCATCTTTCCCCAGACTTTCCCATTCACGCTTCCACTCAAATGACTATTACCAGTGCTGCGGGGGTAGAATTTGCCAAATCTTTGGGCTGTCAATTGGTAGTTTTAGCGCGGGAATGTTCGATTTTAGAAATTAATAAAATTCAAAAACAAATATTATCAAAAAACATTTCTTTACCTTTAGAAATTTTTGTTCACGGTGCTTTATGCGTCGCATATTCTGGACAATGTTTAACCAGTGAAGCATTAGGAGGACGTTCTGCAAATCGGGGAGAATGTGCTCAAGCTTGTAGAATGCCTTATGATTTAATTGCTAATGGGGAAGTTGTTAATTTAGGTAATCGGAAATATTTATTAAGTCCTCAAGATTTAGCAGGTTTAGAAGTTTTACCAGAGTTAGTAAAATCTGGAGTTACTTCTTTAAAAATTGAAGGACGGTTAAAAGCACCGGAATATGTTGCTAATGTAACTCGGGTTTATCGTCAAGCCTTAAATCAAATTATAAAAACTCACATAGAGACATTTTCTCATACAGAAAAAGACCAATATAATTTAGAAATGGCATTTTCTCGCGGACTATATACAGGTTGGTTTGAGGGAATTAATAATCAAGAATTAGTACATGGGAGATTTGGCAAAAAACGGGGTGTTTATTTAGGAGAAGTTACCCGGATTAAAAATGCAGAAATAACTGTAAAGTTAGAAGCACCTGTTAAAGCGGGAGACGGAATTGTTTTTGATTGTGGACACCCAGAAAGGAAGGAAGAAGGGGGAAGAATATATGCAGTTATCCCTAATGGAAAAGAGACAATATTAACTTTTGGAAGAAATGATTTAAATTTTCATAGTATTCATATAGGTGATAAAGTTTGGAAAACCAATGATCCAGAATTAGATAAACAAATTCGTCAAAGTTATACTGGAGAAAATCCCCAATTTACCAGACCTATTAATATAGAAGTGTATGGAGAAATTGGAGAAAAATTAATAGCTGTATGTCGTGATGAATTGGGTAATATTGTTCAGGTAGAATCAGAAATATTCATAGCTGAAGCACATACAAGACCTCTTTCTATAGAAAGATTAAAAGAACAATTTGGACGGTTAGGAAATACACCTTTCTATTTAGATACTTTCATAAATCATCTTAACGGTAATATTATGTTACCTGTGAGTGAATTAAATAGAATGCGTCGAGAAATAGTCAGTAAATTAGAAGACTTGAGAAGTAAACCCAAACTTTGGCAATTAAATCATCACGCAAAATGGCAAGATCTAATTACTAATAAATATACAGCAATTCTCTCTTCTCCCTCCCTGATTGTTTTAGTGAGAAATATAGAACAATTAAAAGCAGTATTGACCACAGATATTAAAACCATATATTGTGAATTTGAAGATCCACGCAACTATAAAGAAGCGGTAAAAATAGTACGAGAATCTGCAGAAGAAATCACAATTTTTGTCGCACCACCTCGTATAACCAAACCTGGAGAAACCTGGATTTTAAAACAAGTTCATGCTTCTCAAGCTGATGGTTATTTAATCAGAAATTATGATCAATTAGAATATTTTGCTAATGAAAAATGTGTTGGTGATTTCTCTCTAAATATCGCTAACCCCTTAACAGCAGATTACTTTAAAAACCGATTTAATTTAGAAAGATTAACAGTATCTTACGACTTAAATATTAACCAACTTGAAGATCTAATTACCAATTATCCAGCACAAAATTTTGAAGTCACAATTCATCAACATATCCCCATGTTTCACATGGAACATTGTGTATTTTGCGCTTTTTTATCTACAGGAACAGATTATACCAATTGCGGTAGGCCTTGTGATACACAAGCGGTAACAATTAGAGACAGGGTAGGTAGTGAACATATTCTGAAAGCAGACGCAGGATGTAGAAATACAGTATATAACAGCACTGCACAAACTGGAGCAGAATACGTACAACGGTTAATAGGATTGGGTTTACAGCACTTACGGATTGAATTTGTCAATGAAACACGGGAACAGGTACAAAAAACGATACAAAGTTATCAGAAATTACTTAAAGGAGAAATCATTGGTTCGCAACTTTGGAGAGAATTGAAGCTACAAAATCAACTAGGTGTAACTCGTGGTGCATTGAGGATAATGTAGCCAAAATGGGACAAGTAATATTACAATGCTTATAAACCTCGTTCTCTACTTTTTATGTCAAGTTTAATCCCTCAGTGTCAAGAATTATCAGTACAAGTTGAATCTATTCTGCAACTTTTACACCAAGAAACAGCTTTACGTTCTCAAGACATTACACCGGTAAAAATTTCCTTAGATAAAGCCATTTCTCCCAAGTTTGAAATTGTCTTTGCTGGTGCTTTTAGTGCGGGTAAATCAATGTTGATTAATGCACTATTAGAGAGAGAATTATTATATAGTGCAGAAGGACACGCAACGGGTACAGAATGTAAAATTGAATATGCACCAGCAGATTCAGAAAGAGTTGTTTTAACCTTTTTGAGTGAAGCAGAAATTCGAGAACAAGCGGTGTTTTTATGTCAACAATTGGGATTTAATACCGTAGATAATATCAATAAACAAGATGTAGTTGATTTATTGAATCAAGGTTGTACAGCAATTATTCAACAAGAAGGTGGAGAGAGTAAATCAGAACGCGCAAAACAAGCAAAAGCGCTGATTTTACTATTAGCAGGATATGTTGCAAACAAAGAAAGAATTAACAGCTTTAATAATGCAACCTTTTCAATGGAACAATTTAATTTTACTAACCTCAAAGAAGCCGCAGGATATGCACGCAGAGGTAGTAATAGCGCGGTTTTAAAACGGATTGAATATTATTGTTATCATCCTCTTTTAGAAGATGGTAACGTCATTATAGACACTCCAGGAATTGATGCACCAGTAGCAAAAGATGCACAATTAACATATGAAAAAATTCAAGATTCAGATACGTCAGCGGTAGTCTGTGTTCTCAAACCTGCGTCAGCGGGAGAAATGACCAAAGAAGAAACCGAATTATTAGAAATAATGCGGGAAAATGCAGGGATAAGAGACAGAGTTTTTTATATCTTTAACCGCATAGATGAAACTTGGTACAATCCCCCACTCAGAGAAAGATTAGAAGATCTAATTAATAGTCAATTTCGAGATAGTAACAGAGTTTATAAAACCAGTGGTTTATTAGGATTTTACGGAAGTCAACTTAAACAAACAACGCGATTAGATAGATTTGGGTTGGATTCAATTTTCGTAGAAAGCGTCAAAGGTTTAAATGAGAGAGAAGAAACACCACAATTTGTTTACGCTTTTAATAATTATTGTGTTAATGCAGGTAAACTTTCTCCCAGTCAATTTAGAATTTCTATCCATGGTTATGAAACTCCCAATCAAAACTATGTGAGGATTTTAGAAGAACAGGGAACACCATTAATTAACCAACTCATTCAAGATAGTGGAATTGAAGAATTTCGGACTTCAATTACTCGCTATCTCACAGAAGAAAAACGTCCGCAATTATTCAAAAATCTTGCAGACGATTTAGGAGATATTTGTATTAAACTCAAGAAACACTATCAAGATCAACAACGAGAATTAGATAGTCAACCGCGAGAAATCGAAAGCATGAAAGAATATGAGTTGCAAAAATTAAATCAGCAACTCCAACAAATTGGGAGAGATTTTAATCAGCACATTCATGATGAAGTTAACGGATTAATTAATAGTAATTCCGAAGAATTTGAAACAGATTTTCGACAATTACAATCACGCATGATTCGTCGTCTTGATGAATTACTAGATAATTTCTCCGTCGCAGAAGCTTACCGACGTGCGACCTTAAGTCATCCTAGAAACGCAACTGCACCCTTATTAGCTGTTTTAGTAGAGGCTTTTTATTACCTATCAAATCAGTTGGAAGATATTTTAATAGAATCTTGTCAACAAATCATTGCTAATCTATTCCAACAATTAATGGCAAAAATTAGAAAATCAGAATATTACCGTCAATTGTATCGCTTGTTGGGTAATGATGGAGGAATTGAATCACAGGTAAAAGAAATAGAAAAAGTAATTTCTCAAACTTTAGTAAATAGTGCTAGGGTAGAATGCGATCGCTTTGTCAGAGAAAGCCCCAGATTTTATAACGAAGGCACATTTTCTATCTATCAATTTCGCCAAGTATTAGAACAAACTTCCCAAGGTTACGACGCAGAAAGTATAGTTGACGCTGAACCTGCAATTAGACAATTATTAAAGCTAGATTTTGAACCGAAAGTTTCCCATACTATTCGTCAATCTTTCCGTCAAACTATCAACCAAACTATCAAAATTCAGTTATTACCAATGGGAGAAAAACAAGCAGATGAGATATTACAACAATATCCCCAAGCCCGGGCTTATTTAGAGAAAACATTGCAACAAGAAGCTGAGGAAAAAATTGCTAATAATCAACGTTTGTTGAGTCAAGTTGAGGGAAAAATCGCGGAATATAATACAGCAGTTGCGGGAATTAATGGCTGTTTACAAGCGATGCAGTTATATGAACATTTACTGCCGATAATTGGGGAGGAAGAGGTATAATGTTTTGGGTGAATGCAGGGTTTTTCTGTGTTCACCTAATTTTGTTTTTTAACGAACCACAGAGGCGCAGAGGACACAGAGGAAGAAAGAAATGGAAGATAATTTTGAAATGATAAGTTCTGAACAAAGTGATGTTGTGATTGATTTTGATGGTTATATTTTAAAAGCCAGTCAATTAGATTTAGCTTTGTCAAAAGTAATCTTAGATAAGGGGAAATTAGACCATTTAAATCATGAACTAAAATCTATAAATAGTCGTGTTTTACCATCTGTTAAAAATCCTGATGATTGGATAAATGATGGTGTTGATTGTCAAATTTTAAAACCGAGTAAAAATTGGCAAAAAGGGAAATTAAGAATGAAAGTTTCTTTGGAATTTTGTCCTGACGAACCAAAATCACCCCTTGACGAATTCCGAGGTAGATAAATAAATGAAGCTACATCATAAATAAATTAGTCCACACAGATAGAATTTGTTTGTGTGGATGCGATTGTACTTAATTGTCAGAATCAGGATTTTCTAAAAAGTTAATTTATTTTAAGATTGATAATTGATGATATACTTATTGGTATGATTAGCGAAGATAGTGAAAGATAAGAATTTTATTTTAAAAATATCAAATCAAGAAATCCCAAAATATAAACACCAAATCACATCCTGTACATCCTCAAATCCTGGATATCCTGATTCAGACAAAATTTCAAATCAAGAAATCCCAAAAAATAAACACCAAATCACATCCTGTACATCCTCAAATCCTGGATATCCTGATTCAGACAAAATTTCAATCTATGAACAAAACCCCACGCATTCCCATACCCCCAGAAGTCAGAAACTACGTTTTTCAAAGAGATAAATATCAATGTCAAAGCTGTGGTAAAATCTCCCAAGAAACTCAACTCAGCATTGATCATATTATCCCCTTATCTCGTGGAGGAAAAAACGATATTAGTAACTTACAAACACTCTGCTTAACCTGCAACCAACACAAAACAGATAAAATTGATAACCGTTTTCGACGACATTTTGATACCTAGCTCTTACCTCTGTGTTCTCTGTGCCTCCGTGGTTAGATAAATACCCTCAAACCATTTAGTTATCCCGTCAGCCAAAGTACTCGCCATTTTCCGCTGTGCTTGGGGATTCACTATCTCCTCAAATTCATAGGGATTACTCATAAAACCCAATTCCAATAATACCGCCGGTGCAGCACTAGGACGAGTCAGGGCTAAATTCTTCCAAAATACACCATAGTTAGGTTTACGGAGATTTGTAACTACGTAATTTTGTAAAAATACTGCCAGGCTATGAGATTGAGAATGATACCAAAAAGTTCCAAATCCTTTCGTGTTTTCCGCATCCCCATTATCCGGTAAAGAGTTATGATGGATAGATAGAGCGATCGCGGGTTCTTGTGTATTAATAATTACTTGACGTTCCACCAAGGACACATCTCGGTCATCTTCCCTCGTCATTACCACTTTAGCGCCCCGCTTCACCAATTCATCCCGCAGCAATTTAGAAACAATCAAATTCACATCTTTTTCTAGATACCCAGTTGGTCCACTAGCACCAGATTCTTTACCACCATGGCCAGGATCAAGTACAATCTTGATATTAGACAAAGGTAAACGTTTACTCTTGTTCAGACGGGGTGAATGACGTAAAGTTAAAACCAGAGTTGTATTCTCATATTTCAGCTTATAGCCCCACTGTTGGAACTTTTTGAGGTTAAAAGTATATTTGACCTGTTTAGGGCTTACCTGCTGCCAATCTAGGCGAGAAATTAGGGGGTCATCATCTAGGCGAATTGTGTCTGTTTGGGCAGTAGTATTGTAAAGAGTGAGAGTGAAAGCGTTATTTCCCTGTTCCACACTCACTGGTACAGCAGTTTCTAAGGGGAAACGAATCTCCGTAGCTGTACTTAGTCGCCGATAACCAACGCTCCGAATCACTGTTTGTGGTGCCACCGCACCTGTGATAATTTTAGTCTCTTTGCTATTAATCCAAGCACCATAGTCTAAACGCAGCCATTCACCTTCTTTACCTGTCACTGTCGCCATAGTTCCCTTCGGCAAGGGTGTAAGTCGTGAATAATCCGTACTCGGTCCCGTGCGAGTAACGCCTGATTCTGATGCAATTTCCGCAACTCCTAACTGTGTGGCCGCGAGAATTTCGATTTTACCTAACCCGGTTTGAGTTATTCTTTGATTATCAAGTTGTAAATTAAATTGGGGTTTTCCTAAATCAGCAGCATTTGCGACTGTTGTACAACCTTGGTATTTGGTAAGACTAGAAAGATTAGGCTGATTTAAACCTGTTAAAATACTCGCGTCAGGAGGTAATTGTGCAAATGATGGTTGGGCTAAAAGAGTAATATTTTGATTGACTAGGTTAACCCAGACAGTAGCTTGAGGTGGCGCAATGGCACTAAAACAAATTAATTCCCCTGGTAATCTGGTAATATCAGTAGCAGGAGTCAAAGAATCCTTAGCAAAGCCCAAACCCGCGGGTAACTCAGGTTGCGTAGATACCCTGTTAATTTTAATCTCTCGTTCTTGATTTTGGTAACGGACTTTAAATATATTTTCTCCTAACTGCAAGGGAAAACTAGGGGAAAAATGCCCAGCCTGACTACGTTTAACTAGCTTACCATTAATTAAAACTTGGCCGCCCGGTGGCGCTGTACCGATAAAAAATATTTTTTCTGTACTGGTTTGGTAGTTTGTGGAGGGAAAAACTACTAAAAGTGGTTTTTCTGCTAACGCAACTGAGGAGGCTAATGAAAAGTTAAATAATATTAATCCTAAAAGTTTCTTCATGGACAAATACAAGGGTTTTTAGAATAGGAACTGTGGCAAAATGGGGAAGATGAGATAAGACATCAATAATTCACCCCGCATACAAGCTTCTCAAATCGTCTACACAAATTCTCCCTGCGGGAGCAAAATCTATTAAGAGTTACTAGAAATTGAAAATACTATGACTAAGTTTATCTTTGTGACTGGAGGCGTTGTTTCCAGTATTGGTAAGGGGATTGTAGCAGCTAGTTTGGGTCGTTTGCTCAAATCACGTGATTATTCTGTTTCCATTCTCAAACTCGATCCCTATATTAACGTTGATCCGGGCACAATGAGTCCTTTTCAGCATGGAGAAGTTTTTGTTACCCAAGACGGTGCAGAAACGGATTTGGATTTGGGACATTATGAACGGTTTACTGATACTTCAATGTCCCGGCTGAACAGTGTAACTACTGGCTTGATTTATCAGTCAGTTATTAACAGGGAACGCCGAGGAGACTATAATGGCGGCACTGTTCAGGTAATTCCTCACATTACCAATGAGATTAAAGAACGAATCCTTAGGGTCGCTAAAGAGACTAATCCCTCTGCGGTAATTACAGAAATTGGTGGGACTGTGGGCGATATTGAATCGCTACCATTTTTAGAAGCAATTCGTCAACTGCGAAAAGAGGTAGGAAAGCGAAATGTACTATATATGCACGTTACCTTATTGCCCTGGATTGCAGCAGCAGGAGAAATGAAAACTAAGCCTACTCAGCATTCTGTGAAGGAACTTAGATCCATTGGCATTCAACCAGATATTCTAGTATGTCGCAGCGATCGCCCCATTCCTGTGGGTTTGAAACAAAAGTTATCAGAATTTTGTGATGTAGCTGTAGAATGTGTTATTACTAGCCCAGATGCCCGCAGTATCTATGAAGTCCCAGTCATTTTAGAACGGGAAGGACTCGCGGAACAAGTCCTCAATTTGCTGCAAATGGAACAACGTCAACCCAACATGAGCCAATGGGAAATGATGGTAGAAAGGATGTATAATCCTAAATACAGCGTCGAAATTGCCATAGTTGGTAAATACGTGCGGTTAAGTGATGCCTATCTTTCCGTAGTTGAATCTTTACGTCATGCGGCTATTGCCACTCACAGCGATTTGCGGTTACGATGGGTAAATTCCGAAGCTCTCGAAACTGAACCCGCCGAAAACTATTTATCCGGTGTAGATGGTATCATTGTTCCTGGCGGTTTTGGTAGTCGCGGCATAGACGGGAAAATTGCAGCCATTAAATACGCCCGCACCCGGCAAATTCCCTTTTTAGGTTTATGCTTAGGAATGCAGTGCTCTGTCATTGAATGGGCTAGAAATGTCGAAGGACTATCTCATGCTAACAGTGCTGAATTTGATCCGTACACCGAAGATCCAGTTATTAATCTATTACCGGAACAACAAGACGTAGTAGATTTAGGCGGAACAATGCGATTAGGACTTTATCCTTGTCGAATACTTCCTAATACCCTGGCTTTCCAACTTTATCAAGAAGAAGTCATTTATGAGCGCCACCGTCATCGTTATGAGTTTAACAATATTTACCGAAACCAGTTATTAGATTCTGGTTATTTGGTAAGTGGTACATCTCCTGATGGTAGACTAGTAGAAATCGTTGAATATTCTCAACACCCTTTCTTTATCGCTTGTCAATTTCACCCCGAATTTCAATCTCGCCCTAATGCACCTCACCCTTTATTTAAAGGATTTATTACCGCTGCTATTGCTCAAAGCCGTCCTCTCACTACCGCAACCAAAACAGTAGAAGTATCTTAATTTCCTATGTTAATGCTAATTTAGCAGCGCCGACCATTCCCGCTGTATTTCCTAATTCTGCTCGTAGAATTTGTAACCCTACGCGGGAAGTTGGTAAAACTCTTTTTTCAATTTCTGCTGTTAGTGACGGTAAGAAAAACTCAAAACTCGCGCTCACACCACCACCAATAATAATTGCCTGGGGTGTCAGCACATAGAGTAAACTTGTTAAACCTATTCCTAAATCTTTACCATATTCTCGCCAAAAAGTCAAGGCTTCTGGATCTCCAATTTGGGCAAGTGCGCCTAATTCCGCTGGCTCTTTGCCTGTACGACGACGGATAGCAGCAATGGAAGTATATTGTTCTAAAGAACCTTGATTGCCACTATTACACATTGGTCCGTCAGGATTTAAGGTAATTAAACCTAATTCTGCTGCTGCAGCTTGATGTCCCACAAATAATTTACCATCTAGAATAATTGCTCCACCAACTCCAGTTCCCAAAGTCAGTAAAATCAAATTGGGGAAATTTCGGCCGGCACCTAACCAAGCTTCTCCTAAACCAGCACAGTTAGCATCATTTGCCAGAATTGTTGGTTGACCAGTTTTAGTTTCTAACCAATCTGCTAAAGGTACATTGTCCCATCCTACCAGATTAATGGCAACTTTTGCAACTCTTCCCATAGCATCAGTAGGTCCAGGAGTACCTAAACCAATGGCAATAGTTTCATGATTGGGGTCAATTTGTGATATTGCATCTACTATTGCAGATAATACAGCCTCTGGTGTTGCAGGTTGGGGAGTATCTACAGATAAAGACTTTAAACAATTACCATCTGCTGTAAACCGTCCCAACTTAATCGCAGTTCCCCCTAAATCAATACCAATTACTTGTTTTGTCATTAGTTAGTTGTCAGTTGTTCGTTGTCTATTATCGATTTATACTTCTATTGATTTTTCCTAATAACTTGCACATTTGCAATTGGGTATGAATTATTATGTGCTTGTTGCCAATTAATAATTGGTGCACCCTTTAAAATACCCGATAAAGCTACAGAAACCATAAACCCACCAGTAGCAGCCGCAATTAAAGTAATGTTATCTTTCACACAACTCCCTCAATAATAATTACATTTTTGTTAGTTGACCACTGACCACTAACTATCGCCTATTTTCTCTTCTCAAACGAGGATTGACAAATTCATTCAACCCTTCACCAAGTAGTGATAACCCTACCACTAAAGTTGTCATTGCTAAACCAGGAAACAGAGTAGTCCACCAAATGCCTGTAGGTAGTGCTTCCAGGGCTTGTTTTAAATCATATCCCCATTCCGGGACTTGTTCCGGTAATCCTAACCCTAAAAATCCTAAACCGCCCAAAACTAAGATAGCATCTGCAGCGTTCAGGGTAAAAAGAACAGGGACACTTTGAATAACATTGAAAAATAGATATCGTGATAAAACAACCCAGGTAGAAGCACCCATAGCTTGTGCAGCTTCTATATATACTTCAGTTTTGACGCTGACGGTGTGATTACGGACAACCCGATAATATTGGGGAATATAGGCTATACTAATAGCGATCGCTGCATTTAAGATACCTCTACCGACGACAAAAGCCAACGTTACCGACAGTAGTAATCCTGGTAAAGTATAAATACTATCCATTAGAAATAATAAAGCTTTATCTAATTTTCCCCCTAAATAACCGCTTACCATGCCTAAAGGCACACCAATAATCATACTCAATGATGTCGCTAAAGTCACAACTTGCAGCGCGGCCTGGACACCAAACACACTGCGAGAAAAGACATCATAACCTAAACGACTTGTTCCAAACCAGTGTTGAGCCGAAGGTGCTTGGTGAATAGGGTTAGAAAGAAATTCTTTCGGGTTTTGCAACCAACCCCAACCTTGGAAAACAGGAGCAAAAAAGGCTAAAAAGATAAAAAATAGAGTCATACCCAGACCAATCTGCATTAATCGCTGAGATAGGCTAGGATTTTCCGTAAATTTCCAAAAATTTGGTACTTGCTTTTTTATAATCGTCATTTAAACACCGACTTGAAAAATTCGACTAGTGTCAATTGGATAAATTTATCACTCAACCTAACATGAGCTACAAAAAATAGACAGGGTTTTATTTATAGATAGCATTTATTTTTTTCGTTCTGTGATGATAGAAAACTAGAGATATTTGGGAATAGTTCAGATTAGAGTGCATATCTGTCTTAATTTTCCATTAATTGTTGAAAATAATATGAACAGCCATTTCAGAAAGCAATTTCTAAAATATTGTTTAGCACAAAAGCCAGATAATGGGGGATTTACACTGATTGAACTACTTGTAGTAATCATCATAGTGGGTATATTGTCTGCCATAGCTTTACCCTCATTTATCCAAAGATCCTCTAAAGCTAAACAGGTAGAAGCTAAACTATTTGTTGGCTCCATGAACCGCGCTCAACAGGTTTACTATTTAGAAAATACCACCTTTACCAATGCTGTTGATGACTTAGGTATTGGTATTAAATCACAAACCGATAATTACGAATACAACATCAGTATGTCCAGCAGCACAATAGCTACGAATAACGGTATCTCTAAAAAAGGGTCTTTAAAATCCTACGTAGGAGTTACTTTTTTAAAAACCTTAATCAGCGATAATACTGACTATGTGGCTATAAGTATTTTATGCGAAAGTCCTGCTATTGGTGAAGGTACTCAGCAAACAATGGCTTTAAATCAGTGTCCTAGCAATTGGATACCGTTACAAAAATAACATAAAACCACTATAACACCCCTAAATTAACTCTGAAAACCAAGGCCTCTGATTTTTTCCAGAAGTCGAGGACTTGACCATTGCATAGAAAAAATATAATCACACCAAAATTCTATACAAATAAGCTTTTTTAGCCTTTTTATCTGTCTAGGGAAAAAATATTTTTGGTGAAATGACATGAAAAGGCTCAAATCTGGGTAACTTATCTACATAAACAAAAGAAGCAAACAACACTAACCCTGTAAGGAAAACTCCTATGAAAACTGAATTGAAAGCAAAATTTTTGCAACACCTTGTTGGTAAAAAGAAAGATGATCAAGGTTTTACCCTGATTGAATTGTTAGTTGTGATCATCATCATCGGTATTTTGTCTGCTATTGCTCTTCCGTCCTTTTTGAACCAAGCTAAAAAGGCTAGACAATCTGAGGCTAAGACCTATGTTGGTTCTCTGAACAGAGGTCAGCAAGCTTTCTACACAGAAAATGATGCTTTTACTAGTAGTATTGATGCTATGGGTGTCGGTGTTGCCACTCAGACTGCCAATTACACATACATGGCGGTTGCCGGCACTGGTACTGGAACCGAGATTTTCGCTGCTAACTACTCTAACTCCGCAAATTCTGGCAGTGGACTGAAAAACTACGGTGGTGTTGTTTCTTTAAGAACTGCTGGAGCTAACTCCGAGGTAACAAGCCAAGCATTTATGTGTGAAACCTTGGTCGTGGATGTATCTGGAGGCAATGCTGTTAGTACAACTGGTACAAGTACAGCTTGTGTAGATGGTTCTGGTAAAGCAATTAAGTAATTCTGGAATTGTTATTCTTGGCAATTAAGAGTAAGATTAGACAATTAACCTTCTATGTAACATATAGAGGGTTTAAGCTTTGTCAACCATTGTCCTATCTCTAGGAAAAAATATTTTTGGTGAGGTGATATGAAAATGCTCAGAACTGGGTAAGTTATTTACATAAACAAAAGAAGCAAACAACACTAACCCTGAAAGGAAAACTCCTATGAAAACTGAATTGAAAGCAAAATTTTTGCAACACCTTGTCGGTAAAAAGAAAGATGATCAAGGTTTTACCCTGATTGAATTGTTAGTTGTGATCATCATCATCGGTATTTTGTCTGCTATTGCCCTTCCCTCCTTCTTGAACCAAGCTAAAAAAGCTAGACAATCTGAGGCTAAGACCTATGTTGGTTCCATGAACAGAGGTCAGCAAGCTTTCTACACAGAAAATGACGCTTTTACTACTAGTATTGATGCTATGGGTGTTGGTATTGGTACTCAGACTGCAAATTACACATACATAGCGGCTGCCGGCACTGGTACTGGAACCAGTATTTTCGCTGCTAACTACTCTAACTCCGCAAATTCTGGCAGTGGACTGAAAAACTACGGTGGTGTTGTTTCTTTAAGAACTGCTGGAGCTAACTCCGAGGTAACAAGCCAAGCATTTATGTGTGAAA
>Ga0208200_100122_pt1 | contig 14319 bp, 12 predicted proteins | sample LakMenEpi13Aug08_FD_150689 | JGI IMG/M metagenome (GOLD analysis project Ga0208200, IMG submission 150689) | Freshwater microbial communities from Lake Mendota, WI - 13AUG2008 deep hole epilimnion (SPAdes) | ecosystem: Environmental > Aquatic > Freshwater > Lake > Epilimnion/Euphotic zone ...
AATGTTAATAGCTTGTCTATATATGAATTGGGTACAGATATAGATATAATACCCCGTCCTGCCGCCAACATTCCATAAAGTTTAGATGGTGCAACAATTGATTCAGCACCAGCGATGAGACTAACTAACGAAACGTCGCAGGCTGTTAATGATAGAGGAAGTAATTCTCTAGGTTGGTAGGGTAATAGGAGAATATTTTTTAGCTGATGATCCTCAATTGCTAGTTTGACAATTTTAGTTTTTGCTCCGTCACCAATAAAGACGAATTTAATAGGTTCATCTTTAAGTATTCTTGCAGCTTCAGTAATGGTTTCAATATCATGTAGTCTCCCCAGATTACCTGAATATAAAAGTGTAAACATTTCATCAAGTTTATGTTGTTTGGCAAAATCATTTTCTTGTTTGCTGACAACAGGAATATCTTCGATCGCCCAATTTTCAATTACTTTAATCTTGGATTTTAAATCAGGATATTTTTTTTCTAAAAATTCTTGCATTGATGTGCTAAGAACAATTATATATTCAGAATATCTATAGGTTAAATAAATTAGCTTATTAAAGAATTTATATAAGATACTATTTTGCTTCATGATTCCAGACATCGCTGCTGATTCTGGGAAAATATCTTGCAGAAGAAAATAATATTTACTGTCACTACGACGGACAATTTTGAATAAAACGCCTATAATTCCTGCATAAGGTGGATTAGAAGTAATTAAAAGGGGTGTATTAATAGGAACACCAAATATCACGTACCATAAAGCCCCAATTAGGAAAAATATCGAACTAATGATTTTGCTAAAAATACTGGTACTGGATTTGATGGGAGAAAAAGCGCGGTTGATGTTTACTTGGTTTAATGATTCTGGGGTGGTTTGTTGGGTTTGGGTTCCAGTGTATATGTGGATGGTGTAGCCAAGGTAGGAGAGTCCTTTGGCTAGGTCGGTGATTAGTTGGGAGGTGGCTCCTTGGTGGGGGTAGAAGTATTGGCTGAGGATGGTGATTTGTAGCATAGTTCACTTACTGTAGGTAGGATAGAAAAATATATAACTATGTCATTCCGAAGCGAAACAATCGAAAGGGCTTCTAAATTTTTATATTTCGTTACATAGTTTGATTTATTGATTTATTTTAGCCAACCTACAGTACGTTATTTAAATAACGCTACTTAACAATCGCTTTGATAGCGAGACGCTTTAAGTATTGAATTTGTTGAGGAAATTGAGTTTCTAGATAAAACATCAACTGATTTTTGATGTTATCTTGGTCTTTGGGATGGTCAACAGACATTGAGTTAATTTGTTTTAAATTAAATTTTCTTACTCGTTTCTGGTACTGTAAATGCTTTGTAGAACTAGGAACGTAATGAGCGGTAAATGAACTACGAGAATATTCCGATTGAGAAGTTTCTAAACTTCCATGAATAGTTTTAGAATTCCAAAAGAAAGCATCTCCTTTTTTTAATGCAGGAGCATGACATTTAAGTTGATACTTTTTGATGATATCAATCACGAGTTGCTTATATCGTGAATGGTTGAAGGCAATATCAAAATCTCCACCATTACTCGTCATATCTATTGTATGGCTACCAGGGTAGACATAGAATCTTCCAGATCCTGGTTGGATATCTTCAACAGCAACCCATACAGCTATCATCCGACCGATTTCTGTAGAGTCTAAGTAATAGGTGTCTTGATGTGCCCATGTCGCTGGATTACCTTCAAAGTACATAGTTTGGATAATAGTTCCAGGTTCGCCTAAAATTCCAGAGACTACTCTTTGAATATTCTCGTGAGTCAGAATTGATAGCCCTGTTTGTTTAAAGTTAGGAAATTTCTTCGTGTTTAAATCTTGAATATTCAACAAAGAGTTGAGCATGTACCCATGAGAGGTCAAGACGTGTTTCTCTGGGTTTGCTGTTGCTTGTCGATATAAGTATTGTTGATAAGGTTTAATTTCTGTTGTAAAAAATTGGCGTGCGACATCACATAGTTCTGATGGAATTAGATTGCGGATGACTACATAACCATTTTGCTCGTAATAATTGCGGATATCATCTGGTGTTTTCAGATTACCATATATGTCAGAATTTGAATCAACAGTTAGTGGAATTTCGATTTCTTCTACTGTCGGAGATTTGATTTGGTATAAATTATTTGTGCTTGTCATCAGATCACTCATACTTAAATTCTAAGGTCGTTAAAATTATATCACATCTGCTGTTACAAGCCAATGAATCAGGCGAATAAATTCGCCCGTGTCGCTTATATCTCAGGTCTAAAGACATTGAGCTTTACGCTTACCGGGTAATCTTGTAAGATTTAATTCTACTATTTTTACGACAACTACATCAGGCTGAATTTCAGCAAGAAGCTTTTGACATCCTATTCTGTTGCGAATGTCCAATTCATGATGTTTAAATTTTAAAAATGTTTCTTGCAGACGCTTTTGATTCCAACGAGTATCACCTGTTGCTCCAAAAAAGTCAGCCCTCATATTATTGTCTAAGCCATGTACTTCCCATCCTTAGATTAGCAAAATACGAAACTACTTCAGAACCAATTAAGCCAGAAGAACCAGTAACGAGCATTGTTTTCATATTTAACACTTGTTTATTGTTGAGACTTTAAGATTGAAAAACTGTGAAACAGTTGGAAAGATACGGTTAAAGATTAAATATTAACGTAATCTCTATTTTATTTGCTATTATCAACTAAAGATTGGTAAATTGCAATATGTTTTTGAGCAGTATTTTCCCATGTAAATAACATTGCTCTTGCTAAACCCCGACCGATATATTTATTTCTTATATTATCATCTAGTAGCACTTCCAAAGCAGCAGCTATTGCTTCTGTGTCTTCTGGATTAACCAATATACCTGCATCACCAACTACCTCTGGAATAGAAGAAGTGTTAGAGGCAATTACAGGACAACCACAGTTCATTGCTTCAAGAGGTGGTAACCCAAAACCCTCATACAAGGAAGGATAAACTAGAACAAAAGCATTCTGATAAAGATAGTTTAACTCTCTATTGGTTACATTTTCTAAAGCTATAACATTGGACTGTATACCTAATTTTTCAAATAATTGATTTTCTGTGTCTGAAAAATTTGAACCAACACATATCATCGAAAATCCAAGTTTGGGTAATGATGATTTAGAAAAGGCAATGATAGCAGAGTGGAAATTTTTATATTTTACTCTCTTACCAACGAACAAAATATATCTGTTTCTCGTACTCTTGTCTACATCTAAAAGCCTATCAGGAGGATTTATATTAAGAGATTCATCAATTTTTAGGTTAGCACCAAGACCTACAGCATAAATATGCCGATGATTTATTAAATTGGGATAGAGTGATAGTAAATCTTTTTTTGTATTTTCAGAAATACATATTATCGCATCTGCTTGGTTTATTGCTAGTTTCATTTGCCATATATTAATTGATGCATTTAAGGTTTTATTAATACCATATTCATACAAAAAGTCATAGATAGTTACGACAGTTTTTACATTTTTACCTAGTGGAATGCGGTAATAACTAGAGTGGAAAATTTGAGCATTTGTATGAACTGGTAAATATCTAGTAATCTTCCTGCCCACTGTATGATGTATTTGAAAACCTTGGCTGGCAGATATCATTGATGATAACTCAGTCCAATATGTAGATATTCCGCCTTTACCTTGAAGGCGGTAGATAATATCGTCAAGATGTAAATTAATATCCATAGCTCTTAGGAAATTATAAAGTTAAAACAACCGGGTAGCAGCGTAAAGCGGGACACTTTGATATGGGTCTTGCCTAGTGAAAATGACTGTAAAGCTTACTCTGTAGGACAAAAGCTAAAACCCTTTCAGAGTAAGGTGTCCCGCCTTAAGTTGGTACCCAAACAACCAGTAACATTAGTACTTATTTACGGTAAATAATTAAGTTCATTATTCCGGGGTTTTGATAATTGAGACAATCTATGACAAATAATCAACGGCAACCAAATAGTAGGCGTGAACCATAATATATCTATGCAATAAATCACTCCCGAAACTAAAATACCAATTAATAGAGCATTTCTTATATCTTTTTCAACTCGGAAATTGCTTTTTATTATAACCATATAGTTCAAATAAATAAAGCCAATAATTAGAGGTATTGATAAAATAGAAAATTGTACAATAAATGCGTATATTCCCAAATTAATTTCCGGTAAATCTGTTACTATTCGCAAAGTACTACCTCCATAAGAAGTACCTAATGGGTAGGTTTCTATGTACTGTTGAAAGACATCAAATCCTCTTCCACCTTCATCATCACCTTGCAATCCCAATCTATTGATTTTTTCAACTACTCCTAAAACCTGCTCGGTGAAAAAGTTAGTTGTAACTATATACAAAAAAGACGATAAAAATATTATGAAAAAATAATTATACCATTTGAGTAAATTACCTCTATAATAAAAAGCAAATAGTAACAAGTAGCACACTAAAAAAACTTGACCAGATGCAGAAAAATTTATTAAATTGATTAATAAATATAGTAGAAATATCACAATTTTTTTCTCTTTTATTGTAAAAATAGCATAAAATGGAAATAAAGGTACGAATAATTTAGCAAAATGTCCTCTTTCTATAGAAACAGAACCAAAAGATGGAAACCCTGTGAAACCAGCATCTAAAAAAGTCCCAAATGGCAAATTACCTGTAGCTAAAACTAAAACTTGAATTAAATAAACAGCAATACTCACCAACCCAAAGTATACAATATCTTTAATTAATTGATTAATTTTCTCCCCAGTGTTAAATTCTTGATCAAAGCGTAGTGTTACTAGCCCTAAAACGCATATTTTTCCGACCAAGGTAATTCTTATAAAAAATTGTTCAATTTGATTATCTAATTCTGGATAAATAATTTTAATTATAATTATATGTATAAAAGCAACAAAACCTATTAATAAAAGTGCATAACCAATCATGGATTGGCGAAAAAGATTCTTGCCTATTAACTTTAGAGATAAAATAGCAATAATTATTCCAAAAAACTCACTTATACGAATGTTAGCCAAGGAATAAGCATAATTATTAAATACAAATGCAGCAAAATAAATTGTAGTAAATTTGATGTATAAAGAACTATCCCTCCAAAATACAAATAGTGACATCACTAATAGTCCCAGCCAACCAAATGTTAGGTGTAAACCTTGAATTTGTATCCAATATCCACCAGAAAAAAAATCAATAAACGATTCAAAAGGATAACGAAATTCTTGAATATTTTCCATGTTAGTTACAGAAATAAAAAAATAAGGACTCATTGATAAATAATCAATATTTATTCAGGGATTTCTCGTAATTGAAATTAATTTAATATTTGATTATTTTCATAATTAATTTTATGACTAGTTTAATTTAAAAATTTCATTGTTATAAGTAAGTGGGAGTGAAGTAACTAAAATGTGTAACAATATGTAAATTATCCTTTATGCGTTATTATGGTTGGGTTTCAGCCATTTTACAAAACGCAATAAATTTCGCTTTTATTGTGTATACCAAGTTATTTCCGCCATTCTGTACTATGATGTATTCAATACAATTGATTATTTTATCAATCAAGGCAACTTCATAATCTTTTCAAGGAAAGTTTGTCCAAAAATATTAACATTAAATAACGTATCTATTGTGTTTTTATTTTTATTTATAAATTCCGTATTATCCATGTTTTTTACTCTCAACAAAGTTGTAATCATAGATTCACTATCACCACACTTGAATAACCAATCATCAGGTAATACCTCTTGCATACCATCTCTACTTGATGCAATAATCGGAAGACCGTAATACATAGCCTCAAGCATTACCAATGGTAAACCTTCATAATTTGAAGGAATTACTAACATATCTATCGCAGAATAAATATAAGACAAATCAGATAGCCAAGGTATAAAAGTAACCATATCAGTTAAGCCTTGATTATCCACAATTGTTTGTAAAGCTCTGAGATCAACACCGTCTCCCACAATTAGAACTTTAAATTTTGTCAATTTAGTTATGTATTTGGATAATGTTTCGATTAAAAAATCTTGTCCCTTTTGTTCAAAGCGTATTTGACCAATAACTGCTATCACATATTCATCTTTTTGTATTTTATAAGTAGTTCTTGAATTCTCTTTGTCTTGATATTTGTATAAGTTAGCATTAATTCCACAATATACTACATTTATTTTTTCTTCGGGAACTTTATGCTGCATTAATTCTTTTTTCATGTTATGGCTTATAGTTATAAAAGAGTTTGGTAATCCGTAAAAATATTGATTTATCACATCTCGTAGATTTCCAATTTTTATACCAATATTTCCCATTTTAAATGCTAATGGAATGAAGCTAACGGTTTTATAACTACTTTTGTTGGCTGCAACTAGTCCCAAAGAAGATATTTCAATAGTACCTTGAACAACTACTATAATATCTGGACTAGAAGTGTTGATAATTGTCTGGATAAAATTGATTTTTTTATAGGAAAATAAGGTTTTTATACCCTGTAAACTGCTTGAGTGATAATTAATCGGATAAAGTGTGACTCGCTGTTTATCCTTTTCGGCAATAAAAGTTAAGTATTTACTAAATCTTGTATTACCTTCATAAAAAATAAAATCCAAATTTAAGGTTGTTTGATTTATCAAATATTCTACAGCATCAATTAAAGTTTTTTCATGACCACCAAAAACATCAGAATCGTCATAAAATAATATCTTCATAGCTAACTTCCATCGGTAAAGTATTTTATTTATTACTTGGCTAATACACGGCGGTGTAAGTGAATGAAGCATTTTCAAGCCTTGTAATCTATCAAATTTTCGGAGCTTTTAATGGTCATGTTATTTACGCCAACCTGTACTAGCCCATTTTTTTATATCAAAATCGGTTTAGTTATTTGTTTTTACTTAATATGCATAATGTGTTTAGATAGTATTTTTTCGGTAGATAATCTCCCACTAATTTGCTTAAAACAATGACAACCGAGTTAATTACTATTCGAGATATCAAGCCTATCAGAAAAAACAGGTTTTTACTGAAATTTTTGCTATTCATTCTGATCCACATATTGTCTAGAACAGTTGCGACTACTTCCAATTCATTGCCTGATGTAATTAATTCTACAATATTTAAGTTATTATCTCTTGCACATTGTGTAATTTGGTAAGGTGTGAGCCTAACAAAGTCAAAAGGTTCTTCATGAAGAGGATAAGTAAAAGGCACTGTTATGATGATTACTCCTCCAGGTTTAATCAGTCTAGATAATTCCTTAAACGCTTTGTAGGTATCAGAAACATGCTCTAGCACTTCAGTACAAATGATTAAATCTAGTGAATAACTTGTCAGTGGTATCTCTGTTATTGGTGCAACTACATCTACTGTATTTTGTGAATTTTGAATAATATCTACACCTATATATGTTGCGTTCATACCTTTAATCAAATCACAAAATGGCTGCTCTCCACAGCCAATATCCACTACTGTAAAGCCAGGGGATAGATATTTTGTGATACTATCAACAATAAATTTCCGAATATGACTGACAACAAAATAATCTCCGTTGTATAAGTTAACTGAATAAGTCTTTTTTCTTTTGACTAAATTCAATGATGACTCTTTCATGTTGTAAAGATATTAATATAAATGTGGTAATGACTTACAGTAACACTCCATTACAGCCTATGGCAAGTTTAGTCACAAGCTAAAATTTAAGTGTAAGTACAGTAATATAGTGAACTGAGATACATTTAATTATATTTAGCATTTTGACTGAAATGTTGTTCATATTTTAACTGAAAATAGTAATAGCCTCTTAGTATTAGCATTAGCAAACGCCAGAAATAAAAATATATTTTGTTTTTACTCCTATCTATATAAGATTGATATTGAGCGCGTAGAAATAAGTTGTTGATCCCAGAAAAATGACTGAAGACTTTACCAGATATGATATGAAAATCTTTTCTTTTACTATTTGTGTCCACTCCTGGTGTACCTTCTTGTCCTATTCTTACTCTATAAGCATAAGCACAAGTATCTATAAATCCATAAGCTTGTTTTGCTAGCAATCGTAAACACATATCCCTATCTTCAAAACACATGGTTTCATCATACAGTCCAACACCGATTATTGGGTTGAATGCTTTTTTCTTAAAAACCATAATTTGCATAGGAGCAGTCCAAAACATAATAATTTGCTGTGCCATTAAGTTGGTAAATTGCAAAGCATAACGATTAACATTGTAATATTCTATAGCACTATGACTAACGATATTACTATCTGGATCGATTAAAATTGCATCACTAAACACTGCTAACCATTGTGGATTTTTTTTTAATGCGCTAACTTTAGCTTCTATTCCTCCCTTGATTAGATAATCATCACTAGCCAACAAGACTATATATTCACCTTCTGCAATCGATACCAGACGATTTAAAGTCTTACATATTCCTTGATTTTCTTGAGTTTCAATGTGAAATCTATGAAGCTTACCCTGATGATATTCCCTCCATTTTTTAGCAACTTCAACAGATTCATCATTTGATCCATCATCAATAATAATTAACTCAATATTAGGATAGTCTTCATTGTAAACGCTATCTAAACACTGTTGAATATATCGAGCATGATTATACATTGGGACTATCACACTAACCAACTCAGACATTTCGTTTAACTCCATTATCACTAGTTTAAATAATATTCCAAGTATAAGCTGATGCTGCCAGTACAAATAAAAAGCCAATAAGACTAACAGAGGCTGTGGTTATTGATGGCAGAAACTTGTATCTATCCCAAACGAACCATAATGTAAAAATTAGATAAGAGATATAACAAGCAAGAATAGAAATTCCAATCCCTTCTAAACTATCTAATCTGGTTAATGACCAATAACAACCAAACAATATAGTAGCATTCCAGAAAATTTCTGTCCAGAAAAAGATTTTTAAGTGTTTAAATGCCAATATGGGAAATCCTAATACCCAAGATAACATTTTTAAAAAATCTGCAATTAATAACCACCGGATCAGAGATAAACTAGGAATGAAATCACGGGAAAATAACAATGTAACGATTTGTTGTTTCAAAAATATCATACCCACAATTACTACTGTTGATATTATTGCTATAAACAACAATGTTTTTTCTATCATATCACGAATTAACTGCATATCTTCAAGCTGACTTAAAGTAGGTAAATAATAGGTACTAAAAGCACCTGTAATTAGGCTAATATAAGTCCCACAAAGAGTCCAGGCCGCGTCAAATATTCCCACTTCTGCTAGAGAATGCTTTTGAACTATTATTCCACGAACCCCTAGCATGATCAGACTTTGAAATAAACTTGTGACTACCGTTACTCCTGCAAAAGAGAGAAAATAACGAGCGGAAACTTTATCGAAACTATTTCGTAGATTATGTAAAAGGGGTTGTAAATACTTATTTTTCCACAGCCAAAATCCAAATAATCCTAAGCTAGTTGCTTGAGTAGCCGTCATAATTCCCACTAGAGCCAAATCGTAACCACTTTTGACAGCCATGGCAACTGGATAGCTTAATGCCAAGGTTACAACTGAAGCTAGAGTTTGTACTATTGCCATGTAGCCCAAAGCACGATGAATATTTAAAACTCCACTTGCATATCCCGTAATGACAGTTAAAAAAACGGGAATAGCTAACCCTCTGATTAGAGTAACTGCCATTTCATCTTGACGATTTAGAAGATGTAAGGATAGGGTAGGGGCTAAAACAAACAATAGGATACTAAACAGCGCAGCACTGATGATAAATAAGATCAAAATTGTTTTTAGGTAAGCATCTCGATCGTCATCTTGCCTTGATGCTCCTCCTTGGACTAAAGCAGTTTGACCGCCCATTGTTGCCGCAATCAAGGTTGTAGAATGAATTTGACGCAATATAGAATACAAGCCCATTCCAGATGGTCCTATAATACTGGCGATAATCTTGACAGATAAGCTACTTATAACTAGAGATAGCGCTGTTCCAGAAACTGTTTTAGTGAAAGCCTTGAGTATCTCACGCATATAAATTTTGAATTGACTTAATCACAAATTGACAGTCACTCTCAGATAGATGTGGTCCCATCGGTAAACTTACCACTTCTTTGGCAATGGTTTCAGTAATTGGTAACTTACCTGCTAAATCATTCATTTCCCCATAAGCCTCTGATAAATGTGGCGGAATCGGATAGTGAATGAGAGTACCAATTCCAGCAGCTTTTAAGCTTTCCTGAAACTTCTCCCGTTCTGGATGACGGATTACAAACAAATGCCATACAGGGTCGGAATAATCAGGGATATTCGGCAAAATTAACCCCGATAAACTAGCTAATTCCTGTAAATAAACATTGGCAATTAATCTCCGTCGTTGATTCCATTCATCAAGTTTGGCTAGTTTTACCCGCAAAAATGCTGCCTGTAATTCATCTAACCGTGAGTTTACACCCTTAACTTCATTATGATACTTAACCCGTGAACCATAATTAGCCAGAACTCGCACCTTATCCGCAATTTCATCATCATTAGTCGTTACCGCACCACCATCGCCAAAGGCACCAAGGTTTTTACCTGGATAAAAACTAAACCCTGCTGCATCTCCTAGATTACCTGCTCTTTGCCCTTGATACTTAGCTCCATGAGCTTGAGCCGCATCTTCAATTACCTTTAACCCATATTTTTTGGCAATGCGATTGATTGGCTCCATATCAGCAGTTTGCCCATATAGATGCACTGCCATGATAGCCTTCGTACGAGGTGTAATGGCTGTTTCAATCAGTTTTGGATCAATATTATAGGTTTTCTCATTTGGTTCTACTGGCACTGGTGTAGCCCCAGTATAGGAAACTGCTAACCAAGTGGCAATATAGGTATTAGCAGGGACAAGAACTTCATCTCCAGCACCAATTTCTAAAGCCCGCAAGATTAGACATAGGGCATCTAAACCGTTACCAACACCAATACAGTGTTTAGCTTGGCAATAATTGGCAAATTCTGATTCAAATGACTGAACCTCCTTGCCCAAAATATAGAAACCTGAATCAAGTACACAACGACAAGTTGCATCTAGCTCTGATTGAAGTTCTTGATAAGTGGCTTTTAAGTCTAAAAAAGGAATATTCATTGCTTGATTTTCACGGCTTCTAAAAACTCTTGATAGTCTCGATAATAATCAGACTCTTCATAGACTGTGGAGGCTAAGACCATACAAACTGATGCTGATGAAAAATTATCTAGTTCTCGCCAAATCATTGAGCCTAGATACAAGCCATAATAGGATCGACTCATATGAAAGCGTCGTTTTTCATGACCGTCATCTAAAATCACATCAAAGCTTCCAGAAATACCTATGATAAGCTGCTGAAGTTGTTTGTGTGCGTGACCACCGCGTTCAGCACCACCTGGAACATCGTACAAGTAATATACACGCTTAATGTCAAAGGGAATATGATGATTTCCTTCAATAAAAGTTAAATTACCACGAGGATCAGTGATTTTTGGGAGTTGAATTAGTTTGCATTCTTTAATACTCAATGTTAAGCCCCCTGTAAGTATTTGATTATTTTAGCTGGATTCCCGACCGCCACAGAATTATCTGGAATGTTTTGTATAACCACTGCACCTGCTCCTACCATAGCATTTTCACCTATGGTAACTCCCGGCAAGATTGTTGCATTTGCTCCAATACTCGCACTCTCTTTCACAATTGTTTCAGGATATCGATCAAGATATTTTTTAGATCGGGGAAATGGATCATTTGTAAAAGTAACATTTGGACCCACAAAAACATTATCTTTTAATCTGATACCGTCCCAAAGTTGAACACCACATTTAATAGTCACATTATTACCTATTTCTACATCATTTTCAATGAATACATGATCGCATATATTCACATTCTCCCCAATTTTTGCACCTTTTAAAACATGAGCAAAAGCCCAAATTCTCGTTCCTTTACCAATTACTTCTGTTTCTACAAAAGCTAGATCATGTATAAAATATTTTACTATATCTCCCCCCCCCCGTCTAAACTTTTAATTACCCGTGCTGGATTACCTGCAACCATTTTTCTTGGTAGTACATCTTTGCTAACTACAGCAGATGCAGCCACTACCGAGCCTTCACCAATGGATACTCCTGGTAAAATATTTGCACTCGCACCAATAGCCACACCATTACCGATATTTGGACCAATTACTTTCTCCTCGGCATAACCCGATTGACCAATTGCGCGATCATTTGTGGTAGCTACCAAGACACTTATAAATACATCGTCACCGATTTGGCAGTTTCCGGTAATATGCGTCATATCCATGATTTTAGTTCTATTGCCAATAGAGGTATTGTAATTAATAGTTACACTCCGACTAACAATGCAAAAATCGCCTATGATCACCTGTTCCCGAATAGAGGCATTATCACCAATTAAAGTATTACAACCAATGATGACATCAGAATAAATAATGGCATTCGGACCGATTACACAATTATCGCCAATTTTGACTTTCTGCTCATATTCAATTTTTCTAGCTACCGCTCCAGAACCCTTAGGGGGTTTTCCAATATAAGCACCTGGAAATATTTCTACATTATTGCCAATAACAACACCAGCTTCTATAGTTACATGAGGATGAATAATAACGTTACTACCAATAATTACCTCCTTATCAATTACTACAAAACTTTTTATCAAAGTATTTTCACCTATACAATTGGTATCTACCATTGCCATTTTATTAATCATCATAGACCATAATTACAAATTTATACTTCTTACTATACAGTAAGACTCTTGTCTTATCTGAGGCATTGCTTAGTTAAGCCATTCTCAACCAGCCAAATACATCATCAACAGTTAATTTTAACTCTACTCCCGCCAATACAGGCAGAATATCGGTTTTTTCCATCAGTATTGGTTGGCGATCTGTATTCGCAATAATCCCCCTCAGTTTATCAATTGATTTAAGAAATGACAACTTTTTCTTGAATTTAATTTACTTAGCATGAGCCAATTTTCATTTTGGGCATATTTCCTGGCATAAATAACTAACCTTGTCCAAAAACATAGTTAAGTCCGGCAAATAATTTATCTAAATTGGATATACTGTACTCTTGGATATTTTTAATAAAATTCTGTTCTCGCAGTTGTCTAAATTCCCATATTTTACCATTAGAAACAATACCATATAATAATTGTTCCGGTTGATTATTTATCTTCTGAGCGGCAATTAATTCGGCTATTATTTCATTCTAGATTTTGTCAATGGTGATTTTAGAGAAATTCTTGATAGTTTTTTCGATTCTACTAGAGTTCATGGGGATTTATTCCCTTTGCCCGTAATTGTGCCAGCAACTTCTCCATTCTCTGTTGTTCTTGTGCTAGTAATAATTCTGCTCCCTCTGCTCTTTGTAGAGCTTCCTGAGCTTGCTGTTGTGCTTCCTGGGCTTGCTGTTGTGCTTCCTCAGCCAGTTCATGCTCCGTAGGTAAAAGAACCCCATCCAAAGTTGCCCACCGACACCAAACAGTATCGGCATAGCCAAACACCCCCGACCACTGCACTAATGCTAACCCTAACTGCTTACTAACCAGTCTATTTTGGGCATCGGGAGTTATCGTTTCATAACCATCACTGCCCATACTAAACCCAGCAAAATCACTAGGGTTAAAGGGATCAAACCAGAAATACTCTGGTACTCGCAGCCGTTTTTGGTAAATTTCCTTTTTCTCTGTTTTATCCCGCGACGCGGTGCTTGAAGACAGTAACTCTACTACTACATCTGGACTTTTACCCTCTTCCCAAGTTACCCAGCATTTACGCTCACCTTTGGGAACATCTAGCACGGCAAACATATCTGGACCGCGAAAATCGTGATTTTTTAATTGATGGGGGCTAAAATAAACAAACATATTTCCGCCCACAAAGGCATTGCGATCGCGTAGCCAATATGACAAAGGATCAACTAGTAAATCCATTTGCATTTTATGGCGGTAAGTCTCCATGGGAATCCCATCATCGTAGAGTAATTCGTCTTGTGTCGGCGGCTTAACAAAATCTGGTGATAAACTATCTATCTGTGTATTTAGTTTAGACAATGTTGATTCAGTCATATATCCTGCGATAGCATTCCCATAGGGACTAATTTAACATTGGTGGCGGGGAGATAACTTCTCTAAGGTATTGCTTAGTTAAGCCATTCTCAACCAGCCAAATACATCATCAACAGTTAATTTTAACTCTACTCCCGCCAATACAGGCAGAATATCGGTTTTTTCCAT
>Ga0208200_100129_pt1 | contig 13796 bp, 8 predicted proteins | sample LakMenEpi13Aug08_FD_150689 | JGI IMG/M metagenome (GOLD analysis project Ga0208200, IMG submission 150689) | Freshwater microbial communities from Lake Mendota, WI - 13AUG2008 deep hole epilimnion (SPAdes) | ecosystem: Environmental > Aquatic > Freshwater > Lake > Epilimnion/Euphotic zone ...
TTTAATCTATTCTTTCAAAGTATTATTTTTTCTCGGTTCAGTTGCCGTGAGTTGTTTTCTCTCCCCGGCACTTATCTAATATATCAATCCTTCCTTTTTCTGTCAAGGGGTTTTTTAAAGTTTTTTTGGGTAGGGGTGATTTATTGGGCGATGAAGCTTGAAAGGCTTGACTAGATAGGATTTTCCCTATTTATAGTTTATTTAGATGGGTGGAGTTTTTGGGGATAAGGTTGTCTTTTTCGGTAATGTGGGTTGAATCATGTCCAAGAGTTTTGATTATCAAGACTATGTTCACTTTTGTCGCTTGCAGGACTGTCGTAATAGTGCAGTGTCAGTTGCATGAGGAAGGGATTTGCTGGCCTCTCCTGGGAATAATCGGACGGCTGCGCGGGTAATGTTTCCAGATTACTGAAACTCAAGATTAACTGATTTTCGCGCATGGAGATGACAACGGGAGGAAGGGGAATAGCGGTTGGCTCTTGGGATTGGAGGCTAAAAGGCAATTTTGATACTATGTTAATTAGGTCTAAGGGGAAAAAGGAGTCTAGTGGGGGAAAGAGAGATGGCATTTTTGAGCCGGGTTGTGTGGGTGTTGTTGGCTGTGGAGGATTGGTGCTATTTGCAGATGTGCTTGTAACGATTTGGAGAATTTGGCTTTCTGTTAGGTTATGGTTAGCACTGACCATGAGTGCGACGACACCAGCAATGTGAGGGGCTGCCATGGAGGTGCCATTGTAGGTGGCATATTGATTATTGGGTATTGTGGAGTAAACATCAACTCCTGGGGCGGTGATATAGGTGATTTGTTGAGAACCAGAACGGTTGGAAAAGTCGGCAAGGTTATTATTTTTATCTACTGCACCTACGGCAATTCCTGAATTATAGGCGTAGCGGGCAGGATAGGATGGCATTGAGTCGCTATTATTGCCGGCTGCCATAACAACAATTACGTTTTTGCTGCTGGCATATTTTATGGCTGATTTGAGGGTATCGTTGGAGGAATTACCTCCAAGGCTGAGATTAATGACATTTGCGCCATTATCAACTGCGTAATAAATGCCTTTGGCGATATTTGAGTAAGAACCTGAGCCGTTGGTATCTAGAACTTTGACTGGCATAATTTTGGAGTTGTAGGCAATGCCAGTGACACCAATACTGTTATTTTCTGCGGCTATGGTTCCTGAAACATGGGTTCCATGTCCATTGTTGTCTGAAATATTGTTGTTGTTATCTACAAAGTTCCAACCATGAATATCGTCAATATAGCCGTTATTATCATCATCTGTGCCGTTACTAGCTATTTCTTTGGTACTACTCCAAATATTATTTTTTAAGTCTTGATGATTGTAGTCTATGCCTGTATCTAGTACGGCGACAATAGTTCCTTGTCCTGTATATCCATTATTCCAGGCTGTGGGAGCTTTGATTAGGTTTGCTCCCCAATTATTGCCTCCCAATTTGGGAGCATCTGTATAGGGACTAACACCTGCGGCTTTACTTACTGCTAGTCCGGCGTTTACTAAGCCATAACCATTATTTGAGTTATAATTACTATTGTCGGCTATGAATGCGTTTCTTTCTATCTGATATTGGGAAGAGGTACTGTTTTTACCCCAATTTATACTATTGTCAGTAGGATTTTGAAGGCTATTGGCTTGGGAAATGGCAGTATAATTGATTTCTTTTGAAGATAAGAGGTTTTGAGAAATATCTAATGACATAAGTATTTAAGTCCCAAGAATAACAATATTTTCTCTGACAAGGTAATTTTGTCAAAATCTGCAAATACAATAATTGAAAATTGTCGGTTATTCCCCTTTGTTAATTATTCCCATGAGTTAGTCAGGTAAAAAGATATTTTAATTACTAATAAACTAATTTTTAATAAATGATCTTAATAACAAGAATAAATGAGGGTTTGATGATATATATGATTTGATGACAAAGTGATGGTTCTTTAATGTTAAAGATGGTGTTAAGAAAAGCCTGATGAAAATAACTCAAAATATTTAATTATTAATAATATTTAATCCCTGAGAATGTCATAACCTTCTCAGGGGTTTTTTATGTTAAACTATTGATTGTGTTATGGCTTTAGCTGCTTATACTTGGAAGAGGAGAAGAAGTGCTAATACAGCACTTCCTGATGTTATGATGTACATATCTAGGGGTCAAGACTTGTACTGAGCTTGTGGAAGTATGCCCGCACCACAAGAGTTTGATGATTCAACTTTGTATCTCATAAGAGCGGAAAGCGCTGTATCTATTAATTTGTGGGGTGAGGGGGAACAGGAAGTAACTAATGCTTAGGGTAATGTTGAAATTTATGTACTTTTTATAGTGAGATTTTGCTTACTGACTCAGACTTTTGTGTTCCAGCTAAGAAGCTGAAAACAGCGGAAATTGGATGGTAAAGGTGATGCTACTATTACTACTATGAACATCAATAAACCCATTTAAATGCTGTACCATTGTTTTTACCAATACTAACTCTAGTCCAGTATTCTGTGCTTGCCAAGAGGAATGTTTAGGAATGTGGTAAAATGGCTGAAAAATCTGTGATAGTTCGTGGTCAGGAATCTCCATACCAGAAATACTAACTTTCAATTCTACCGTGTCTGCTTTCAAATCGGCGGTCAATGTAATTGATTGTCCAGGGGGAGTACATTGACAAGCTTGATTAAGTAGTAGGGTAATAATTTTTTCTAAATTAGTAATATCTGTAAATAAAGGGGGAATTTCTGTGGAGATATCCAGATATAAATGTTGTTGTTGACAATTGGTAACATCTCGAAAAGATTCAACAATGGGAAATAACCAAGTGGGAAAATCAATACTAATTAAATTAGTCGGTTCAGTATGGGTTTTTAGATATGTAAAATTGAGGAGATCATTAAGTAATTTATTTTCTCTTCCACATTCATGATACAGAATTTGTAATAGATGAGATGCTATTTCTGGATCTAAAATCTTTCCTGGTTTTATCAAAATTTCTAAAGTTTGAGCCGCAAGATTAATATTAGTAATTGGTGTACATAATTCTTGAGAAAGGTGTTTGATAAATTGGTGATGATGATGTTCTTGTTTAGCAATTTCTTTAACTTGGGATTTAGTTTTTGTAGATAGTTGAGATTGACGAATTGCGATCGCACATTGATTAGCTATTTGCTGTAAAAAAGATATTTCTAATTCTCCGAATTTTGCTTCTTTGTGCTGAATTAGCCAAATATTACCGAAAATACTTTGATGATCAAATATCGGACAAGCTAATTGATTCATAAACTGCAAATTAGAATAATGTCCTGGTATTATTTCCACAGATTGCCAGATTTTTTTTTGTAATAGAGATTGATAAATTTGGGGAAAATCAGCAATTATGGTGGTTAAACCTTGAAATTGAGGTAAACTAGAACTATATTCATAGGTAATTGTAGCAGCAGTCAAAGAAAGATTATAAAGTTCAATTTGACAGCGATTAAGTGATAATAAATTAACTAATTCTTGAGTGACAATTGTTAATATTTGTTGATCATCTAAACTATCGCGGATTTGTTCGGTAATATATTGGAGTAATCCTTGAAATTTCTGAATTTGCTGTATTTTCCGACTATATTCTTGTCTTTCCAACTCTAATTGGATTTTTAAATATTCCATCTGCTGTTGTAATTGTACAACAGAACTATCTATGCAATCTACTGGAGATGCTTCTAGACAAAATATAGGTGAGGATGGTAATTGTGTCCATTTGGGGATGGATTTAAATCGATTTAGATTCATGTAACAATTAAGGAAATAGGTAATGGATAATTGGTGATTTGGGGAAGAGGTAAGTGGAAAGAATACTTACTCATGATTGATCTTTCCGTCTGCCTATTACCTATTCCCTAACTAGAAAATGCCATGAGTGTGAGCGAGTATACCAAATATTGTGTATTGCTGGTAACAGTCCTTGTGACGGTTTGTGAACAGGTACTTTCACTTACGGACAATCTCTTATCACTATTCTAATACATTTTCAAAAATTAATTATAATTTCTTAACAATGTGGAGATAATCCCCAGCATAAAAAGCTTATTCTGTAAATATTGCCGTATTAACTCACAAATTGGGAAAATTATAATTTACAGAATTTTTCCCCATCTAATTTATGATAAATTACAATCCTATTTCCCGCTTCCTACCATATTAAGAGATGATGACTGATCATACAGATTTTCGTATTGAAAAAGACTCAATGGGCGATCGCCAAATTGCCAACAACGTTTATTATGGTATTCAAACCCAAAGGGCTATCGAAAATTTCCCCATTAGCGGCATTAAACCCTTACCTACTTATATAGATGCTTGTTTATATATTAAAAAAGCCACCGCTATTGTGAATGGAGAATTAGATTGTATTCCGGCGGATATGAGCACAGCGATTATTCAAGCCACTGATGAGATCTTAGCAGGTAAATTGCGAGATCAGTTTGTAGTTGATGTTTATCAAGCTGGTGCGGGAACTTCACACCACATGAATATTAACGAAGTTTTGGCAAATCGGGCTTTAGAAATTCTCGGTCAGCAAAAAGGTAATTATCAATTCCTTAGTCCCAACGATCATGTAAACTATGGGCAGTCTACCAACGATGTTATCCCTACAGCCATTCGGATTGGTGGATTATTGGCACTTTCTCAAACTTTGTATCCAGCTTTAGAAGGGGCAATTTCGGCTTTAGAGACAAAAGCTACAGAATTTCAAGATATCGTCAAATCCGGGAGAACCCACCTTCAAGACGCTGTACCTGTGCGATTAGGTGATAATTTTGGTGCTTGGGGACAAATCCTCTCAGAACACCAAAACCGTCTTTATATTGCTTCTGGGGATTTAATGGTATTGGGTTTAGGTGGTAGTGCTGCGGGAACAGGAATGAATACCCACCCGGAATATCGTCAAAAAGTCGTGGATATTCTCTCGCAATTATTGGAATTTCCCCTAGAACCTGCACCCCATTTAATGGCCGCTATGCAAAGTATGGGGGCTTTTGTGAATGTTTCCGGGGCTTTGCGGAATTTAGCCCAGGATTTGGTGAAAATATCCCACGATTTGCGATTAATGGATTCTGGTCCCAAAACCGGATTTAAGGAAATTCAACTTCCTCCAGTCCAACCCGGTTCTTCGATTATGCCTGGAAAATATAATCCAGTCATGGCAGAAATGACATCTATGGTATGTTTTCAGGTAATGGGATATGATAATGCGATCGCTTTTGCTGCCCAAGGGGGACAATTAGAATTAAATGTGATGATGCCCCTAATTGCCTATAATTTAATTCACAGTATTGAGATTTTAGGTAATACAATTTCGGCTTTAACTACAAGCTGTATTCGAGGTATTACAGCTAATCAAGAAAGATGTTTAGCCTATGCTGAAGGTAGTTTAGCATTAGTCACTGCCTTAAATACTCATATTGGTTATTTAAATGCTGCGGCTGTGGCTAAGGAATCTTTAGAAACTGGTAAATCTTTACGGCAAATAGTTCTTGAAAAAGGTTTAATGACAGAAACAGAATTAGCCACTGTCTTAGATTTAGCAAAAATGAGCGCGATTGTGCCTTTAACATAGGTATAAGTACAAAATCCCTGACTTTTTCAAGAATTTGGGGATTTTTATGACTAGTTGTACCATTAAGAAATATAAATTAATTGTGAAAAAATAGCTTAACCTCCTTATAAATATAGACTTTACGGGAATTTTTAATCATTTATTAATTCAGACTTGACATTATTTATAGTAAATACTACCATAAATAAAGAGACATTCTTGGTAGGGGGATCTCAGATGACAACTTTCCTAGAAACAGACCATGAAAAGCCAAGTTATGAAAATCCTGAACTAAATATCAGTTCTCAGGACTACAGCTTGCTAACAGACCTGTATCAGCTAACAATGACAGCTTGTTATGTAGGTGAAGGGATAGAACAAAAACAATCCAGTTTTGAATTATTCGTCAGACACTTACCTAATGGTTTTGGCTATTTAATAGCCATGGGTTTAGCGCAAGCTTTGGAATATTTAACCAAATTCCGGTTTAATGACGGGCAAATTGCAGCTTTACGGGGAACGGGAATTTTCACCGATGCAAATGAGAATTTTTGGCAACTTTTGCAACAAGGTTGTTTTACTGGAGACCTGTGGGCTGTTCCTGAAGGAACAGCGGTATTTGCTAATGAACCCCTGTTGCGGGTGGAAGCACCGTTATGGCAAGCACAAATAGTAGAAACATATCTTTTAAATACTCTTAATTATCAAACTTTAATTGCTACTAAAGCCGCAAGATTACGGAATATAGCTGGAGAAAAAGCCACCCTTTTAGAATTTGGTACACGCAGGGCTTTTAGTCCTCAAGCTTCGCTATGGGCGGCACGGGCGGCTTTAGCAGGTGGTTTAGATGCCACGTCTAATGTGTTAGCTGCGCTACAACTAGGACAAAAACCGAGTGGGACAATGGCGCACGCTTTAGTCATGGCTTTATCTGCTTTAGAAGGGAGTGAAGAACAGGCTTTTAGCATATTTCATCAGTATTTTCCTGACGCGCCCTTATTAATTGATACTTATAACACAGTGGCGGCGGCGGAGAAATTAGCAAAAAAGGTCAATTCTGGCCAGATGAAATTATCTGGAATTAGGTTAGATTCTGGGGATTTAGTCAGTTTATCAAAACAAGTGCGATCGCTTTTACCTAATATCTCAATTTTTGCCAGTGGTGATTTAGATGAATGGGAAATTAGTAGACTCAAGAGAGAAGGGGCAGAAATTGATAGTTATGGATTAGGGACAAAATTAGTTACAGGTTCACCGATAAATGGAGTTTATAAACTTGTAGATATTGATGGAATTGCCGTCATGAAAGAATCAAGCGGTAAATTAACTTATCCAGGTAAAAAACAAATTTTTCGTTCTTTTGTAGATGGTAAAATTGAGAAAGATAGATTGGGTTTAATAACTGAAAAGGCTGAAAATTCCCAACCTTTATTACAGTTAGTTATGAAAGCAGGTAAACCATTACAAGCACCAGAAACTTTAACAATAATTCGTCAACGTACTCAAGCTTCAGTTGCTAGTTTACCAGAAGAAACACTAAGATTAGAAAATCCTATTTCTGTTAAAATCGAAACTTCTAAAACATTGCAGAAATTGATAGAAAAAACGCAAAGAAAATAAATTATAATTGACTTTTGCGTTAGTGATTCAAATCAAATTAATGAGTAAATAAATTTTAAAAACCATGAAAATTTCTTTATTTGGTACAAGTGCTGACCCACCGACTGCGGGACATTTGATAATTCTCAAATGGCTATCTGAATATTATGATTGGGTAGCTGTATGGGCTGCAAATAATCCTTTAAAATCCCAACAAACTCCTTTACCACACAGGGCTGCAATGTTAGACCTGTTAATTAAAGATATCAATATTCATAAACAAAATATTGCCTTAGAACAAGATCTTAGCAGTTGGAAAACTCTAGAGACTGTAGGTAAGGCAAAATTAAAATGGGGAGAAGATATTGAATATACTTTAGTAATTGGGGCTGATTTAGTCAAACAATTACCCCGGTGGTATCATATTGAAGATTTATTACAACAGGTGCAATTACTGGTAATTCCCAGACCAGGATATATAATAGATAATTATGATTTAGAGAAAATTAAACAAATCGGAGGAAAAATTGCCATTGCTAATTTAATCGGTTTAGATGTTTCCTCCACTGCTTTTCGTGAACAAGGAGATATCAATACTCTCACACCTCCAGTCATTGCCTATATTCATCAACAGCATTTGTACGAATGCCAATACGTAACCCAAAAAAGATTCTCAACTCCATAAATCAACAACCCTTAGCTGACTTTAAAGTTGGTGTTGATAATGTGATTTTCTCTGTAGATACTGCCCAAAATCGGTTATTAGTTCTCCTAGTCATGCGACAGCAAGAACCATTTTTAAATTATTGGAGTCTTCCTGGTACTTTAGTTCGTCAAGGAGAATCTTTAGAAAATGCGGCTTATCGCATTATGGCTGAAAAAATAAAGGTAAATAATCTTTATTTAGAACAACTTTATACTTTTGGTGGTCCTAACCGTGACCCCAGAGAAGAAATTGATAGTTATGGAGTTCGTTATTTATCAGTTAGTTATTTTGCTTTAGTTAGATTTGAAGAAGCAGAATTAATTGCTGATAAAGTTGCTGGTATTGCTTGGTATCCCGTCAAACAATTACCAGAATTAGCATTTGATCATAATGAAATTATTACCTATGGACATAGAAGATTAAAAAATAAATTAGAATATAGTCCCGTCGCTTTTGAAGTCTTACCAGAAACCTTTACCTTAAACGATTTGTATCAATTATATACTACAGTTTTAGGCGAAAATTTTGCAGATTATTCTAATTTTCGAGCGCGGTTACTAAAGTTAGGTTTTTTATCAGATACTGGTATTAAAGTCTCACGAGGTGCAGGTCGTCCCGCAAGTTTATATAAATTTGATCAAGAAGCATTTGCACCTTTTAAGGACCAAGCTTTGGTGTTTATTTAATGAAGAAAGAAGGTAGGAATTTAAACGCAGATTAACGCAGATTAACGCTGATAAATACAGATGATTGTGTGAGATTTATTTTATCTAGTTCCTTTTTTTTTTATGATCATGAAAATTGCTATTGCTCAAATTAATCCTCTTATTGGTGATTTATCTGGAAATGCTCAAAAAATTCTGGAAATGTCCCAACAAGCATCATTAACAGGTGTCCGTTTATTATTAACACCTGAATTATCAATTTGTGGTTATCCTCCTAGAGATTTATTATTAAATCCTAGTTTTGTGGTTTCAATAAATCAAACATTAGAAAAATTAGCAGCAGATTTACCACCTAATTTAGCTGTATTGGTGGGAACTGTTGTTAAAAATTCTCAAGCTCACATTACTGGAGGTAAAAATTTATTTAATAGTATAGCTTTATTGGAAAATGGTCAAATTCAGCAATTTTTTCATAAAAGATTATTACCTACTTATGATGTTTTTGATGAACATCGTTATTTTGAACATGGATTAGAACCTAATCATTTTAAATTAGATAATCTTCATATTGGTGTGACAATTTGCGAGGATTTATGGAATAATGAGGAATTTTGGGGTAAGCGCAGTTATCCAATTAATCCAATTAATGATTTAGCTGATTTAGAAGTAGATTTAATTGTTAATTTATCCGCTTCTCCCTATACTGTTGGTAAACAAAATCTAAGGGAAGCAATGTTAAAACATTGTGCAGTTAGTTTCCAAAAACCAATTATTTATACAAATCAAGTGGGAGGAAATGATGATTTGATTTTTGATGGTCGCAGTTTTGCTGTTAATAAACAAGGTAAGATTGTTTCCCGTGCTCATGGTTTTGTATCGGATTTTATCACTATTGAATTTAATAGCAATAAACAAGATATCGAATTAGGTCATATTTCCCCCGTTGATAAATCTGAAAATGAGGAAATCTGGAACGCTTTGGTTTTAGGTGTTAAAGATTATGTTCATAAATGTCGTTTTTCTAAGGTCTTATTAGGTTTAAGTGGCGGAGTTGATTCTGCTTTGGTTGCAACTATTGCTACTGCGGCTTTAGGCAAAGAAAATGTAATTGGTGTATTAATGCCTTCTCCCTATAGTTCAGAACATTCTATCACTGATGCTTTAGCATTAGCTAAAAATTTAGATATTCAAACTCAGATTTTGCCTATTGGGGAATTAATGCAAGCTTTTGATTCTTCTCTAAATGATTTATTTATGGGAACTGAATTTGGTATTGCTGAAGAAAATCTCCAGTCCCGCATTCGTGGTAATTTGTTAATGGCAATTTCTAATAAGTTCGGTTATTTGCTTTTATCTACTGGCAATAAATCAGAAGTCGCTGTTGGTTATTGTACTTTGTATGGTGATATGAATGGAGGTTTATCTGTAATTGCAGATGTTCCTAAAACTCGTGTTTATTCTCTTTGCAAATGGTTAAATTCTCGTCAAGTACAAGAGGTTATTCCTAACAATATTCTCACAAAAGCACCTAGTGCGGAACTTAAACCGGGTCAAGTTGACCAAGATTCTTTACCGGCTTATGATATTTTAGATGATATTCTCGACCGGTTGCTTTATCAACATCAATCTGTGGCGGAAATTGTTACTGCAGGTCATGACCGGGTAGTTGTGGATAGGATATTACAGTTATTGTCTCGTGCGGAATTTAAACGCAGACAAGCTGCACCAGGTTTGAAAATTACTGACCGCGCTTTTGGGACTGGTTGGAGAATGCCTATTGCTAGTAGTTGGTCTGTGTTGCGGAATATATAGGACTTTATTTTTACTGGAGTTTTTTTAACGAACCACAGAGGCACAGAGTTCACAGAGGAAGAGAAAGGAGGATAAATATATATCTATGGGGTGGTTGTATTTGATTTAGGAAAGGTGACAATCTTTGTTTTAGGTACTATTTGCCTAAGAAAGATTTTTTTTGTTTAGGTATGGTTAAAGGATCAAATTGTTATAACATGAAAATGTAGATTTATAGAGGGTATTAAGAATGGTAGTCAACCGTATTGAGGCATTCCAACAAGCATTTCGTAATTTACAATTACAACCTTTAGTTACAACAGAAGAAATTGAAAAGTTTCAAGTTCCTTATGGTCATGATTTAATTGATAAATTAGAGCATCTAATTTTAGATAGTGATGATAATACTAATCAATTATTTTTTGCTGGACATCGTGGTTGTGGTAAGTCTACTTTGTTAGCAGAGTTTGCTAGAGAATTTAATCATAATTATCTGACTATCTTTTTCTCTATCTCTGATTTAATTGAAACTACTGCTATCAATCACATTAATATTCTTTTTGCTATTGCTGTCCAAATTATGGATAAGGCAGAGAAAGAAAATATTCAGATTGATAGTCAGAAAAAACAACAATTCTTTAATTGGTTTCAAGATAGAACACAGATTGAAGAAAGTAAAATCGGGGCTGAATTGGAGGTGGGTTTTGATTTTTGGAGTTTCCTCAAAAGTAAATTAAAGGCTGAAGCAAGTATCCGCGAAGTTATAGAAACTAAGTTTAAACGTGATTTTCGAGATTTGATTAATACTGTCAATCTGATTGCTATGGAAGTTTCTTTCGCTTGTAATAAGGAGATTGTGGTTATTATTGATGATTTAGATAAACTCGATCTAGCAGCTATTAAAAGTATTTTTCACGATAATATTAAGGTTCTTTTACAACCTAATTTCTTTGTTGTTTATACTCTCCCTATTGCTACGATTCGTGATGGCGTTTTGAAAAAACATATCGAAACGGAAACGAATAATTCTATTTTTGTAATGCCAGTTTTAAAGGTTTATCCTAAAGGTGAAAGTCACAAAGATGAATCTCAACCTGTTGCTGAAACAATAGATAAATTACAAAAGATTTTGCAAAAACGCATTGATCATACTTTATTAGCAGATGATGTTTTGCTGAAAATTACTTTATCTAGTGGTGGTGTGATTCGAGAATTGGTTCGCATTACTCAAAAATGTTGTAGTTTGGTATTGGTACAGTTACGACAAAAAGCAAAAAAAGGAGAATCAATTGATAATGTGCAAATTGATGAGATGATTTTGCAGGAAGCTCTTGATTCTTTGCGGAATGATATGACGATTACTCTGAGCAAAACTGACCGGGAGATTTTACAGCAAACATATACTGATTATCGTCCTGATGATCCTAAACAGCAAGAGTTTCTTGATTTGCTTCACAATGTTTATGTGATTGAATATAAAAATACTGAAAGTTGGTATGATTTACATCCTTTGATAATTCAACAGTTAAAGTTAGAAAATTTAATTTAATGAATAATTTAACTAATCAATCTATTATCACTGCAAATGAACAAACTTATCTAAGTTTGTTAGTTTCTGTTGAAGCTGGAGTTGGTATGTTACAAATTTTCATTGCTGTGTGTGATGCAGATAGACAGCGTGAAAATATTATAGCTAATTATGAGCAGGAATTAGCACCTAATCACAATATTTATCGGGTTTATCTTGATAGTCAAGAACCGAGTTTAAAGCAAGCCATTACACAACAAGTTACATTAACAGAAAATGCCATAGCTATCGTATTAGGTGCGGAAACTTTAGGATCATTTAATCAAAATGAATCTTTGAAAAAGTTTTTTGGTTATTTGCAATGGACGCGAGAAGCATTGCGAGAACTCAAAATGCCAATTATTTTATGGATACCATCACGCATTTATGATCAAATCCCTAAGCAAGCACCTGATTTCTGGAGTTGGCGTAATGGGGTATTTCATTTTCAACCTGAACTGTCTTTGGTTACAAATCAGTTATCAATTAATCAAAGTCGTGATATTATTCAAGATAATCAATCAAGTTCTGTTTTTTCACCAGAACAATTAGAAGCATCTTTAGCAGAAGCTATTCAAAAATGGGGAGCAGATAGTAGTAAAACAGAAGTTCTCTACAGTCAGTTAGGTACTTTGTATGCTGAACGAGTAGAATCAGCAAAATCTACAAATAGACAAAAAGAGTTAATTTTGGCTCAAGAATACCTTGAAAAAGCAATAGTTTTACAAACTAAATTTCAAAAACTAGAAGCTCTTGCTACTAGCTTGAACAATTTAGCAGGTCTTTACGATAGCCAAAGAAAATACAGTGAAGCTGAACCTCTCTACCTTGAAGCTTTAGAAATGAGAAAGCGGCTATTTACAAGTGATCATCCTAATGTTGCTACTAGCTTGAACAATTTAGCATATCTTTATCATAATCAAGGAAGATACAGTGAAGCTGAACCTCTCTACCTTGAAGCTTTAGAAATGAGAAAGCGGCTATTTATAAGCGACCATTCTGATGTTGCTACTAGTTTGAACAATTTAGCAGGTCTTTACAAAAGTCAAGGAAGATATAGTGAAGCTGAACCTCTCTACGTTGATGCTTTAAAAATGAAAAGACGGATATTTACAAGCGACTATCCTGATGTTGCTACTAGCTTAAATAATTTAGCAGGTCTTTACAAGAGCCAAGAAAAATACAATGAAGCTGAACCTCTCTACCTTGAAGCTTTAGAAATGAGAAGGCGGCTATTTACGAGCGACCATCCTGATGTTGCTACTAGCTTAAATAATTTAGCAGGTCTTTACGATAGCCAAGGAAAATACAATGAAGCTGAACTTCTCTATCTTGAAGCTTTAAAAATGAGAAGGCAACTATTTACAGGCGATCATCCTGATGTTGCTTCTAGCTTAAATAATTTAGCGGTTCTTTACGATAATCAAGGAAAATACAATGAAGCTGAACCTTTCTACCTTGAAGCTTTAGCTATGTGTAAACGAATGCTAGGAGCTAATCACACTAATACAATAACTGTTCAGAACAATTTACGACGTTTACAACAGCAAATGACATCTTTTTAAGGTCTTATAAGTTTGTCGTTTTATCTACTGGCTATGTTAATCTGACAATCTTATTATTTTTAATTACTAATTAAATAGATTACTATCTTTAAGCTTTGTTTGCTTTAACATTAAGATTGTATTGCTATCTAATCTTATTGTATGAAGTAACAAATTTATATTTTTATTTAACAAAAATTATGTATGGTAAGCTTTCAAGATGTGATGTACTACGGGTTAGAGTGGAACGCAGATGAACGCAGATGAACGCGGATAATTTTGTATTTTATTAGACTTCTTTGGTAAAGATTGTAGAGACGTTCCATGGAACGTCTCTACA
>Ga0208200_100136_pt1 | contig 13422 bp, 10 predicted proteins | sample LakMenEpi13Aug08_FD_150689 | JGI IMG/M metagenome (GOLD analysis project Ga0208200, IMG submission 150689) | Freshwater microbial communities from Lake Mendota, WI - 13AUG2008 deep hole epilimnion (SPAdes) | ecosystem: Environmental > Aquatic > Freshwater > Lake > Epilimnion/Euphotic zone ...
TGGACTGTTTGGATAGGAGGAGGTGGGGTTGTTCCTGGTTCATAAACGGAAATATTAAACGGGTTAAACCCGGTTGATTGTTTTTGAATGCTTGTTTGTGATTCTGGTTCTAACTCTTTTGGAGACGATATTTTTTGACTTTGAATATTCCCAAAAAGAGGTGAGTTGATACGTGCTAAGTCCAGACTATGATGTGAGGAATACCCATTTTCAACCTCATATTTATCCCCTGATTGTCCTATGTTTAACCTACGTTGCAGAATTAATGGTGAGGGTTGTGGAGGTGGTTCTAAAGGTGGCGCTCCTGGTGCAGAAACAGCGATATGAGCTAAGTCCAGACTACGATGTGAGGAATACCCATTAGCCTCATCCAATCCTGTATTTTCTGCTATTGATTCTGTTTGGGTAGTAATGCCAAACTGTCGTGCTGGAAAGAGATTCAACACTGGTACAGATGCAGAATGTTCGCTAGATTTTGAGGAATGAGAGGTTTCATGGCTCTGCATTGGTATACCTAGAATTCAATCGGCAGATCGTATTATCACTGTAGCATCTTCTGGCTTGAATGTATAGGTTTTGTGTAACAAAAATTCATAATATGATCTGCTTTTGAGAATTTTCATATCTCTTTTACCAGCAATACCTTGTCCATTTCCTGTATCTGGTAAGCAGCCTTAACTACCTTGCTAACTAGAGATATTCATTAGGAATATTTTTTAATTGATTTTCCAACAGCCATTCTACTGGTTTATCTTTAGTTTCAAACCATTCTGAGCCATTTGCTAACCATGTTGTTCTATAATTTTTAATTGCATTTAGAATTGTTACCAGTCATAATTTTAAGTTTATCTAAAGATAATTTGCATTGTATTTATATTTACTAATTAATAGTCCTTGTATCTCAACACTTGCTGGATTTTTAGCTATTTTTCATACATTGTCATTAAAATAGCTCATGATTTAGTATAATAAGTACCGAATATCCAAAAATATGAGATTAAAAACAAAATATTATTTGTTAGTTATTGTTTTTCTGATAATTTGGGTATTCTATAAATATACAGTCGTCTCCTATTATCCGAGGTATATTCCACCCCCTCACTTCCCCACCGCAATGGAGGGAAGAAAGGATCAGGAGGTAGACTTTTTGTATCTTTAATTGCTAAAAAATCGAAGATGAAACGATATACACCCTTTTTTATCATTGGCTTTATTCTCTTTATCACCTTGGGAGATAAAGTATTACCAGGTCAGTTAGGGAAATCCAGCGCTCACACCCGTACAGCTTTCAATAACTTCGCACTGAATTTATTTCCTAACGTTAAGCCACCTAAAAACCCATACGAACGAACAGAAAAACAGCTAGAAGAGGTAGACCCAAAAAAATAGAAAAATCAATCATCTTGAGGACTATTATCCCATAAAGTGGTAATTTCTCTTAAACTTTGATGAGTGCCATTACCTAAGATTAAATGATCTAAAATGGAAATAGCTAAAATTTCTGCACCGGCTAATAATTGACGAGTCAATTCTATATCTGCTTCACTGGGTTCTAAACTCCCAGAAGGGTGATTATGAGCAATTATTACCCGTGTCGCACCTTGACGAATCACTTCTCGAAAAATATCACGGGGAGAGGCTAAAGTTTCCGTCGCAGTCCCAATTGTAATTACCCTTGTACCTAATAACTTATTTTTCACGTCCAATAGTAACACTGCAAATCTTTCTTGATTTTGCCACATCAAGTCTTGACTAAGCACCGCAGCCGCAGCCATGGGACTATCAATTACTGTCCCGTCGGAGGGACGGGATAAAAAAGCACGTTTGCCTAATTCAATTGCAGCTAGGATAGTTGTCGCTTTTGCCGGTCCTACACCGGGAATTTCCATTAATTCAGCCGGAGAGACATTTCTTAAAGTGGCTAAGGGATCACACTGACCCTTGCCTAATTGTTGTAATATATATTGCCCTAAACCAACTGCTGATAATTTACCAGGTCCTTGACCAGTACCCAGCAAAATAGCGATTAATTCCGCTGTAGCTAAAATTTTCGGTCCGTGAGTCATTAATCTTTCACGGGGGCGTTCATTTTCAGGTAAATCGGCTATTCTGAGACAATAAGTCATACCAATTAGAGATTTTGAATTGGGAATAATTGAGTAGATGCCATGATTATTTATACTTTATTTTTGGTAACAATTATTCCTGATTGCTAAAATCTTTACTTTTTGTAGCGATTACCTAAGTAATACTGAACCAGAACCGTGAATGATTTATTAGTAAGTCTGCGTAGCTTTGAGCATATGGTAAGTGATAATTAATTGAGTCAGAGCGAGAGGATAACTTTGCAAAGTTTCACCGGTTGTACCCGCAATTTTACCCAATTCTGGATTAATTTCTCGATCGCAAACATTCTTTAAATGGGGCATATCTTCACACATTATGTGTTCAATTTTACTCACCTGTTCCAAGTTTGCATGACCGTCAACCTCTAAAACGTCTACGGGTTTTCCCATGTCTCGATCAAGTCCCAAGCGGATAGCTGACTGGGAATCACTATGACCCGCGTGGATAATCTCCGTAAAATCAGGGTGAGGAATGGAAGGACGGAGCGTCAACCGCACATTTAAATGATCATTGGTTTCATCTATTTCATTATTAGGCGGATAGAAACTAACAACAATATCTGACCATTGACGCTGAGGACGAATATACGCTTCCGAGTCTGGTTCACGTTTATCTAATTCCGCTAATACCTGTTCTGGAGTATATCCCCGCTTTTGAGTATCCCGTTTTACCTTCCAATTAGCACGGAGTGGTTCAGGAGGTGCAAGGTAAACTTTAACATCATAAGCATCACGAGCGATCCGAGTAGAATAACCTAGTAATCCTTCGATAATGACAAATTTACTGGGTTTGATATATTGCGGTGGTTCAAAAGTTCCGGTTTTATGACTATAAACTGGTTTAAGAATTGGTTGTCCTGTTCGTAGCAGCGATAAATGTTGCTGCATAATGTCTAAATAGTTACAATCAGGATGGAGAGCAGTAATACCAAGTTCTGCCCGTTGTGTGCGATCATAACGGTGATAATCATCTGTACAGATCATGGTAACATTTTCTGGACCGAGTACCTGCGCGATACCTCTAGTCAGGGTTGTTTTTCCAGCAGCACTATCACCGACAATACCAAGAATAATTGGACGACTCATTAATATCCCTCTGATGCAAGCGAGTTTACAGAATGATCTTTAATTCTAAAAGGCAAATTAACACTTTTTTCAGAAATTTTGATCACCGTAACATCTCTACATATATTCCCTGTGGTGTTGCTGATTAATGCAATGATTTTTTTCACGCAGAGGCGCGGAGAGTGACAAACAATGCTCTTAATTATTCTTTACTAATAACATCCGCGTTTCTATTGTTTCCCAGATTTGTTTTGATACACTTAATGCTGCTTCTTTGCATTGAATAATTAAGTAATTCGCGTAGAGGTATTTATCTAAGTCTTTGATTTCTTCTTCAGATAAATTAACCATTTCTGGGGTGAGATTAAAACCATTGAGTAATGTTTCTATAAACTTTTTCGCAAAAGCTAGATGTACTTCTTCTGGTTGTTTATCATCAGGTATTTTAGCTTTGAGTGTTTCTAGTTGAGGAAGTAATACGGTAAAGTTGAGCTTTTGATTAAATATCTGTAATTTTTCAATTTCACCGATATTATCAATGGCGTAGGCGAGGGCGTTGGCGTTGGCGAGGGCGTAGGCGAGGGCGTAGGCGAGGGCGTTGGCGTAGGCGAGGGCGTAGGCGAGGGCGTTGGCGAGGGCGAGGGTGTTGGCGTTGGCGTTGGCGTTGGCGAGGGCGTAGGCGAGGGCGTAGGCGAGGGCGTTGGCGTAGGCGATCGCAACTGCACGTTTCCCAACTGGTTTATAATTACCTGGAGATCCTACTGTGACTTCTTCCGCCCAATTTAATAAAGCCTGTAATTTTGGGGTATTAATATATTTTTGTACTTCCTTTTCCATTAATAACAATAAATCATCCGCACCACCCCGCATAACCCCCGCAACTAATAAAAATACCTCTTTCCAGCGTTTATCTGTCAGATGTTCAGTCACTAATTTTTCAACTAGGCGATTATCATAAATATATTGGGCTGTTAAATATTCCTGTAGGGTCAAATGAGAAAAAGAAAAAACATCTCTAGCACGTTCGACTAAAATTCCTTGTTGAATTGCAATTGCATTTAAAACTGCTTCACCATTTAAATGTTGTGGTGCATTCAAATTACCCGCTAGAAAGGTTTTTATTTGGTCAACAATTTCCGATTGTGAGAAAAACAGCCGATTAGATGCAAACCCAGTATAAGCAATTTTCGAAAGTAATACCTCCTCTAATTCTGTATGCAGTCCTTGATAAATTTCATCTCGCAAAATTCGCTTTTCAGCCGCCCATTCTTCTAATAATATTCGTAAGGCGTTTTTATATAACACACTGCGATTATTAGGGAAATTCTGAGAACGGTCATATACCAAGCAAAGAAAAGTCAGTAATAAAGGTGTATGTGCTAATTCTTTTGCAGCTTGATTTTCTGGTTTTTGCAATAATTCCCAACATTTATCCCCTGTTTTTGCTTGTTTATCCTCTTCTTTCTGAAACCAATTATTAATAAATTGCTGAATTTGCTCATCATCAAAATCAGCCATAGCCACATCACTAAACCGCCGGAAATTACCCCTATAAGCCGCAGTGCGACAGGAAGCTATAAACCGATTTTGATCATACTTATCAACAAAGTTCTGAATTTGATTAATAGTCTCATTTAAGTTTTGACTGGGAACTTCATCTAAACCATCTAACAAAATTAATAATTTACCTTTTTCTAAAGCTTTAGCTGTAAACTTTTCTGGATCTGGAAAGTTACAAATCCGAAATTCTTCAATAATAAATTTTTCAATATTAATTTCACTTGACGTAAACCTTTTTAATTCAATGAAAACCGGAATACAACTATGTTTAAATCCTCCTTTTTTAACTTTGAGTGCTTCCAGTCCCATTTTCCGTAAAAAAGTAGATTTTCCTGCACCTGGTCCACCCAAAACCATCAAATATTGTTTTTTATTTGCAACTTCAATTCCAAGTTGTTTTTGAGAATCTTGAGAATTAAACTTGCGAGCATTTCCTTGACGATATACTTTTTCTAAATCTTGAATAGATAGAAAATCACCAATAGCATCATCATTTAAAAACTGCACTGCTGTATACACAGATTCCAATTTTACAGGTTCACGCATTCCCAAAACTTTGAGAATACCGTGTCTTTCTTCATAGTTCTGTTCATATTGCTTAGAAGCATTAAAAATGAGTTGTTTAGTATTTCTATCCAGACTTTTACCAAACATTCCCAGAAATTTACCACCACTTCCCCAAAGAGACTGGAAAATAGGAACAGCGACACCGCTAACCGCAGACGCTAAAAAAGGTTCAAATCCCGTCATAATCCTAAAACTACAGCATTTTTCACATATTTTAGCACACCCTTACATTTATATTCCTTTCCTCCTTTGCGTCAAGACTAAAAATTGTAATTTGAAAAAATTCCGCTTTAAAAGAGAATTTAGGGGTTGACATTTGATTTTAAATTTGTTATGATAGGGTTGATAAGGAAGAACTATCATAAAATATTTAATAAATATAAAGTAATGTCAAAACAAACACTAGGCTTAGAACAAAACTTGTATGATTATTTACTTTCAGTTTCCCTACGAGAAGCGGAAATTTTAACCCAATTGCGTCAAAAAACCGCTCAAATGCCAATGTCCCGAATGCAAATATCACCGGAACAGGGACAATTCATGGCTTTGTTAATTAAACTTTTAGGAGCGAAAAAGACTCTTGATATAGGTGTATTTACTGGCTATAGTTCCTTGGTCGTGGCTTTGGCCTTACCCACAGATGGGAAAATCGTCGCTTGTGATGTTAGTGAAGAGTATACAAGCATAGCCCGTCATTATTGGCAAGTAGCGGGAGTGTCTGCTAAAATTGATTTACATATTGCCCCAGCTTTAGAAACATTAGATCATTTATTGACAGCAGGAGAAGGGGGGACATTTGATTTTGCGTTTATTGATGCTGACAAAGGTAACTATGAGAATTATTATGAGCAGTGTCTTAAATTAATTCGTAGTGGTGGACTAATTGCCATAGATAACGTGCTGTGGTCAGGTAAAGTTGCAGATAGAGAAATAGAGGATAATCAAACTAATAAAATTCGGGCTTTTAACCGCAAATTACACGAAGATTCCCGAATTACCATAAGTTTAGTTCCCATAGCAGACGGATTAACCTTAGCGATAAAAAATTAGGAAAATCAAGCCCATGGAAGAACTACTTACCCTCAAAGAACTTCTACACCAAGGTAATATCACAGAAGCCTTGTTAATTGTTGAAGAATTAGAAGAAATGAGCAAATCTGACAAACTGAATAAAATATTTAGCTATGGCATCATTTTACTTCTACACTTAATTAAACAAACTGCTGAAAATCGTACCACTAGGTCTTGGAATCTTTCTATTCGCAATTCTGTCAAGCAAATTCAACGCAGTAATTCTCGTGAAAAAGCAAAAGGAACTTATATGAGTGAAACAGAATTAGCAGCAACTCTAGAAGACGCTTATGATTTAGCATTAGAAAAAGCAGCAATTGAAGCTTTTGAGGGACAATATGAAGCAGAAGAATTAAACAAATTAGTCCAACAAGAAGAGATCATAAAAAAGGCCATGAATTTAATTTGGGAAAGATAACTTTCTAAATCTCCAATTTCTCACCGCGAATAGCATAATCTAATAATTCCATAGGGTGCATCACAGAAATAGTTTTACCTTGTAAATATTTACTAATTTGTAAACTACAACCAGGGTTAGGAGAAGCAATTAAATCAGCGCCAGTATTTAATAAATTCTCAGCTTTTTGTTTCCCTAATTCTTCCGCAACTTCCGGTTGTAACATATTATAAACACCCGCACTACCACAACATAAAGCCGCGTCTATGGGTTCTTTTAAAGTTACTCCTGGAATTTGTTTTAACAGTTGACGAGGTTGGACACTAATTTTTTGACCATGTAATAAATGACAAGCATCTTGATAAACTAAAGTCAGATTTTTGTCAGTTAAAGGTGAAAGTTTAGCAGTTAAACCCACATTAGCTAAAAACTCCTGTGAATCTTTAACTTTTGCAGCAAATACTTTTGCTTTTTGTGCATATTCTGGATCATCTGCCAAAATATGACCATATTCTTTCAAAGTATGACCACAACCAGCAGCATTGATAATCACAAAATCTACATGAGTATCAGCAAAACTATCAATCATTTGTCTTGCTAAAGTTTTCGCTTGTTCCGTTTGTCCTTGGTGTTCAGGAAGCGCAGCACAACAACCTTGAGACTTAGGAATTACCACCTCACAACCATTAGCAGTTAAAACCCTAACAGTCGCTTCATTGACACCAGAGAAAAACAGCCTTTGTACACATCCTAGAATAACACCAACCCGATATCTTTTTTCACCCTTCGCTGGGATAATATCAGGTAAATTATCTTGAAAAGACTTAAGAGTAATTTCCGGTAAAATAGATTCCATAGCAGCTAACCGGGGAGATATAGCCTTAATTACCCCAGTTGCTTGTAATAACTTAGAAATCCCTAACCTTTGATAAACTAATAAAGGAAAAAGTAAAATTCTTAAAAGATCAGGATTAGGAAACAGAGAAAAAATTAATTGTCGAACCAACTTATCAGGTAAACTGCGATTATAATTTCTTTCCACCTGATGTCTAGTAGCCGAAATCAACTTATCATACTGAACACCAGAAGGACAAGTAGAGACACAAGCCAGACAACCCAAACAAGAATCAAAATGTTCAACAGTAGCAGTATTTAAAGCAATTTCCCCCTCATTAATAGCATCCATTAAATAGATACGTCCCCTAGGAGAATCCATTTCCTTTCCTAATACCCGATAACTAGGACAAGTAGCCAGACAAAAACCACAATGAACACAACTATCAATTAACCTAGGATCAGGTGGACAATTGCCATCAAAACCCTGTAAATTCTTAATACCAGCAGTATTACTCACCAAACCTTCCGAAACTTGCATTTATATTTCTCCCCTCATAACCTCTGTGACCTCTGTGCCTCTGCGGTTCGTTATGCTGAAATCTTAAATCCCACCCACAAAGCGACCAGGACTTAAAATAAAATTACCATCAAACTGTTCCTTAATACCTCGCATTACCGCCAAAGCATTACCATTATAACCCCAAACATCAAACCTTTTCTTAAACTCAACAGGTGCAGATAAAACACTTAAAAAACCAGAATTTGCTTGACATAAACTCCGCAAAGGTAAAATCTGTTCTTCCTTTTCCAAGCGCACCAAACCCAAACCACTACTAATATGAATTAGACCAACTTCCATGTAATTTAAAATTTCCACCGCAGCAGTTGGTAATACGCCTATTTTACAAGTAATAGTAGATTCTGTGAGATGATCATATATTTGTTTTGGTAACTGTTGCCATAAATCAATTTCCTGATTTCCCGAATAAATTACCCCCTGTAAACCCAACTTTTCACCAATTAACAAAAGTCGTTTTGATTGTTCTTGAACACTTTCACTAATACTTTGAAAACGGGCAATTAAGCCTATTCCTGTACCCAAATCTAAATTAGTAAGCAACTTATTTGATAATAAATCAGCTTGAGTTGGTGTTAATTCCGAACCGTGTAAAGTTCTCGCTGCTTGAGATATAGCTTCAGGTTTACCAGTTAATATCACCGTTCCCGAACTTTCAGGAATAGGATAAACTCGAAAAGTGACCTGGCTAATAATTCCTAATGTACCGTAAGCGCCAGTAAATAACTTCATTAAATCATAACCAGCCACATTTTTGACAACTCGTCCTCCAGCTTTAGCGATTTCTCCATCTGCGCGGATAAAAGTTATACCTAAAAGTTGGTCACGCACACCGCCATAACGTTGACGCAAAGAACCTGTATCAGCAGTAGCCACGATACCCCCAATAGTAGCTAATTCCGGTGCTGCGGGGTCTAAAGCTAAAGTTTGTCCAGACTTGGCTAAAATCTCCTGAATCTGGGCAAATTTCATCCCTGCTTCCACCGTAACCGTTAAATCTCCCACAGCGTGTTCTATGAGTTGGTTAATGTGTTCGGTACTGACAATAATATCAATATTTTCAGCTAAACCACCCCAATTGATTTTACTCCCGCTACCCCAGGTCAGAACGCGCCATTGATGACTATTGGCGGTCGTGATAACTGCGGCTAATTCTGCTTGGCTGTGGGGATAAACGACGCAACTGGGGTGGCTTTTAGAGTCTATACTCCGTTGTAGATTCTGTTTTTGGGTAGGGGTGAGATTTTCCCAGGAGATAACAGCATTTTCGGTGCTGAGAATAGAAGTTAAGATAGATGCTATTAAATTCATTAGTCTCTTTTTAATATCCTTATTATTAATTTAATATGAATTATATTTTGCGTAAAGCTAAGAGGTTATCTCGTTCCCAGTCTCTGACTGGGAATGCCATGATGTAGGCTCTGCCTAATTGTATTATTAAAGGCAGAGCCTTATAGAATTCATTCCCATACAGAGTATGGGAACGAGAGATATTTCACAAATAAGTGTAGGGGTTTAGCAGTGCTAAACCCCTAACCATGCGACTAAACTCGCTAAATCCCAACTACTAATCTCAGTTGATTCTAGAAAGTGAAGGTAGTACGCAAAGTCCCAACCAATTCTTTACCGTTCTTGTCATTATTCTCAGGATTTATAATTAACAACGCACCAGGAGTAATCAAGATATTGTCAGAAAGCTTAATCTTGTACAGACCTTCTATATGATAAGAAGTGCTGCTTTCAACAGTTCCTGATACCGTACCCACTTTAGCACTAGTGACTTTAGGAGGTTGACCGAAGACGAAACCCAAGGTATTACCTTCTTTTAAGAAGTCTTTAACACCCAAGGTAGTAGCCCAATAGAACATTTCCGCGCTAGTTGGAGTGCCCACTAAGGTACTAGCTGTGGTATAACCTGCCCAACCACCTAATGTAATCTTAGAGCTAGGTTGCAAGCTAACTTGTAGACCATAGTTGTTAGATTCAGTACCAGCACGACCAGCAGAATTAGCAACAGCACTACCCGTATCTCCGAATAGTGGACGGTCACTGATACCCTGATAAGTATGAGCGTAGGCTAGACCAACGTTGATGGCTTTATTGGGTTTGAAAGCTAATTGACCAAAGAGGGTGTTATTACCATCGAATAATCCTTGCCGTTCCAAAGGACTAGAAGCAGTATTCCTACCAGCGGCAAAATAAGCCGCACTCAATTCCAATTTATCGTTAGGAGTAACGTTAACAGTGATACCTGCACCGTCACCAGCTTGACGATAAATAGGGCTGAAACGTCCGTAGCGAGATAAAGCACCTGTACCACTGCTTCTAAAGTCGGGGTTGAAAACATTGACGTTCTCGTTTAACTCACCACCAGTAGCATCAATTTTGACGCGAACTTTGTCGCTCAAATTGAAAGCATAGTTGAGTTTGTCGATAGTTACCGTGTTATTGCTATTGCTGCCAGTCGCAGAACCATCATGACCTAATCGGCTCATGTTGGTACCTGTAATAGCGCTATTAGGAATAATATTTACCCCTTGCAAACGAGTCTGCAATTGATCTTTACCAGTGAAACTGCTGTTTAAGCTCAACCGCACCCGGTCAGACAAAGTTGTGGTGGAATTTATGTCTGTTGTTGAGCCAACTGGCTTCCCAAAAACCTGGGAAACGCTGAAAATGGCTTCTCCAGACAGTTTGGTGGTGGTGGAGAATTGATTAGCTTCTAATTCACCAGTACGAGCTTCTAAAGCGTCTACTTGACCGCGAATAGTTGCTAGTTCAGAGGAATATTCTTCTTGCAAACGCTGTAAAGTACCTAAATCTTGCTTGGTCACCATCTCAGCAGTAGCAGTAGCAAGAATTTCATTAATGCTGTCTAAGCAAGCATTTAAAGCCGCCGCAAACTCAAAACGAGTTAAGGTGCGATTACCACGGAAAGTACCGTTAGGAGAACCAGCTACGCAACGATAGCGTTCTACTAAACTCTGTAAAGCTTTAAACGCCCAATCTGAGGGTTGTACGTCGGAAAACTGAGAAACGGATGTCACCTGACCCAAGCTGTTAGACTCTTGAGATAACTCAGCAACGCTTGTGACATTTCCGTTAACTTCACCAGCAAAGGCACTATTACCAGCCAATAAGATCAAAGCAGCAGCAGGGCTGACTTTGAGGATGTTCCAAAAAGCTTTTTTCATAAATTTCAATCTCTCTCACACCTAAAGGAATCCAGATTATGGTCAAGTCCCAATGGAACTTGATACATAAATGTTCTATGGTTATTCTATATCATTAATGGCAATTTAGGCAACTAAAATATTAAATTTTTTATACAAAATGATTTTTTATTTATTCTTCTCCAAATTTGGGATTATACATCGTTTATGGTGTATAATTTTCGGGCTCGATCTTTTATGATCGCTGACCAGTAACAATATATGTGACTCGTTGAGCAATATTAGTTGCGTGGTCTGCCATCCGCTCTAAACAAGAAATTGCTAAGGTTAACAGTAGAATTGGCTCAATTATTCCCGGTAAGTTCTCCTGGTGGGCAAAGGTTTGATAAAGATGCTCATAAGCATTATCTACTGCATCATCTAACTGTTTCATTCTTTGTCCACTGGTTTCGTCTAAGTCTCCTAATGCAACTAAACAAGCTCCTAACATGGCTTGGGCGTGTTGAGACATAATTGCAATTTCTGGTAAAGAACTATGTTCAGGATAGGGAAAGAGTTTAATGGCAATTTTCGCTAAATCCTCTGCATGATCTCCTATACGTTCTAAATCACGAACTAGTTGCATGAAAGCACTCAAGTACCGCAAATATTTTTCTGTGGGTGCTTGACGGATAATAATAGTTGTGCAGTCTGATTCTATTTGTCTATAAAAACGATCAATTTTCTTATCTAATCGGGGTATTTGCTCTGCTGCTATTAGGTCGCGGGCAAATAGCGCCTGGTGACTTAGCCGAAATGATTGTTCAACTAAAGCACCCATGCGTAATAGATCCCGTTCTAAACGCCTAATGGAGCGTTCTATTGGCGGTATTTCGTGAGTCTGACTATCAAATACAGTTTTCACACTGATTAGATTGGTTATATTAAAAGTGTATATGTTTTTAACTATAGTCTCAACTAGGCAAATTTGTCATAATGTGAGAAAATTGAAGCTGCATCCAAGCGCCACCTGTTTTTGGATGGTTCATGGCTTTAATGATACCACCATGAGCTATGACTATTTGCTGGACAATGGCCAAACCTAAACCACTACCGGCAATTCCTGTGGTTGAGTTGACTTCATTGACTGGTAAACGGTAACGAGCTTTATCCCCTCGGTAAAACCGTTCAAATACATAGGGTAAGTCCGTAACACTAAAGCCAACACCAGAGTCAATAATATTGATTTCTAACATCTGGCCTTTATCAGTAGAAATTATTTTGGTTTCAATGTCAATAGTTGCTTGACTGGGGCTATATTTAATGCTATTATCTAGCAAATTGACAAATACTTGATAAAGTCGGGATTTATCTGCCTGAATGTAGATGTTTTCTAGTCCAGTATAGTTAATACTTAAAGACTGACGTTGGGCAATTGGTTCTAGGGTTTCCCATGCTAAGATGATGAGCGATCGCATTTCCACTATTTCTAAGTCTAACTGCATGGTGGGATTATTTTCCATTTGCGTCAACTCTAACCAACTTTGCACCAAATTAATCAGTCGGTCAACTTCTTGCATCAGCTTATTAGCCCAACGATCTAAAGGTGGTTCTAAACGGGTTTGTAGAGTTTCCACCACCAGACGAATTGCAGTTAGGGGGGTTCGCAGTTCATGAGCTAAATCGGAAAAAGAGCGATCGCGTTCTTGCTTCAAGTCTAGCACAGGCTGACAATTTTCCAAAAATACCCCCACTTGTCCCATTGGTAAAGGTAAGCTAGAAGCTCTCAAAAACAGGGACTTTAATTCTGTCACCACCTTAGCATCTTCACAAGGGGGATGAAAAACCCATTCTTGCACCTGTGGTTTTTGCCAATCACGAGTTTGTTCAATTAATTGATCTAATTCGTAGGATCTGACTAATTCTAACAGCAAACGTACCTGCCCTGGTTGCCATCTTTGGAGATATAATATTTTTTGTGCTTGCTGATTGCACCACAGTAGTTGATTTTCTTCATCTACTTGCAAATATCCCAAAGGTGCAAAATCTAGCAATTCTTTATACATGGAT
>Ga0208200_100138_pt1:2500-10000 | contig 13132 bp, 15 predicted proteins | sample LakMenEpi13Aug08_FD_150689 | JGI IMG/M metagenome (GOLD analysis project Ga0208200, IMG submission 150689) | Freshwater microbial communities from Lake Mendota, WI - 13AUG2008 deep hole epilimnion (SPAdes) | ecosystem: Environmental > Aquatic > Freshwater > Lake > Epilimnion/Euphotic...
GCTCAGATTCAAATCAATTGCCGCGGCCTCAATCAAGGAAAAAGGCCGGGCTTCTCACCCATTGAAAGTTTGAGAATAGGTTGAGGTCGTTTCGACCCCAAGGCCTCTAATCATTCGCTTTACCGGATGAAACTCCGTTTGTTCTCTTTGCGAGCACCAGCTATCCTGAGGGAAACTTCGGGGGGAACCAGCTACTAGATGGTTCGATTAGTCTTTCGCCCCTATACCCAACTCCGACGATCGATTTGCACGTCAGAATCGCTGCGGACCTCCACCAGGGTTTCCCCTGGCTTCGTCCTGGCCAGGCATAGGTCACCATCTTTCGGGTCCCAACGTGTGCGCTCTGGGTTCGTCCGGCCGACTCGACCAAACCCTTTTAAGGGGGAAAGATCTCGCGAGCATTCGGACGCCCTGGGGTTGCGCCCGCTCTGTTCGAGACGGGATCACCCCTCGCGGATGCACCCTCATCGGGGCCGCTTCACTTTCATTGCGCCTCGCGAGTTTAGTTTGATAATTTCTCGACGACTTGCGCACATGTTAGACTCCTTGGTCCGTGTTTCAAGACGGGTCGGGTGGGACCCGACTTCTACTCTCCGCTCTGGGCCTCCACAGGTTGAGCACCGCAACTTTTTCTCTTTTACAAAAAAAAGCTACGACACCTCCCGGGAGGAGACAGGTCACGACCGGGCAGTACTGTTGGGAAACGCCGCGCTCGTCATCGCGGCACCCGCGAAGGTAACCACGAAACTCGCTAACGGACGCCCCGTGTAACAGACACCCAGTCGGTCGCGGAGTCCTACTAGGCCCCCCACTTGCGGACCTTGGCGTGGCTATTGCGATCGCAGAACGACTTATGCAAGAGAGCCGCCAATTCAGGCAGTCTCCACGCAGCGTTAAGGGCATACAACCAAGTGCCGGGAGCGGGGACTTGTTCGACCTTCGAGGGCCCACCCGTTTAACCCCCTGAACGGTTTCACGCACTCTTGAACTCTCTCTTCAAAGTTCTTTTCAACTTTCCCTCGCGGTACTTGTTCGCTATCGGTCTCGTGGCGATATTTAGCCTTAGAAGGAGTTTACCTCCCGCTTAGGGCTGCACGCTCAAGCAACCCGACTCTTGGGAAGGGATCCGATGCACGGTCTCGGCTCGTCTTATCTACGGGCCTGACACCCTCTGTGGGTTGCTCGCCCCGTTCATGGAGACTTGGACGATAGATACCGGACAGACGCGCACGATCCTCCCGAACACCACATTCCTCGGCACCCGCTCAACCGGGCGCGAGGTTCGGTGCTGGGCTCATCCCTGTTCGCTCGCCGCTACTAAGGGAATCCTTGTTAGTTTCTTTTCCTCCGCTTACTGATATGCTTAAGTTCAGCGGGTAGTCTCATCTAAACTGAGGTCAGAATGAATTGTTTGTTTTCAAAAGGAGACAACACTTTATCTAGCTCGACAGACTTTGGCGTTTTAAAGCCGGGAAAGATTGAATAATTGCCGGTTCAAATTTTTTTTTTCGAAATAAAGCGAGTCTCTCGTTATTCGCAAAAATTAATTTACGAAAAGTGACAGGGCGTCCTGCGGCTTTTTGTATTGAAACAACGCGTCGTGCGCGAACCAAGCTTGCATAACGAGCGGTTAGAGTGAGTGATAATTCGCGGTGGTCGACACTTCGACACGCCCGGCGCACACACACAACTAAACTCGCGTTGAAGCGGTATATCGCGCACACGCAGCCGACACCTTGTTCGAGAAGATGTGTTTATTTCTAAATTTTTTTTGAGTTGGCTCAAAAATTTCCCATCTGTTTTGCCATCGAAAAAGGTTTCTTTTGAATAGAGAGGAAAAAAACAAAACAGGGCGAACCTTCTTTTATTTTTCCCCCTTTTTTGTATTTGAGGCATCGCGGACACTTAAGTCGCGCGGCACCCAGACGTTAGAGATTCGGGAGCTTTTATGCGGTCAGGCCGGGTGAAAAATAAATCTCGCCGCGACCCAACATGCAAAACCAAGACTGAAAAAATCTCTGTTCGTTCATCATTCGACCGACCCTCAGTCAGATGTGGCCCGAGCGAGAAGCTGGGCCGCCATTTACGTTCAAGATTTCGATGCTCCATGTGTTCTGCAGTTCGCATGGATTAGCGCACTTTGCTGCGCTCTTCATCGATCCACGAGCCTAGTGATCCACCGTTCAGGGTCGTATATAAAACGACATATTCGTTTTCTTCTCTCTTTTTCTCCAACCCGCCCAAGCAAATGAATGCGAGGGCGGAGAAAGAAAGCCAGAAAGAAAATGTTCCGATAAACACTCGTACTAGAATTTGGGTTTAGTGTGTTATTGTGATTTTGAATTCTTCCTACTTCATCGAGAGGGCGAAGGGCAAGCTTAAAAAACATTCGGTTTTCAACGGCATAGTGTCGGGCTTTGGAGTGTTAGTCTATACGACGCACACGCACGCAACCACGAGTATCTACGCCCGAAAAGAACGTCCAGAGTAAAGTCTCACACTTTCGTCCCCCACCGAGAATCAAAAAATCCCGAAGACGAAGAGAGAAACAAAAAAAAACAATTTCGATTGGGCGTATCCGCTTTAAACCACCGCGCATCAGAGCGCCTGATACCCGTTCAAAATCTTGATGTTTTTTTTTTTCCGACTCTCCATCCACCGAGTTTTTATTTTTCAAAGTGTTTGATTTAGGGACTAAGACTTTATAAAATCTCCTTTATTGTTCCTTCGGTACTCGCGGCCCAGGCGGGCTATCGTATTCTTCACTCTACTAACGTCAACACTGTGAGCGCCGCTAAAGGTCGAATGAATCTATAGAGACATTCACCATCGAAGCAGGAAGAATTTGCTCACGGCCATAGACCAAATCGAAAGACTTTGTGTTTTTTTTGAGCCGAGAGGAAAGAAAAATCAATTTGAAAAGGCGAATCCGCTTTAAACCACCGCGCATCAGAGCGCCTGATACCCGTTCAAAATAAATGATTTTCTTCCGTCAACCCACACATAGTTCATACGATGTCTTACGCCGAAAGACTTTTGATGGGGTTTTTTTGTTTTGCAACTTTTAGTTGTTTCGTGCTCAACCAAAGCCATATGCGCAAAACATTTGTCTTGTTCGTTTATGATCCTTCCGCAGGTTCACCTACGGAAACCTTGTTACGACTTTTACTTCCTCTAAAGGATCAAGTTCGACCATCTTTCAGTCTCGCCGTTGGTAGGCACCGCACGGGCAGAGATTGCTCCCCACTCGACGGCACCCCGACAAGCCCGTCCGAAGGCCTCACTAAATCATTCAATCGGTAGTAGCGACGGGCGGTGTGTACAAAGGGCAGGGACGTAATCGACGCGGGCTAGTGACCCGCGCCTACTAGGGATTCCTGGTTCATGGGGATCATTGCAGTCCCCAATCCCAACCACGAAGGAGGTTCAGCGGTTACCCGGTCCTTTCGGACAGGGAGAGTGAAACACGCTGATTCCTTCAGTGTAGCGCGCGTGCGGCCCAGGACATCTAAGGGCATCACAGACCTGTTATTGCTCACTGTCACGCGGCTGGACGCCGCTTGTCCCTCTAAGAAGACTGCGTGACGGACGCGAGAGCAGAAGGTATCGCCGGGGATGACGACGACCGAATAACAATAGAGCCAGCCCCCGCGAGACATTCCCGACAAAGCCCCGCCATACCTCATCCGCCAGGCAACCAACCCGTGAAGGCCGTACACCCGACGAACAAAGCACAACGAAACCAAGCCGAGAGATTGCCTCACTAAAGGAACCAGTCCCACCGAGACCCGAATCGCCGCCACCTGATCCCGACGCCTCCGTACTCCCTTCGGTTTCAATTGATAAAACCCGTCACCTATTTAGCAGGCTAGAGTCTCGTTCGTTATCGGAATTAACCAGACAAATCGCTCCACCAACTAAGAACGGCCATGCACCACCACCCACCGAATCAAGAAAGAGCTCTCAATCTGTCAATCCTTCCAGTGTCCGGGCCTGGTGAGGTTTCCCGTGTTGAGTCAAATTAAGCCGCAGGCTCCACTCCTGGTGGTGCCCTTCCGTCAATTCCTTTAAGTTTCAGCTTTGCAACCATACTTCCCCCGGAACCCAAAGACTTTGGTTTCCCGGAAGCTGCCCGTCGAGTCATTGGAGTAACTCCGACGGATTGCTGGTTGGCATCGTTTATGGTTAGAACTAGGGCGGTATCTGATCGCCTTCGAACCTCTAACTTTCGTTCTTGATCAAGGAAAACATTCTTGGCAAATGCCTTCGCTGTTGTTCGTCTTGCGGCGGTCCAAGAATTTCACCTCTGTCGCCGCAGTACGAATGCCCCCGTCCGTCTCTATTGACCATTACCTCGGGTCCAAAAGTAAAAGACCAGCAAAATCGGACCGAGGTCCTATTCCATCATTCCATGCTGCGATATTCAGGCGTTGGGATACACCTGCTTTGAGCACTCTAATTTGTTCAAAGTAAACGTTGCCGGCCGCCCGAGACACCCGGTGAAGGGCACCCCGAACGATTGACTGGGTGGAGCGAATCGAGTCAACTACGACCAAAATTAAAAAAGAACCCGAAAGAACTTTCCAACTCTGGCCGCAGATACAACAACGACGCACCGACCACCACTCCGGCGATGTTGTCCGACCGTGAAGAGAGTCGGGCTTTGACACCCGGGCTCCCAGAGCGTGAAACGCAACACCCTTGATTCAGAGCGGCGCCGCCCGGCCGAAGACAGACATCCGACTACGAGCTTTTTAACCGCAACAACTTTAATATACGCTATTGGAGCTGGAGTTACCGCGGCTGCTGGCACCAGACTTGCCCTCCAATGGTTCCTCGTTAAAGGATTTAAAGTGTACTCATTCCAATCACGGGGCCTCGGAAGAGTCCCGTATCGTTATTTTTCGTCACTACCTCCCCGTGCCGGGAGTGGGTAATTTGCGCGCCTGCTGCCTTCCTTGGATGTGGTAGCCGTTTCTCAGGCTCCCTCTCCGGAATCGAACCCCGATTCCCCGTTACCCGTTGCAACCATGGTAGGCGCGTAACCTACCATCGACAGTTGATAAGGCAGACATTTGAAAGATACGTCGCCGGCGCGAAGGCCGTGCGATCGGCGTGAAGTTATCCAGAGTCACCAAAATTGGTACGGTGCGCGAGCCCGAAAGCCCGGCCCCGACTGGTTTTGATCTAATAAAAGCACCTCTTCTGCGAGCCCGAAAGCCCGCAGTCGAGGCTCGAGTGCATGTATTAGCTCTAGAATTACCACAGTTATCCAAGTAGGATGGAGTGGATCTAAGGAACCATAACTGATTTATTGAGCCATTCGCGGTTTCGCCGTCTAGCGGCTTGTACTTAGACATGCATGGCTTAATCTTTGAGACAAGCATATGCTACTGGCAGGATCAACCAGGTATTTCGTGTATGTTTGTTTGATGTACATCCGGCGAGTTGCGGGTTTTTATTTCGCCCACGCATCACCAAACACACACCAAATCAACACGTTTTTCGTTTTTTTTCTTTTTCTTCGGAAACTAAAATTTTTGATCGCAACGCCTGGCGTGTCACAGCGAGTCCCAGTGAAGAGAAACACCGATCCGATCCGTTTGTTGGATTTTTTTCATTTCAATTTCCAAAGTCAAAGACCATTCAACGGTCTATGAGCCCAAAGTGAATCGGATTCATTCGACCGGTCTTGATATATTCATCAACTTTTTTTCCCGTATTACGGTTTTCGACGGTCATATGTGGCGTGCTGTATGCTCATAAGTCAAGCCTGCTTTACTAAGCTGACAAGCATACATCTTTTAAATTTTTGTGGGCTCAGAGTTTTATTTTTATTTTTCCACCGCCGAGGCACACTCTCGCATCACCCCGCACGACACACACACACACACACACCTCACCGCTCAACGGTCACACGAGGCAGAATTTTCCGCAAAGACTTTCGAAGAGAAAGAGAAAACTCGGAACAACCGCGGTCAGAGGCCAGCATAGAGGCATCGTATAGAAAGTCATGGGCGGAAAAAAAACAAATCATTTCAAGTCGAGACAAGCAACCAGACTACCCCTATAAAAGTGCGCAATTCTTTAAGAGTTCACCGAAGAATGACCGAGATCAAGTATGCACGAAACGAACATATTCCAAGGGCAGCTGAATAAGCGATTCTGCGCCGAAGCGCGAGAAAAGCAAGCGGTACACCGATGGGGATCGTTTTTTTATCGTGTTAGATTCGTTGTTGTCAAGCAAGGATTCTCAAAATGTTTTTTGCATTGCACCCAAGTTTCGTACTGATTACTTGTCGCAGACCGGTGACTGTCAAAAAAAAAATTTTTTACGTTTTTTTCTTGAGAGGTCACTGCCTACACACAACTCCGGGCGGGCCGTACACTCACAGCCGTTTGAATTCTCCCTTCGTGTGTCATGGCCATAACTGAGCGTACATCTTACCGGGCGCCGAGTTGATCTGGCTTGTTCGATGAACGTTCGGGATACGTACAATCGATATAGCTCCAACCGTAACTCGTTTGTAATTACGCCGGCCATACTCAGCGGGCGCTCAGCTCAGCTCTCGATATCTTCCGTCGAAGGGAAGTTCGTAGTAAAAGAGAGTCAGAGTCGACGCCACATTTTGCGGTCCTCGCATCTCATCCGATTTTTGAATTTTATAGATTTGCCATCACTTCCACCCAATTCTCTCGTATATTTCAATCTCTTGACTTTGTCCGACCGGGCCGTCTTCGCCCCCCTTCAACTCCGTCCATCTCCACTTCTGTGTTCCACACAACGAGCTTCCGTCAAACGGCAAAATGTGAAATATGCGCACGCCGCACGAAATAATTTGAAAGCGTTCCGTTTGGTGGCTTTTTTATTTTTATCTCTCGGCTCACACACACACACACACACATTTCCGCCTGAACGGTAATTTTTTTTGATACGGTGTCAAAAAGTGAAAAGACGCGCACCATTTTCTTTTCTCTTCCGTATCGTCGCTGACGGTAAACGCTGATGGTTATGATGCCGTAAGTTTGGAAGAAAGAATCTTTCCCGTCTTGTCTTGTTACGGTAAAATAACAAAGAACAAGCGTCCGATTTCTCTCACAGACGGCCACAGACAAACCACACGTGCCGAAGAAACGAAACGTCCGAAACCAAAAAAATGTTTGACGCGCGCACCTCTTCTGAACTTTTCGACCAAGAGTCGTTGGATCGAGTGACGAGCTTCTCAGCTGTCGCACCAATCGGTGAAGCGGGCGTTTGAATTCCCGTCCACATCGCGGTTCGGATATATTTTTACATATACCGACCATCGGAAATTTCGAAAACGGTTTTACCGAAGGAATGATATTTCACACACCGACAGCTCATCGAGTTCGTCTCCGTTCAACGGTTTTTTTTTTTAAGACTTTTTGATCGCATGGGGCTAAACTGGTTAGAGCAAAGCCGCGATCCAAGCAGTGAAAAAAAACAAAGACAGTGCAAGCGCGATCGAACGGAATCGA
>Ga0208200_100139_pt1 | contig 13064 bp, 11 predicted proteins | sample LakMenEpi13Aug08_FD_150689 | JGI IMG/M metagenome (GOLD analysis project Ga0208200, IMG submission 150689) | Freshwater microbial communities from Lake Mendota, WI - 13AUG2008 deep hole epilimnion (SPAdes) | ecosystem: Environmental > Aquatic > Freshwater > Lake > Epilimnion/Euphotic zone ...
CCCTGCATTTTTAAACTAGATATAGACTGCTGCAACATCTGAATTAAATCAGGTGATGATAACAGAGAAATCTTGGTAATTTTCCCCTGACTTTTTGTATATTCGTGCTGCCATAATAATTCAAATAGTGGTGGTGGTGGTGGTGGTGGTGGTGGAGGAATGATTTTTTCTAATGAAAGTTTATATTTTTGATATTCCTCACGACCTAGAGTTAGTGCATTTCTAGGCATAGTTTTACCACCAGGATAGGTTTTCTCTAAAATTTCCCGATTTAGGGGAAAAATAGGAGATTCAGGTCTAGGATTTGCTAGTTGATGTAATGGCTGAAGTTGATAAGCCCAAAGTGCTTCTGCCTGTTTTATAGTAATAGGTTTTAACTGAATTGTTTTATGTATTCCGGCTTTATCGGCTGGGAGAATTCGATCAAAATGCCGTTTTAATGTATTTGTAATAACGCTGATAATCACCAAGAAATTTTTTAAATTATCCCCATGAATTGTGGTATTGACATTAAAAAAAGGTTGTATATCCAGAAAACCTTCTGGTAACTGGGGCATAGTATCTAAATTATCAAAACATAAAACAATGGGTTGGGTCTGTGTAGAAATTCTGCCAAAATTTGCCAAGATATTTTTTGCAGCATCTTCCGTATCAATGCAGGTTTTGACTTTGATTTCTTTCATGGAATCTTCATTTAAATCATCACCACGCAGCCACTCACAAGCTAAATCATATAATTCTGGATTTGCGAGATCATGTAGCACTCCAAAAAACATATCAGGGTTATAAATACCTGCTTTTTTATAACTATCCTTGAGGTGTTTGATAAATTTCTGCCGATTACTTTGTAATGCTTCCCAAAAATTATCATTAAATATTCGTTGTTTGATATCACTTCTTGTAAATGCGGTTAAACTTTTTAGCCACAACATTAACTGTGATTCTTTTTCACCTTCGGGAACTTGAATTAAACTATCAACAGTGTGACGTAAAATATGCCGCCAGATATTGCTACTATCAGGCCAGTTGCAGAGAATATAAGCAAAAAATGCTTTCGGGTTAAGAGTACGTTTAAGCCGACCTAATAAATAACTTTTGCCAGAACCAGACTCACCAGCTAATAAAACTGTGCGGCTACGATGATCTTGACCTACTAAATCAAGTAAACCTTCAATTTCTATGATTGCCTCTTTATGAATTGACTCAACCATGAGTTTTGAATCTTGTTCTTCAGCCCAAAAATTAGTAGGCTTTAAATTGATCACGTCAAAAGGGTTGACCTCGCGTTTAATAATGTCGTTAATGTCTGTCATAGATATAGATGAGTGAGAGGAGGAAGTAATGAAAAAATGAAAAATATTGAAAAACCTGTTAATTAACTATGAGAAAGAACAGTTGTCCGCCAATATTTTGAGGAATTCCCGCGTCAATTTGTTCTGGTGTATAAGCACTGACTTCTTGTAAGGTACTAAAATCAATTTTGTCACTTTTTTGCAACCTATACAACGCCTGATCTAAATCATCTCGTAATAAAGGTGGTTGTAATTTTTGTCGTAAATGGAAAATTGGTAAATAATTCTCTGTCCCCAATTCCCGATCTAATTTCTTGATAGTCTCTAAAATTTCTTCATCACTAATATTGCTATTAATATCAGAATATGATTCCACATTATCAGAATTATCAGAAACTAAAGTAGAAACTTTTTCTGACTTAACTCGCAAATTCTTCCGCAAAAACTGCACATAATTACCCAGCAAATTAAAGTCTATATTTGCTTTTCCTTCGGGATTATATTCATCCCGCAAAACCTTAATACCTCTTTCTGTTAACCAAACATCAGCCTTAGCCCTTTTCATCTTAATTTCAGCAGCAATCAAACCTCGTTCACTCAAGGTTTTTAAGATTACATCTCTTTCATCAGATTTTAGTCCTGAAACTTTGATTTCACTGGGGGCTATTTTTCCAGAACTTTTACTTATCTTCTCCAGTACCTTGAGTTCTTGATTATCAATAGGTAACTGTGTAGAGTCAAGTTTCAATAGTGCTTGACCAGCAGGTAAAATCTTCACCGTAGCAACTTCACGGGAATAGTCCACATATTCCAATTCCCCCAAATCTCGACAAATTTTGTTTTTTTCACTGTTAAAACGCTTAAAAATGTTAGAACTCAAGCCAGTACGATAATTATCACATCCTAACAGCATTAATAGAAACTTTAACTGATTTGTATCCATGCGGGTAATCTTGCTGTATTTGACACCTCTCCCATAGTAACTCAATGTACATGATTTTCATAGATTATATGTTGCAAATTTTTATTACTCCCTAAAGAGAAGTCTACCTTCGCAACTAACGCACAATCTCCCAAACTCCTACTTTCTCCATTCCTCTGTATTCTCAAATTCCTAATCCCGACCTTATTCATAAGTAGAACTGAGTATTAAAAAATATATACTTCTGAAAATATTTTATACAAATAGTCAATAATTTCCACAAAAAGCGAGATTTATATGTATCATATTTTAGATATAGATTATCCAAAAATATTACCCCATATACCAAGTAAAATCATGAATAATTACAACCATTGTCCCCGCACTTATCTACTGCAAAAATCAGCAAACAATAATCAAACAAAAGAACAAGGATTATGTGATTTCTGCTGGAATGAATATTGTTTTTGTTGGTCAGAATACTGTTTAAACGAATGGTACGAACTGCAAATAAAACATGACAATCTAAAAAGTAAACATCATACCAAAGACAAAAACTAAAATAAACCAGACCTCTCTTCGCGCCTTTGCGTCTCCGCGAGAGAAAAAAACTTAGGGTAGTCCAAAAACTGACCCTAATCAACAATATGATAAAATCAAATTCCACTCATTTTCAGACAAAGGTATTACCTCTATTTCCATAGCAAAACAATCACAAGCTGCCTCTATTAAAGCCTTAATAATTGTTTCTTGATTAATACTTTCTGGAAATTGAATAGGATCAAAAAACTCCTGATTAAATACTTTTATAAACAAATCCACATCTGGATTTAATCGTATAGAACCATGTTGAAGAACAGCCCCACCTTTCCGTAATTGGGCACTACCAATGAGTTTAGAACCATCTGCTAAAACCAAATCTGCACCAGTAGCCGTTCCAAAACAATTAGGATTATGAATATACCCACGTCCAGCCTGACCATAGTACAACTCTATACCAAGCGATCGCCATCCTTGCATCAAAAATTCACAAATCTTTGCATAAACCTCCAGAGTATTTCCCCGTAGTCCAGAAGTCACCACAGAGTAAGTTAAATCACCTTGATGTAAAACCGCTCTACCACCAGTAGGACGACGCACCAAATCCAGTTTTTCCCCCTTCCAGATTAAATTTTGCCAAAATTCGGGATATTTCCCCTGATGATAACCCAGAGAAATCGCCGGGGGAGACCAAGTATAAAAACGTAAGGTTGGTGGACAATTTCCCGACTCATGCTGCACTAATAACCAACGGTCTATAGCCATCTGGACAGAGCCAGAAGCCGCTAAAATCGGAATAAGTCGCCACACCCGCTGCTCAGGCATTAAAAGTCAACCCCCAGGCTAAAATACTAAAATAGTTACAGCAATTCTTATGTATGCAAACCACAAAATTGTGGCATGAAACATAATTTACACTACCATAGTGCAATACCTAAACTTTACTAAATTCAGATTGCAGATATTCATCATTATCATCAGCGATAGTTGCAACTATAGTAATGATTCGAGAAACCTCTCCTGGAGACAACTCCGCTAAAGTGCGTGTAGAAATCACCACTACCTGATTATCAATAATTCCAAAACGAGCTTCAAAGGTACTAACACAATTCAATTCTAATAAATATCGTGTTAATCGGGCTTCATCTTGAACAGGTAACGTCAATACAGCAGACCAAACCGTAATAGTATCTTCATCAGTAGTTCCCGTCAACTGTACAAATACTTCTACACTACCATACTGGAACTTCCACAGATATCCACCCTCAGCACCATGACTAACCATTGCACTTTGATCTTGTGCCAGGGTATTAATCACATTTTCAATCACTTCTACATGATTCGGCGCTGTGGTATCCTGAAGTTCATCTATTAACTCGTCTGGAGATTGGGTTTCTAAGTAGCTGGCCATACAAATCTTCTTTTCATAATACAGTTACTGCCTTAACCTATTATTATGCTACCAAAAATACCAGAATCTACCCTACCCGTCGTCCAAATTAATAAAGTATCTATGAAAATCATAGCTATACTGACAGCCCTAACATAGCCCTATGATTGTCCCATAGACAAAAAATAACTAAAAATTCGTCATTATTTTTTCCCGGTTTGAGGCGTTTACATCTAGAACAATTAGACGTAAATCAGGTTTACTCTCTCTGGGTATCAACAGGAGGTGAAAGGTTAAAAATTTATGATCCGCTTTGTCCCATTAATGAGACAGAAACAAAAGCCTAGTCAAGCAAGTGAACCTCAAAACCGAAAACCCTTACTGGGTACACTTCCACCCATTTTAAATTCTTGTTTTATTTACACTTTGCTTTACCATCTGACTCAATTTACATCATCAAATTCCTGCTGTCGGTTACATAAACTACTAATTTGATATTTCAGTTATCAAAAACCTGAATAGTTTAGTGTTACAAGATGTAAAATGATGTAAAAATAACAATTTGCTGGTATACAGCATCAAGAGACAGGGAAATAGGAGTTAAATCAGAAGTTATCTAACAGACAACGATTGATTAAAACTTAAGTTAAAAATTTGGGGTGGCATCTATCACAAGATTCTGGAATATTATTTAAAAAACCAAAAAACCCCAAAAGTTTTTGGAGATTTTTCCGGATTAGTCAAAAAATCTGCGATTATTGTTACACTGATTTTAGCAAGCACTATGAATATTCAACTTGATCACAGCACACCATGTCATTTAACCTCTTTCTTTACTCTACTGATGAAAGAGGGTATTTCTGCCAATCAAATTGTTCTAGGTATTGCTCAATTAGCTACCCGTACCCATGAGTTAGATGGGATGATGGCTTCAGCAGATTGTTTACGGTTACTACTGATCCTAATGCCAGCAAAAACCTGTGCCAATGGCGTTTCTGACTATATATTATCTTTAGCGGCAGAAGGCATTACTACTTTAATGTTATTAGATGCTCTTAGTCTAGCTTGTTATATTTGTGGACAATTGGATGAAGCTAACCTAGTACATTTAACTTATAAGAGATTACAAGCTGATGCCATTATCTCTCAAATGCTTCTTGATTAATAGGTAAATTATTAACTTGTCATCTTTTTTGAAAATTTCAGCATTTTCAAGTTAATTTCTACGTTTACAGTTTTGTTCACTAGGAAATCAACAAAATACTATATATTTTCTTGGCGCTTCTTAACCCATGGTTGTTAATCTATTACCAATGGCCACTTTTAGAAGGTCGCAACATTTTTGTGTCTTTAACAACATCCTATTTATTGTTTACCATCTGGTCTATAAGTCTATAGTGCTGGGATAAATCCCCATATCAAAACAGCTTTTGTTTTGCTTTAACCCTGTTGATATTCCATTAAAGCTGGAAATTAAAATGGTTATCTGCCAAATTGCCAAAATGTGAGATTATTATTTTTCGGTTGTGGAGGTGTTTTTTGAAATATCTCTACTGTTCTATGATACCCGTAGTGAAATTTTTGCCATTAAAAAACGCCCGGGAGTGTGGCCGTGTTTCCACCCCAGGCGTTCTTTAAACTTGCTCCTCACACACAAATATAATTTATCACTCTTTTCTTAAAATGGCAAGTACCTAAACCAACAATTTTGGAAATTGTTTTTAAGGGGTAAAAAACAACTAACCACCAACAACTGACAACTAACCACCAACAACCAACAACTGACCACCAACAACTGACCACTGACTACCGACAACTGACTAATGTAAAAAGTGCCTTATACCAGTGACAACCATGAGTAAACCGAGTTCATTAGCGGCTTTAATAGAGTCTTTATCGCGGAGACTTCCTCCTGGTTGGACAATGGCAGTAATTCCGGCTGCGGCGGCACTTCTGATGGTATCATCGAAGGGGAAGAAGCCGTCACTAGCTAAGAATGCTCCTTGGGCTTTTTCTCCAGCTTGTTCGATAGCGATTTTTGTCGAACCGACACGGTTCATTTGTCCAGCACCAATACCTAAGGTTGTGCGATCGCTCACAATCACGATAGCATTAGACTTAACGTGTTTGCACACTTTCCAAGCAAACAGCAATTCTGCTAACTCGCTGGGTGTGGGTTGACGTTCTGTAACTACTTGCCATTGAGTAGGGTCAGCAATGATATCATCAGCAGATTGGACTAAAAACCCCCCAGCGATCGCTTTGACAATTTCTTTGGGTCCGGCCAGCAAATCTGGTAAAATCAAGACTCTGACATTACCTTTTTTAGTTAAAATCTCTTGGGCTTCTTCGTCACAACCAGGGGCAACTACGCACTCTAAAAACGTCTTTGTTAATTCTGTTGCTGTGGCTGCATCAATGGGACGATTTAAAGCCACAATTCCGCCAAAAGCCGATATAGAATCAGCATTAAAGGCTTTTTGATAAGCGGCAAAAATTGTGGCTGCTTCCGCAGTTCCACAGGGATTGGTATGTTTGATAATTGTGGCTGCGGGACTGTCGGTAAATTCGGTAATTATCCGCCGTGCGGCTTCTAAATCTACCAGATTATTATAGCTGAGTTCCTTACCTTGTAGTTTGGTGGCCGCTGTCCAACCTGTGGGGGTGTTTCCTGTTTGATACCAGGTAGCGGTTTGGTGGGGATTTTCTCCATAACGTAAAGATTGGAGTTGTGTACCAGAAATTGTCAATTCTGATCCTTGTATACCCGCTAAATAGGCAGCAATGGCATTATCATAGTTAGCAGTATGCAAAAATCCTTTCAAGGCGCACTTTTGGCGAAATTCTAGGGACGCTTCCCCATTTTGGCGTAATTCTTCTAAATATTCGTTATATTGGGTAGGATCACATAATACCGTTAAATGGGCGTAATTTTTTGATGAAGCCCTTAACATCCCAGGACCGCCAATATCAATTTGTTCAACCGCGTCAGCTAAGGTAACACCTGGTTTAGCAATGGTTTCCGCGAATGGATAAAGATTAACTACTACCAAATCAATGGGACGAATTTGGTTATTTTCCAGGTCTGTGATATCTTGTTCTACATCCCGCCGTGCTAAAATACCGCCATGAATGCGAGGATGAAGAGTTTTGACCCGACCGCCTAAAATTTCTGGTGAACCTGTATAATCAGAAACTTTAGTAACTGGTATTCCTGCATTTTTGAGGGTTTTGGCTGTTCCCCCACTGCTGATAATATCAAAACCAAATTCCTCAACTAAACTTCTGGCTAAATCAATTACACCAGTTTTATTAGATACACTCAACAGGGCTAAACGCGCCATAATCCTCTAAATTCCTTTGGACTAAATTGCAAACAGAACAACATTCTACCGAAAGGGGGTTAAAAATTAAAAATTAAAAATATTCGGATTCAGAGCCGGGGTGAAAATAATTGAGGAGGCTATTGTTTGAATCTGCCCTAATTTGTTCAAAATTTCGTGATAATTGGTAAAGTCTAGAAGATTATATGTAATTATATAAACGCAGATAAACGCAGATGAACACAGATAATTTTGTACTTCATTAGACTAGGAAAACCTATATGATTTTATTTTGAAAACATCCAGAAGGGTTAAAAAAGTTTGGAAATGTGTACTGGATTAGGACACAGTATACTGTATCTGCATTAATTTTTAACTCAATTAGCCATGACTCCAGTATTAGATTTTATTAGGGTTTCTCCACCGGCAAAACAAACACCAAAGGCTTTAATTGTTACTTTACATGGTTGGGGTGCAAATGCCGAAGATGTTGCATCTTTAATTCCCGATGTTAACCTACCTGATTATGAATTTCTACTCCCAAATGCTCCTTATCCTTATCCTTATGGTGATAATGGTAGGTCATGGTATGATCTGCGCTCAGAAAATATGTATGATGGATTGGCGGAAAGTAAGGAACTGTTAATAGATTGGTTGCAATCTTTAGAAGCTAATACGGGCGTGCCCTTGTCGCGGACTATTTTGAGTGGATTTTCTCAAGGTGGGGCAATGACTTTAGATGTAGGATTAAGTTTACCCTTGGCTGGTTTGGTAGTCATGAGTGGTTATTTACATCCTAGTGTGGCAACGCTAAATAAAGGCAATTTTCCGCCTACATTGATTATACACGGGACACTGGATGAGGTTGTTCCTTTACAAGCGGCAATTAAGTCGAGGGACGTTGCACAAGGTCTAGGAGTGGCAGTGGAGTACCATGAATTTGAAATGGGTCATGAAATTAATTTACAAATGTTGAAAGTGCTACGAACTTTTGTTGTCAACACAATTGGTTAGTTTTAGTTACAAAAATTTTTCAAATTCCGGTGAAATTCACAAGAATTTTTACAAATTTAATGCTCGTTAATGAGTAAGATAGTAAAGGTGGAATCAACTCCACCCTCAGCTGAATGTAAGCGCTGCAAAAGGGAGGGGCAAGCATTATGAAAACTCTAAGCATTTCCAAAACAGAAATTTCTGCTATGACAGCGACAGAGGTACAGGATTTGGCTACACGTCTGGAATTAGATAATTATAGTAATGCTTTTGAGGGTTTAAATGATTGGCATCTACTGCGGGCAATTGCTTTTCAGCGTCCAGAGTTAGTTGAAGCCTATATTCACCTCTTAGATTTAGAAGCTTACGACGAAGCCTAAAGATTGTAGGGAAAAATTCATGAGTCGCTCAGGGTTTAGCCATACTAAATCCTGATTTTGCTCTCATAATTTAATTTAGATGCGTTTTGCTTCAATAGCCACGTTAATAAAACTTTTACTACTCAGTGAGATTAGTGTTCATAAGTCGTTGAAAATTCTATTCAATCAACGCCCAGATGATTTGTTTGGCATTATCATCTAATGATATCTAATCCTGCCTAAGTAAATCTTTAGGAGTATTTGTCATAATGGAAACAAATAAACTCAATAATCAGCAAATGGAATTACTAGATCAAGAAGATGATTTAGATGATGATTTTAATTTTGAACAAGAAGATGATGATGAAAATTTAGAACCATTTGATCCAACACAGATTAGGGTTAAAACTAAACCGATGACAATGGATCTGCTTCTTAAAAGAATTAAGCATGATGAAATTGACTTAGCTCCTGATTTTCAGCGACAATCTGATATTTGGACTACTAAAGCTAAAAGTCGCTTAATTGAATCTCTTTTAATTCGGATTCCACTACCAGCATTTTATATAGATGCGACAGATGATGATAAATGGATTATTATAGATGGTTTACAAAGAATTCATACGTTTAAAAAATTTATTCTTGATAAAGAACTCACATTAACTGACTTGCAATATCTTAAAGATTTAAACAAAAAAAAATATAATGATTTACCTCGTGCTTATCAAAGACGAATAGAGGAAACAGAATTAACAGTATGTTTAATTGAACCGGGAACTCCTGATGAAGTAAAATATAATATTTTTCAAAGAATTAATACAGGAGGATTACCTCTTAATCCTCAAGAACTTCGTCAAGCTATGTATCCGGGTAAACCGATAAAAATTCTGAAGAAATTAGCTAATTTACCAGAATTTAAAAGAGTAATAAATCTAAGTAAAAAGAAGAAGAAACGTATGGATGACCATGAATTTATACTTGGTTTTCTAGCTTTTTCTTTAACTACTTATGAACACTATCCAGAAAAAGAAGGACGGAAATACTTTTTGAATGAAGCTATGAAAAAATTAAATAAACTAGAAAATGATTTAATCCAAGAAATAGAGAATAAGTTTATTATAGCAATGAAAGCAGCTTACGAGATATTTGGAAATACTGCTTTTCGTAAATCATCAAGTTCTCCTGTTAATAAATCTCTTTTTGAAGTATGGTCTGTTACTTTAAGTCAATTAAACTCACAAAAAATTGATATGTTGATTAATCGTAAAGAATTATTAAGAGAAAGATTTATCGAAAAAATGCGAACAGATAATGATTTTAATAGATCTATTTCTCAAGCAGCTAATAAAGTTAAATATCGTTTTGAGCAAATTAATCAAATAGTTCAAGAGGTTTTATCATGTTAAGTTCTTTAACTTTAAAAAATTTTAAACCATTTGAAAATCAGTCTTTTTCTTTAAAGCCATTAACTCTACTGACTGGCTTAAATAGCACTGGTAAATCTTCCTTACTTCAATCTCTATTACTACTACGTCAATCATCTCAACAGAATTTATTAGATAATGTAGGTTTAGCACTAAATGGTGATTTAGTCTCTATAGGTACTGGAAAAGATGCACTTTTCAAGAGAGCTAAAGAGGATGTAATAACTTTTGAAATTGGCATGAATAATGATATTAAAGGTACTTGGATTTTTGATTGTGATCGTCAATCAGATATAATGCGACTATCTCCCGTAATGAAACTATCTCCTGATTTAGCAATTCATGGAGAAATTTATAATTCAGGACTTTTTAATGATAATTTTCATTACTTAAAAGCTGAAAGAATAGCACCTAGAAATTATTTCCAAATGTCTGATTTTAAAGTCAGACAACATCAACAAATTGGAAGTCAAGGTGAATTTACTCCTCATTTCTTATCTATAAATGAATATAAAAAAATTCCCCATAGTCAACTATCGCATCCATCAGCACAGTCTGATATTTTAAAAAGTCAAGTTGAAGCCTGGTTAGGAGAAATTAGTCCTGGAACAAGAGTTGATATAGAATTACATTCAGGAATGGATGTAGTAAATTTACAATATTCCTATGAAGATAATAATTCCTATCGTTCAACTAATGTAGGTTTTGGAATTACCTACACTTTACCAATTATTGTCGCTATATTATCTGCTAGTTCAGATACCTTGATTTTGCTAGAAAACCCAGAAGCACATCTTCATCCTAGAGGACAATCTAAGATGGGAGAATTAATTGCGTTAGCAGCAAGTTGTGGTATTCAAATAATATTAGAAACTCATAGCGATCATGTTCTCAATGGTATTCGGAAAGCAGTAAAATATAAAAAACTTGAGGCTGATAAAGTACAAATTAACTACTTTGAAAGATATTTAAAAAAAGGACAACCAACCACAGAAATTATTACTCCTCGAATTTATCAAAGCGGGGGAATTGATAGATGGCCTGATGGCTTTTTTGATCAAGCTGAAAAAGATTTAATGGATTTACTATAAATGAGGTTCTACCATCAATGCACTTTTTAATTAATGAGCTTTCTTTTATTGGACAAGCTATAAATAAATACGAAGCAGATGAATTAATGAATCATCTTCTTGAAATTATTTATGAGATAAGGGATATTGCAAATGATGATCCAATCCTAACTCATAGTAGGTTTACTTATCAAAAACTATGTTTAAAAACAGTACGCGAATGGCTTTTTAGCCAAATCAAAGGGCAAAAACTAAAAGAAAAAACAAAAGTACAGACAGAAGAAGAAACAAAGGCACAAACACAACTAGAATTTTTACTTCAGGTTTTAAGCAAAGGACCTTTTATAGATATAGATTTAAAATATTTAATAGATGATTGTCAATGTTTTTATCAACGAAAAGATGTTTCATCAAGTTCATTATCTGGTGCTGCTAAACTGGAAGGAATATTAATTAGTTTACAAAATAATCCTGATTTTCTTCAAGAAAATATTGAAGTTGAATTTCAAGAAGGTACAAATTCCAAAGGATCTCGAATAATCAATAATTTAACTGAAATTAAACAGGCTAGAAAAATATGCCCTCGTTATAAGGTTTCCTCTAATAAACATGATCTTGTAGGTCATTGGGAAAGAGGTACTCCTATGGATTTAACAGATGAAAAAGCTCAACAAGTTTTAAATAGTTCTGTATGTAGTAGTAATAAAAATAGTAAAAAACGTTATGGATATCACAAGGAAACAGATCAATTCTATGTATTTCATTCAGATGGTGCTTTTGATGAACAAGGTTATCCAACTTATCATGGGTTTCCAATTCCTGAAGATCAAGTTAAAGATCCTCCAGTCCCTAAAGAAGTATTAAATAGAAGAAAGATATAATGCCATTATCTATAAATCTAACTAAAAAAGTCCTCATTGCTGTGGGCGGTGGTATCGCCGCCTATAAAGTTTGTGAATTGGTTTCTACACTATTTAAATCTGGGGTGGAATTGCGAATTATTCTCACTAAATCTGCCCAAAAATTTATTACTCCTTTAACTTTATCTACTTTATCCCGTTATCAAGCTTATACAGATGAGAATTTTTGGCAACCAATTTATTCTCGTCCATTACATATCGAATTGGGTGAATGGGCTGATTTAATTGTAATTGCGCCTTTAACTGCTAATACTTTGGCTAAGTTAGCTTATGGTATGGCAGATAACTTATTAACAAATACTGTTCTCGCTTCTACTTGTCCCGTGTTGTTAGCACCAGCGATGAATACAGATATGTGGGAACAGGTAGCAGTACAAAGAAATTGGCAGCAGCTATTGACAGATAGCAGATTTTATGGTATGGAAACTGGTTCTGGGTTGTTGGCTTGCGATCGCATTGGTGCTGGTAGAATGGCAGAAGCGGCGGAAATATTTATTTATATTCAATCTTTATTATACACCCAAGGCAAGAGAGATTTAGTGGGGAAAGAGGTTTTAATTAGTGCTGGGGGAACGCGAGAATATTTAGACCCGGTGCGATTTATTGGCAATCCTTCCACTGGTAAAATGGGTTTAGCATTGGCACAGGCTGCACTACACAGAGGTGCAAAGGCGATATTGGTACATTGTCCGGGAAGTTGGGATGTACCTTTGGGAGTGGAAGCTATTCCCGTTATTACGGCGGAGGAGATGCAGGGAGTTATGTTAAAGCATTTACCCAGTGCGGATATAATTATTATGTCAGCGGCGGTGGCGGATGTCAAGCCTAGAG
>Ga0208200_100146_pt1 | contig 12405 bp, 9 predicted proteins | sample LakMenEpi13Aug08_FD_150689 | JGI IMG/M metagenome (GOLD analysis project Ga0208200, IMG submission 150689) | Freshwater microbial communities from Lake Mendota, WI - 13AUG2008 deep hole epilimnion (SPAdes) | ecosystem: Environmental > Aquatic > Freshwater > Lake > Epilimnion/Euphotic zone ...
TGCTGACTATCGGGAGAAGTAATTACTGGAGTTGAACCAAGTGTGCTGGTGGTGGGGATTGAAGGTATAATTCCTGGATCTAAGTTCCCACTGAATAGAGAAGAACTATCCAGCGGATTTTTTTCTATTGTAAAATTGTCAAACATCACGTAAGCTCCAATACGATCATTTACATCTTACACACAAAGCTTATACTTTGTCATCATCTGACAGAATTTTTTATTCCATACTCTTTATGCCTTACAAACAGGACTCAAAGTCGTTATTTATACTGCGTGCAAGTGCTAGATTTATCAAATTGCTAGAAAAGATGTCTATGCGTTTACTGTTTGTTTCATACTTACAACTATAAATGGTCTGGATACAATTTTCTGATTACTTAACAAAAATTAAACTAAAAAATCCTGAAATTAATCAGGACTTATGTAAAATATCCCTCAAACTCTCATTTATCTGTGTTTTCTGTGTCTGGAGTGGTTCGTTATTCCGTGATTCATACGTAAGTCCTATTAATGACACAATGCTTTTAGATATTTTTCTCCCTATTTTCTAGAATATTACTTTTTAAAGCAATAGATAATTGTCGTAATCTTTCACTAACTTCTAAATTAGATTGTTGCGATTTTAAATTATTGGGTATTTCCGCTAATAAGAGTGGATTTCCTTGTAACCATTCATTCAAAGCTACCCCTGTCCAAGTTCCTTCTTTTTCTCGAAAACTATCAACTAAACCTTTGAGTTCTTGAATACAATAGGATTCAAAACTAGCAGCGTTAAAAATTGCAAATTTTAAATATTCTTCAAAAGCATTAATATCATTTTCCACTTCAAAAATTACCGATTGTTGTGGTATTTCGTTATTAATAGCTGTTGTTGCTATTCCTGTTACTATTCCCGTAATTCCTAATACTTGTTGACGAACTTCTAAGTTAAAAAGTAAATCTGCACCATATTTTACATATCTTTTCAAAAGACTATAAGCAGGTTCTTTACCACTATAATAATTGTCAACAATTTCAATATCTACCCCCAGACTTTTAATGATTTTATTGCGAGTGTCACTATTAACAGGACCTCTAATTAATGCTTCTGCGACAGGTCGCGCAAACCGCAAAAATAAGACACTGAGACTATTTTCTAATTTAGCTAAAAAATAATCTTCTGAATTTTCAATTAACCTAGCTTTTACTTGATCACTTCCCCATAATAAACTTGTCATATATGCAACTAAGTTTAAAGATTCATTTTGTAATTCTAAAGCCAATTGTCTAGCAATATTAGATAAAAGTCTACTTATATCATTATACAAATCCTCTCTCCAAGCAAAATTAGCTTTCATTCTATCAAATTCAGGATTAGAATTAGCCAAAAAGATAGTATCTTTCTTTTTAAATGTTTCCCCTCGGAGTTTCTGCATTTCCTGATCAACGATTTCTAGATATCCTTCTCGAAATTTCTCTATTTGAGTTAAGGAATTAGCGGTTAAATTGTCTAAAGCTTTATTGATAATATAAGCATCATAGTATTTTTGTAAATCAGCTTTAATAATTAACCATTTTTGATTCCACCATTCTGCAAATAAAACCCGTTGATTGTTTTCTGCAAATAGTTTTGCTTGTTCTGGATTTTCTGGATGATTCTTACTAACTATCGTATAAATTTCTTCGGAAGTGCTAATAATTGTATTTAGAGAAACTTCACACCGTTTCTTTAAAATAGCGACTCTTTCAGTATTAATATAATTAAAGATTTTCTCTTTGATTTCAGGAATACCTGTAGCATATTTTTTGAGATTTTCTTCATCAGCAATACCAGTTAATCTCTGTAAATGAGATTGAATAATATTTGCATCTCCAATTTCTAATTTAGTTTGTTCTCCAGCTATATTATTTAATATCAAATATGCACCAGCAGAACCAGAAACAATTCTATGATTAGGTAAATTTGCCCGTTTTAACCAGTCTTGAGAAGCTTCTTGAATGTGGGTTTTCATTGCTTCTGCACTACCTAATGAATCAATGCGACTTAAAAATACAAATAATTTATCAGCAACGGTAACGTTTTTATCACCTTGTTCTGTAAATTTAATAATTTCTAATTCTTTTTCTCTGAGACTGGTAAAACGCTGTACTAATATCACAGCATCACAATCTGATAACATTTCTTGTGCTTCGTCAACGTGCTTTGCTAAACCTGAATCTAAACCGGGAACATCATAAAAAACAATCCCTTCAGCTTGTGCAAGTTTGTTAGTATAAAGTCTCGCTTCTAATACAGCATGAGCATATTTTTCATCTGCTACATATTTTTTTAAAGGTTCTCGAATATCCTCTAATCTAGTAAATGGAAAAGTTCGATTTCCTTCTTGTCTCACTTGTTGTAAAGTGATTTCATTGGTGTGAATAGTATTAATATCTTCTTGCGCTTTAGCTTTTTCTAGTTCTTTGAGTAGCTTAATAAATTCATCTTCTGTTTTTGCTTGTACTTCTAGTTTTTGTTCAGATTCATTTTGCACTGAATAAATTTGTGTGGTGGTAAATGTACATCTTCCTCCTTTAGCTGGAAGTAAATCACATTCTAACCAAGCATTAACAAAGGTACTTTTTCCGGCTTTTTCTAACCCGACTACTGCAATCCGAAATTCACGTTTTTTGAGTCTTTCTAGTTGACGACGTGCGGGTTGTGCTTCTTGTAATAGGATTTGTTTTAATTTTTCGGGAACTTCTGCTTGAGGTAAGTTGGCTAAATTAACCGCGTGTCTTTGGATGTTTAAAGCGTCGGTTAGACGGGTTTCATAGTAGGAAGATGCTGTTTTCCAATCCATTTTGTAGATACTCCTTAAATACGGTTAAATTTTTCTAAACCAGATACAGATAAATATTCTAGACAAGCTAATTGTCTAACAGTACCTTGTCGTCCATCAGTAGGCAGATTTGTTTTTAAGATATATCTCACTTTACTACCAATCATTTTCTCTGCATCATCAACACGAATATTAATTCTCACATAAATTTCTCTTTCTTCACTTACATTTGTAATATCTTCATTGGTTGTCGATAAAGACTGATCAATACTATCAGTAATAGTCTCATTTTCTGCACTTGTACATAAAAAATATGAAGCATTTTCTATTAATGTTTCTATCTGAAAAACATCAATTGGATCATCTTTTCTTATATTTCTTTTCATATTTCTTTTGATACTTATTACCACAGATACAGGTACAACAAGACGCAAGGCTATGCGTGCGGAAACTTTTTGTGGTGGTAATAGTAAACTTTTGTCATTTTCTTTTTCTTCTTGTTCTTCTTTCTTCTTTTGGAGATATATCAGACAAGAAGGAACGCCTACAATTAAACATCCTATTACAACAATTTGATATAATTCCATCTTTTCTGTTTCCTCGTTTTTAGGTAAATCAAATGTGCTATTAATAATTTCTTGAGATACATGAAACACTTTGTTAATAATTTCTTGTAGCTTATCAGCGATATCTTCTATACCTTCATATTGTTTTTTATCCTTTAGGTGTTTTGTTAAAATCTTAATGACATCCGATGATATAGATGATGATATAGATAAGTCATCACTTAATGATCCATAATCTTGAATCTGAAAACGTTGACAAATTTCTTTAGCTTTTAAAGCATCTGGAGCAAGTAAATGAATTACTCTGGGTAGAACTCCTTTGCTATCACCTTTTATTTGTTTATAAACTGAATCGAAAACCTCTTGATAGAGGTCTTCCATAACTTGTTCTGGGGAAGATACTCTTTTTCCGTCATTCATGTTATTGAGTTCTTTGGATAAATTTTATTTAGTTTCCCAATTTCAAGCCAGAAAATTCTTCTTTTAAGTTCTCAGCTTTTTCTTGCATAGGTAGCCATACATTTTTTTGTTTTTCATAATCTATGGTAATTTCTTGGTTTGCTTTATCAAGTCTTTCTTGATATCGGTCAATAATATCATTCTGGATTTTGTCTACATTTTTTTTTAGAACATCAATTTGCTCTAATAACCATTTAGTTATTTGATGAACTATTCCTTCCTGTCCATCTTGAATTTGGCTTATCCAGGTTTCAAATAACTCTCCTAAACTGGGTATCACAGCATTATCACTAAGTCTTGGAGTATAGTCAATATATTTCTTTTGCTCGACGACACCTTCATATATAAAATCATTGAAGAATCCTTTAACAGTACCACCAAGCCAGTCCCAACCAGACTTTCCTTTAGTATTTCTCCGGTGTGCTTCTTGTATTGTAATCTTGGTTTGATCTATCCCATATCCCGTACTCAGGGTTTCTTTCTTTTCTAACCAAGTTCTTTCTGTAATTGTAAATCCTGCTCTAAACTGAAAATTAAATTCAAGTTTCTTATCAACTTTACTCAGTTCGGAATCAGGAAATGTTATTGCCATATTAGATGCTATGTCATTTGTTCTTTTTTCAAGATAAGATAAATGGCAACGGAGCAATTCAGAGACTGACTCAAAAATTCTATTTAATTCTTGCTTAGATATTTGCTTCAACACATCATTTATAACAATATTTAGGTGTAAAGCTAGTTGATTGAGTTCGTCATTGAGTTGTTTGAGTTTCTTTTTCTCTGCCTCTGTTTTTGCTTCTATTGTTGTACCATTTTTAGCAACTGAAGCTGTATAGTCTAAATCAACTAAACGCTTTAAGCAACTTTCTAGTAATTTTACTTGTATAACATCTGCTTTTTTTAAATTTGGACTGTCTAGACTTACTCTTCCAGTTTCTAAAGACTTTACTACTGCTTCTAATATTTCCACGAGCCCCCTTGTTAATTCAGTAGACCATGCAAAAAGTGGAAATAATTTTTGATTCAAATCACTATATGGTTCGATACGCTGGAGTTCATTAATTATCTCTCTGATATAAGTTACAAGATCATCATCTGACTCTTCTGCTAAAACTTGTTTAACTTTTATCTCTAGTTTTTCAAACGGTTCTCTTAAGTTTTGATCGCTAACTTTCAAAAAAACCTTAAGTGATGATCTAATGTTTGATATATTTTGGCATTCCTGTTTATAGCGTTCTTCGGAACTATTAAGAATGGCTGTAGTTGTTTGTAAAGCCCATCGTCCGATAGCATCTCCAGCAGCTTCATTAAACCGATTTATAATTTCTGGTATTACTAGCTTTGGAAAATGTTGTGTAATATGATCCTTCAAATTTTGCTGAAATTCTTCAGCATAAGAAATTTTCCACAATCCTTCAGCAAATCCAATTTGATTTTGTTTAGACCAGTCTTCTGGTAGTGATGACAAGTTTTTTCTGTATTTCTTATCAATTAATCCAGTGAACTGTTGTGCTTTTGTACAAATATCAACTCCTTTTTGTGCTTTAGCAACTCTACTTTTATCATGTTCAGTCCACTTCTCTTCATTCTTGGATAAATCTTCTAAAACATCTTCTAATGATTCTTCGATTGCTGTAATTTGAAGAGATAGGAAAGCTGGTAATGTACTAAGTTTTACTACTTCTAATTTCTCAATTTCTTCTGTGTGTTCCTTTAATCGTTCAGTTAATTCATATTTAATACTACGTTCAGTGTTTTCAACAAACTCATTTTCTGACTCTGGCCAATTTTTATCTGCTTTGAAAACATCAATTTTATTCAAAACAAAAAGCATCCGTGCAGGAGAACCACCTAAATCTTTTACCTGAAGTACAACTTGACTCAATAACTCTTTTACTTTCTGTTTATCCGTTTCTGCACTGTTGTATGTAACTATACACAAAGCTTCTCGACATTGTTTAATAACATTAATATTGCCTTTATCACCTACATAGGCTAAACCAGGTAAATCGAGAATCCTTACCTTTGTTGCTGGTGGTAGTTGCAACTGAGATTCTTTTAAAAGTCGAAAAGGGTAAGCAATTGTAGATTGTGGACAGGCTAAATTTGGTTGTGTTTCTCTATTTTTGATATGACTTTTCATCGCCTGATCAAGACGTTGATAAATTTTATCGTCACTAATTCCTCTCCATTCTCCACACTCCCATAACGCCCCCGGTGTTTCATGAATGATGAGAGATTTTTCTGTATTGTACTCAATTGTCACGGCTCCAGCACTCATTTCACTGACTGCAACCGGGACTATTTCTGCTCCACATAGCAAATTAACTAAAGTGCTTTTACCGCTACTTGTAGTCCCTGTTGTAGCCAGCGTGAGAGTAGGATTTTGCAGTTCATAAATTAGCTGAGTTAAAGCCTTTTCTAAGTTGTTGGATAGTTCTTGAATTTCCGGCTGATAACTCTCTGGTAGGTGCTGAGATATTTCTGTGTGAAAGTTATTCCAGTATTGAGCCAGTAGCTTCGCTTTAAACTCGATTTCTTCAAATACTTTGTATACTGAGTTGCTCATATTGCCAAATCCATAGTTGGTTACTTTGGGTTTTGTCTGGTTGAAAATCCTATTACGTAGTATATACATAAAATATTTAATAAAGCAAGTCCAAATAAAAAATAGGTTAATAACAATACCTTCACTGGAATTTGGTGACAAGTTTAGTCAAGGTTGCTGATTTATCTGGTTATCTCATTCCCATACAGAGTATGGGGTGAGATATACGCACATTTAATTTTCACCAGATGTTTATTGGCAAAAATTCCCCTTCTTCCCTACTACCTAATTTAAAACTGCTCTAAATACTGATTAAGATCCTCAATAACGCGGGTAAGTTCCGCTTCTGTTGTCAACCTAATACCTAAATTGCGAATTGTTAACAAAACTTTAGCCGCAAAGGGGGTAGGCCAGATATTAGGATTACAAAATATCTCTACAAATACATCCCCAGTATAACGATACTCTAAGGAAGGTTGAGGACTAACTTTACCTGTACCTGGGGTTTTAGCAGCAACAGCTTTGAGGCTTTTCATTAATTCATTGATTTCTGCTTTTAATTCTTGCGCTGCTTGGTGTGAAAAACTGAAGGAAACAGAACCTTCTACTAGATTTAGTGTTAGAGGTACAGAAGACATAAGCTACTTATTAAAAATAATTCGTAATTATCCATATTACCTGAAGATGATCCCAAATACCCGACTTTTGACAGAAGTTGAATATCTGTTTCTACAATAAAGAGATTAATTCTTAATTAGCAATTTTTGATCTATTTCTTATATATTTATTCCTAGAAATAAATACTTATTGTTGTACAGTAAGAGTTAAAGAAAACAAATTCTTCATTCTTTTTTCCGCAAATGACAATTATAAATATATGACTTACGATAACCGCACTGAAGTTAGAAAAGTTTTAATTATTACTCTCCTGCTGAATGTATTCGTCATGGGTTTAAAAGCCCTTGTAGGTTATTGGACAGGTTCTTTAAGTTTAATGGCCGATGCCTTGCATAGTGTAACCGATAGTGCTAATAATGTCTTAGGATTAGTTGCTATTAAGTTTTCTTCACCATTACCAGACCGAGAGCATCCTTATGGACATAATAAATTTGAAGCGGTGGGAGCTTTAGGTATTGCTGCATTTTTAGGTATAGCCTGTTTTGAAATTGTCCAAGGTGCAGTAGAAAGAATTATTAAAGGTGGTGAACCTGTGAGAGTATCACCTCCAGAACTGTGGTTATTACTGATTGTGTTAGGAGTAAATATTTTTGTAGCCTTTTATGAACGTAATGTGGGGAGAAGAGTAGGTAGTTCCATTTTAGTCGCTGATGCTACCCATACTATGAGTGATGTTTGGGTGACAATCTCGGTTATTGGTGGTTTAATTGGGGTTTGGTTGGGTTATCAATTGTTGGATGTGCTACTGGCTTTCCCAGTGGCTTTACTGGTATTTTGGAGTGGTTGGTCAGTGTTAACAGAAAATTTACCTTGGCTGGTAGACCAAATGGCGATCGCTCCAGAAACTATTCATACAATTACAGTATCAGTACCCGGTGTCCTTAACTGTCATGATATTGCTTCCCGTGGTGTCATCGGTCGTCAAGTGTTTATAGAAATGCACTTAATTGTAGATGCACGCGATGTAGAAACGGCTCATAACATTACAGAAGAAGTAGAAAGACAACTAGAACAACGTTTCAGTCCAGTTAGAATCTTAATTCATGTTGAGCCACCTGCATATCAGTCTGAGCGCGTAACCTTTGAGTCTGAACAAACATAAACCAAAATAATTTTATTTTTCCAACCTGACCGCATACCAGTGTAAATATTCTCCAGTCCCCACATCTAAATTACAACTTGTATCTAGCAAATATTGTGCTTGTTCGCTGACGGACTGAAATTTTTGTACATCCAGTGGTAAATCCTCCCGTAAAATTTGTGATAAGGTTGTTTCCAGTTTGATTAATAACTCAGCCGCAGTGAGAAATTGTTCTGGCTGATTTGTTTCTAAAACAACAAAATCGTCCTGCTGATACATTAATTGATTTGGCATTTTTGGTAATTGTAATAAGTAATTGATAATTGGTTTACCACTAACAACTGACAACTGACAACTGACAACTGACTAAGATGGATACACTGGTAATGTAAAATGAAACCATGCACCACCGTGGGAAGATGAGTCTACCCAAATTTGACCGTAATGGGCGCGGATAATGCGTTGACATAAACAAAGGCCAATTCCGTATCCATCTGTACCTTGATCCCGTTGGAGACGAACAAGATTCTCAAAAATACGATCGCGGTCTTCTTCGGGAATACCAGGACCCGTATCACCAACCGTAAATTGAACTTTTTGGCTAGTGCGATGTAGTCCTGCCACAGTAATTATACCACCAGCGGGTGTATATTTAATTGCATTATCCAACAGATTAACCAAAACTTGGCGAACTCTTTCAGGATCAGCATACACATAGGGTAAATCTTGGGGAATATCTACTTTCACCGTTTGGGATTTAGCAGTATAGCGATCGCTCAATTCCGCCAAAACTTGTAAACACAGTTCTCCTAATTGTAACCTTTGTGGGATAATGGGTAATTCCGTATCCTCACCCCGCCCCAATTGTAACAAATCAGCAATCATCCGATCAATAATTCTAGTTTGGGTGCGAGCTTGTTTCAATAAATGTATAGCCAGACCCGGTTTTAGGCGTTGAAATTCCCCCGTATCTGGATTATAATTAGATTGAAGAGTTTCAATAGCGATCGCTGCAGCCGTCAGAGGATTGCGAAGATCATGAGCCAGAACCGCAATTACCCGGTCTTTAAACTGTAGTTGTTCTTGCAGTTTATCATTTTCCTGCTTGAGACGAAAAATTTCATCCGAAAGTTGAATCGCCTCCGCCGAATTCGCAACCGAATGAATAGTAGACTTAGGTAATATTACTTGGCTCTCTTCATCTAGACATTCTTCTAAATCTTCCTGCAACTTCAAAAAAGTGTCAACAGCACCTTGCCAGCGTGGCCACCAGGTTTTTAATTGTGGAATAATATTAGTACCAGCAATAGTCTGTTGGGGTTCTGGATGAATCTTAACTAGAGCGGGGGTTGCTACTAACTTAAAATGTTCGGCTAGATAGGGTTGTTCGCCAACATCAATAATTTGTAGTTCAAAACTATACCCATCCTCTAATTCTTTCAAATAAGCGCGAATTTGCTGAACTTGTTGACGGGACTGAGGCCGTCCATCAACAAACAGCAATAATTGGAGTGGAGCCTCAGAATAAATAGGCTGATCCTGGGAAGCTTGCATGACATCTTGTTTCAGCACTGGTAACAACCTGGGAACGCTTTACAGACGGTAAAATGGGCTGACCTTGGTTAATAAATGTTATTTTTCCAATTTAATATCTATTTTAGATTTTTCCCAATCCAATCCGATCTAGGTTTTTGAGATCAGACGAATTTTCTGGGAATTCCGCCGTCCTTATTTCTACACCTCTAGGCTTCTAGCTCAGGAATTACAGCTATTGAATTATTTAATAACTACATCATACATGATTTTTCTGTTACCTCTCCTAAAAATGTTAGTGTAGAAGGTGAAAATCAATTTGTGATTTCTTTGTGTTTTCCCGTAAATATTCTGCTGTATTTCTGAGTTTAGCTGTTTTACTATCTTCCTTAACAGCCTGTACCAACAGTCGATCTGCTAAAAACCTAGAACAGTCCTTAGCTGCTGACCCTCGGCTGCAAAATAATCCTGTTCCCTTTGGTACACCTCAGATTCAGGAAGTAACACCAAACCCAAACACATCAACAATCAAATTACCGACTGATTTTCCCTCGGATATACCCATTTATCCTAATGCCAAACTAGAGGAAGTTACACCAGCTAATTCCCAAAATAAAATATCAATTCGTTGGCAAAGTGCAGATCCTAGTAATTTAATTACCAGCTTTTACCGTCAGCAATTACCAGCTAAAAACTGGCAGATTATCCAACAGCCTCCAGATGATGTAGAGGGCGCTTTTTCCGCGCGACGCAATGGTTTACTCATTAACCTCACAATTCAGCCACAGACCGTTACTCAAGCCGCACCCAATCAACCCCAAACAGCTACTAAATTATTAATTGAATATTCGTCTAATTCTCAGGACACATCAACTCAAGCGATTAAACCATTAGATAATTCCCAATTGACCGATCCAGTGTTACCTAATGGTAATAATCCTAACATAGCAACTCCGCCAACTATCCAGCCAACCAACCAACCTGAAACCTTCACAACTCAAGAATTTACGGATATTCAAAAAGCACCACCAGAATGGCGATCGCACATTCAAGATTTAGCTACATTAGGTGTTTTATCTATCCAACCCAAAGGAACTAAGGAATTTCTTCCCGACAAAATTATTACCCGTCGAGAATATGCTCGTTGGCTAGTTGCAGCTAATAATGCTATGTATGCTAACATTCCAGCTAAAAAAATCCGGTTAGCATTCCCTAACACTCAACCAGCTTTTAGGGATATCCTCACTAAAGATCCTGATTTTCTAGTTATTCAAAGTTTAGCAGAAGCAGGTTTAATTCCTAGCTCCTTATCTGGAGATGCTACAGCGGTTTTATTTCGTCCTGATGCTCCCCTTACACGAGAACAATTAATCCTGTGGAAAGTTCCTTTAGATACTCGTCAATCCTTACCCTCAGCTAATTTAGAAGCCGTTAAACAAACTTGGGGTTTTCAAGATACAGGCAATATTCAACCCCAAGCATTAAAAGCAATTTTGGCTGATTTCCAAAACGGCGAACAATCAAATATTCGTCGAGTTTTTGGTTATACAACACTATTTCAACCGAAAAAACCCGTAACTCGTGCGGAAGCTAGTGCAGCTTTGTGGTATTTCGGTACTCAAGGTGAGGGAATATCAGCAACGGAAGCTTTAAAATTGAAGAATTAATTGGTTTCTATTGATTAATTTTTCAATTAACCCACACCTTAAGGATGGGATTGTTAATTTATTTTTTCAGGTGTAGCTGTTGGTGTAGCTGTTGGTGTAGCTGTTGGTGTAGCTGTTGGTGTAGCTGTTGGTGTAGCTGTTGGTGTAGCTGTTGGTTTAGTTGTTGGTGTAGCTGTTGGTTTAGTTGTTGGTTTAGCTGTTGGTTTAGCTGTTGGTTTAGTTGTTGGTGTAGCTGTTGGTTTAGTTACCCGTTCATTAATAATAGCTTGAACTTCGCTATTGAGTTTCTGACGAAGTTGTAAATTAGCAATCCCAGTTTCTGAAAGTTGATGTTGCTTCTGGTACTCCTTTACTAACTCTTCTAACTGAGGACTGTAAAATTGATTACGGGGAAGTAGAGTTTTTGGTTTAAGTACAGTATTCAAATTACTTTGTAGAATTTCGACGATCATAGCAGCTTGATCTTGAGTTTGGGGACCTGCTTTCCCGTCCACCTTCAACTTGTAGCCTGTTTGAAATTGAGTGATGGCCTTTTTAGTTTCCTCATCAGTTAAAGGATCTTTTGTAACTTTAACATTATAACCCAATCCCCGTAGTACAGATCGGAATTCATCTGGTTTATAATTGCGTTGACGGGCTGCAAAAGCTACATCTGAAGCTGCAACACTAGCTGCGACCATACAGGCTAAAGCTATAGTTACTCTGGATTTATCAAAACCACACCACATCATAAAAACTCCTTGGTATTAAATCCTTGCTAAATAAAGATTAGCAGGTATTTTTGCAATTTTTTAACTTGTGGCTTAATAATTTAGTTACTAATACAGAGGCTCTACCTCTATTAAGTAGTCATGCCAAATAAAATGTAAAATTTATTTGGCTGTGTTCCTTATCCAGCCAAGGATACAGAACTTTAACATGGGAAATTAATTTTGTATAGGTACTTATTATTGTATTGAAGGCCAAATCTTTAGAACTCAATGAGAACGGGAGAAAAAATAAAAGATTTCAAACCCACCGAAGTGGGTTCTGCTCATGTAAACGCCGTTTCTAACCGCCATTTTCATCCA
>Ga0208200_100149_pt1 | contig 12233 bp, 31 predicted proteins | sample LakMenEpi13Aug08_FD_150689 | JGI IMG/M metagenome (GOLD analysis project Ga0208200, IMG submission 150689) | Freshwater microbial communities from Lake Mendota, WI - 13AUG2008 deep hole epilimnion (SPAdes) | ecosystem: Environmental > Aquatic > Freshwater > Lake > Epilimnion/Euphotic zone ...
AACCGATAGCGGTTTCTAAATCTAAATCGAATAAATCATTATCCGCTAATTCTGTTGCAAAGTTACTTCCCATTATTAGTTACCTTCCTTGATAGTTACTTCAGCCCAAGTGTTATTTTCATTTGCAATTTGCAATACCTTAGCCTCAGCAAGTGCGTGTAGTGTTGCACCCTTGCACATCGTTAGTAAATCTGTTTCAGTTAGTTTTAGTAATGCAGGTAATAGGTTAGCAGGTATTTTATCAAGGTCAATAATAGCCTCGAATACTATGGAGTGTGGAACTTTTATTTGATTAGACATTTGTTACCTTTCGTTGTTGGAATAAGAGTATTTTAGCATAGGCCACTGACATTACCTAATCCATTATGGGCGTGTCGCAGCTTTTGTGATAATACTCACATTTTTGGGGGGTTGTGGATAACTGCCGTAAACCTGTGGATAAGCCGCCACCTTTGCGGGCCAGCTTGATCTTGTCAAGTCGACACGCCGTTAGCCTTTAAGTACGGCCCATATAGCAATTGGAATCGGAAGTACAATAGCGCTAATAAATATAATTGCAAGAATTGATCCGAGAGTATCTGCCATTATTTTTTACTCGCAGAAAATCTAATATCCGCTTTACCGTAGACACATAAGCCACAAGATACACAAGCGGACCCAGCATTGCTAATAAGCGGAATGCTTTTCATATTCTCTGGACACTTAGCACCAGGCTTGCCAGTCAATTCTTTCATTGTGCTCTCAGTTACGGCGAATGTCTTTCCTAGATAAGCAAGGCGGATACCAGAATTAACTTTCAAATCATGGCCCGTTTCTTTATTCTCATCATCGGTAGAATAATAAAGAGATAGATTAGATACATCCTTAAGAATAAGCGCTGCAGACTTTACTCGTGTATAAACCCAAAATTGAACATCGGGGTGGTTAGAAATAATAGTCTTCCAGGCATAGGTATAAGTATCATTGAAGAAATCTCCGTCCCAGTGGATACGGAATAACTTAGGAGCGTCTTTCTTTTCACAATCTGCAACAAATTCTACAATCATCTCATCTAATAGAATAAGCATAGTATCGGTATCTGCATTGCGTAGCAATTCCCAGTTGTGCAGAAGATTAGCCTTTACTCCCTTGAAGAGCTTTTCGAGTTTTCCTGCGTAGCAAACACTCTCACAAATACTAGTGGCACCAGGGCATGAGTAAGCCTTTCCAGCGGGGAGACCGAACGTGTTAGCAATTGCGGCTTGCTTTCCATTTTTTGTGACAAGGTTAGCCACCTTTCTATCATTAGAACGTTTTAGTTTCATAGGGGTAATTATAGCGGTTAGATCTGACATATTAGTAATCCTCATCCATTCCGTGTCCTGCAGACGCAAGAGCGTCGGAATCGGACCAGCCCGTTAGTTCATAGAATTCCATTTCTTCAGAATCATAGCATTCTGCACACATATAGTCATCACCGAATACTTCATAATCAGACTCAGAATCAAAAGTCATAGTTGTGCCACAAATTTCAGAGTTTAGGCAAGCGACGGTAAATAGTTCCATAATGGACCTCTTTCGTTAGTAGATATTGGAATTATAGCAGGTTAGACTGACATTTGCTAATCGACACGCAAATTTCCAGGGTGTTTTAGATCACACCCTTAACGACACGCCCGACCCCGTAGCTATGTGGGCGCTTTGTCGACAAATTAATTTTATTGATCGAATTTATTTTTATGTTTTATTTTGCGTGTGTATTTTTTTTTATTGCGAACAGGTTGCGCCGCATTACTGCGACGCAATTCCTGAATGCGTTTTACTTTATCTTGAAGTGAAGTTAGGAACATTATACCCACTCGCTTCGTGAAATCGTTTTACATCAAATCGCTCATTATCTTTCGCAAACATTTCTGCGAAATCATTTACAATTTTAGAAAATACAGCAGGGTGAGTTTTATTGCTCGCATACTTTAGAATTTCTGCGGTTGCGATGTAATCTTTTCGTGTCATCATTTTACGGATACCATTCCATTTCTATAAAAAACTTTTGTATACATTTTGCCAGTTGGCGTTGATAGATTTACAGTTGAGTATTCGTTAGCCATTCCCCAATCGGTGAAACGGAAAAAACTTTCCCACGCACCAAATTCATTTTCGTATTCAGCAGACCAGTGGGGAGCGTTGCTATCATAAGCGCAAGTTAGTTTATACATTAGTTTCCCTTTCGTTAGTTACGCATTTACATTGTGTTATTTGTATTGTATCAGTTAGCACTGACACAACGGCAAGAGTATCGCAATTATCGCAAATCCACATTCCAGCAATTTCGCTCATTTATTTATTCTCCTGAAAAAATCCTAGTGGATTACATTCGCAAGCCTCGACATCATAATCGGTTTGGTTTCCAAAAAATTGCCAGCCTTGACCATTACAAGTTTCACACTCTAAAATCTGAGTGTAGATTTCTTTCATTCTTCCCATTATAGGTTTTCCCTTTCGTTTGTTGATTTGGTAATTGTAGCAGATAGCACTGACAAGGCTTCCGCCTTGCTTGCTTCACGTTGTGCGATAACGTGTTTTTTGAATTCGTCTAAGTTCATTCGAACGCTCCTTCTTCTAGTAATCCTAATTCGATGTTGAATAATTCATCTGGAGTGGCTTCGGCTAAATCAACCCAGCCCGCACCATCTTCATTCATTCTGAAAATTTCGATGTATCCCATTATTATTCACCAACCTTCACTGCGATTGTTGCGAATTTATTTCGCAGACCGCCCGTGCGAATTTCGATTAGATACGCTTCGGTTTTTTCGCCGTAGTAAATTTCAGGGCGAGCCTCAGCAGAAACGATTTCGCCTGAAAAGTGGCGAGAGTTTGAGCGATAGTTTTTTCCTACAAGTAGGCTTTCGATTGTGTAGAGTTTAGTAGCCATTAGTGGCACCTTCTTTCGTTGTTGTTATAGTAGAGATTATACACGAACGGACTGACATTTTCCAATTTGGCAAGGGTTTGTCTCATTATTTGGAGCGTGGGCTTTGTGATAAGCATCACACAAGTTATGTGATAAGCATCACACAAAATGTCCGATTTGTCTGTCAAGTCGACACGCCGTAGAATCCAGGGAATTTTATAACGACTTCATAACGACACGCCCGACGCCGCACCCTTGTGGGCGCAGCTGTCAATTTGTCAAGTCGACACGCCGTTAGTTATTCAAAATCTTCAAATATTTTTTCTAGTTGAAGAATTTGCTCATCGGTAAGATGATCTAATTCAATTGCGTGTTCAAATCCATAAAATTCCATTATTCGTTTTCCATTTCTGCTAAATAATCTTCGTGTTCAACTAGGCCAATCGCAAATGCTACTGGGTCGCAACATTCTAGAATTTCGGCGGGAGTAAAAGTAGAGTAACCAATTTTTACAGTAGGATAAACATCATTTAGTAAGTCAATAAAACTTTCTTTGATTTCTAAATCTTTTTCTAATTGTGATTTCATTTATATTCTCCTTTTGAGATAAGTTCGTCTAGCATTTTTGCTAAATCGGGGTGAATGCCAATTGGGGCATCTTTCCAATAATTTTCTAATTCTAAGTTAGTAACGAAATCTCTCATTAGATACACGCTACGCATTCGCATTTAGGATTTTCACGAATAAGAACTTTTAGCAAAACCTTGCGTTGATAAACGCTAAGACCATAAGTGCTTTTAGCACCACCATTATTCCAATCGTGGAGAATACGATTTTCAAGAGCACCAGATATTCCTAGTGCTAAGCCGATATTTGTTTTTTCTAGTGTAGTCATTTGAGACCACCTTTCTTTTTGTTTGTATGTCGCTAGTATAGCAGGGGGGTCTGACATTTTGACCCCTTTTTCGGGCGTGTCGGAAAACTATTTTTGTGATAAACCTCACAAATTCTAGGGTGTTTATCCACAGACCCTTAATCACCCTGTGGATAACTCCCTCAAGTACTTGCGGGCGGATCAGCTTTTGTCAAGCCGACACGCCGTTAGGTTAGTGTGATTTATCCCACTCTCTAAAGTCTGCGACGATCTCCCGCCACATTAGGCGCATCATTAGCAGGGTAGGTATTCCGATACCTATTTGGACGGCGGTAGTTAGTAGGCGATTAGTAGTCATTACTTATTCTTCTTTCTCTTGTAAATCTTATAGGCGGTTATTACTAGGGCGGTGATAATGATAGTGTGCCAAGGTAGATAGATAGCCCCTAAGAAACTATCTAATTCTAATCCGTAGTCGCTTGTTATGTATAACTCTAATCCGTCCGCTATCATTAGTCATTCCAATCTAGTGTTAGTGATTTGTGTAATTCATCATCATCAAAATCATCAGCGCCAAAATCTACGCCTTCTGCTAGTGCCTTGTTATAGGCTTCTTCTTCATCTATGTAGACATAAGCATCTGCTACATCTGCCTGAATAGTATCCCATTTAGTCATCATTACATTGACACCTTTCTCATATGTGCCACTACATTAGTGGAAACCTTTTGTAAGTCTGCTACGACTTTATTCATTTCATCTGCGCTATTAGCGGTAAAGTCAACGCCTAGTAATTGTGCGCCGTCCCATAGTGAGTATGTTATTGTCATTTTATTTTCTATCCTTTGTTAGTAGTTGTTAGTTAGTTGTTAAGCGGTTATTTGCTAGGCTCACCTTTCGGATTATTTGCTAGGCTCACGCTCTAATTCTTATTTAGTTGTTATGCTGTAATTGTAGCCGATAGGGCTGACATTTACAAGCGACACGCCGTTAGGCGTTAGTGTGATTATGCTCACACTTGGACTCTATCTCGTGTCCATATTCCTCTACGAGTTCCTCGTAGATTTCATCCATATAGTCTAGATAATCGTTCATTAGTTATTCTCCTTTCCAAGAGTGTTGTGTGTAGCGTAGTTACCGCCACACATTACGCAGAGTGTCCAAGCGGTTACTCTACCGCACCCTGCTGAGCAAGATACATAGCCTAGACGCTGAGCGTCATTCTGATAGTCGTTACGACTTTCCCAAATTCTATTTGTCATTTTATTGACCTTTCTTTATTAAGGTTAACTCCTTGTTAACTTCTTATACTATAAGCCTAACAGGGGGGACTGACATTTAGGTGGTTACTGATGAGTATTCTCAAACTATTTTTGTGAGTTACACCACACTCACGCTCAAAATTATAGGGTTATGGGCGCACTATCGGACAAATCGGACATTAAAAAGAGTGTGTATCATACATATTAAAAATATATTAACATTTTCTCAAAAGTGACTTTGATCTATTGACTTACGAAAATATCAAATGTTATACTTGGAAAGGTTTCGGGGGGTTACACTAAGACTCAATATACCAAGTAATGCTTGGATTAGAATCTAGTAAAGCTCTCCCCTATCTTTCCAAAAAGATTTTTTAAATTTGGGGGGTAGGGGGGGTTTGCTAAAATCTAATTCCCAAGTATCCACTATACAATAAATGATAAAGATAAACAATATAGAAAAAATATTTTATTAACATTATGTAAAATCTTAAATCCTAGTCGACTGATAATTATACTGCTATATAATTAAGCTATGTCTCCAGAGAAGATGTCGATCAAGAAACAAAAAGACTATCTGGCACGTTATTTAAAAGAGATAAAAGAAAAGAACCCTTGTATGGATTGCAAGATATCCTATCCGTATTATATGATGGACTTTGATCATGTTCGTGGAACCAAACATGCAAATGTGGCGGAACTAATCAATACGTTATCTAAGAAACGAATAGATGCAGAAATAGCCAAGTGTGAGATAGTATGTTCTAATTGCCATAGAATAAGAACACATATGAGAAAAAAGCGGAAGGCAGGATAAATGAAATTTTGTAGTTATTGCGATAAGCTATCATATACATCTAAGATGTTAAAAGATGGATCTATGAGATATTACTGCTCAGATCATGCATTAAATATTGCAGTTGACTAGGATTATGGTATAATATAAAAATGAACTGGATACAAGCAACAGTCATATTTGGACCAATAGTGGTTCTACTAATAGCATTTTGGAAAGATATCAAATGAAAAAGATCTATGCGTTAATTGCGTTAACTGCGACAGCAGTCTTATCAGGTGTAGCTTTGTCTAAATTTTTAAATTGGGCGGGACAGATAGAAATCTTTGATTTTGACCTAGATGAAGATATTGATCTTGAAGACTTCTAAACTATATAGGTCAATACTCTGGCTATCTTGGTTTCTTATGGGTATGTATATTATATCCTGGCTATTGTAGAAAATTGCTAGCTTTTTTTCTCCCGCCCTTTTAAGGGCTTTTGTATCGGAGATACCAATTATGACCCTTTAAGGGCTTAGAACCCTCGTAGAGGGCTTATATGGGATATTCTAGAAAATAGCATAGATGACAAATGTGGTCTTCTCTCGCCGAAGCACTTTTTTCGCACTTTTTGCACTATATGTCTAATATGTCTGTATTGTTACTTTATTTTTCAATAATCATAACTGCACAAGTTACAGTATTATCTTCGCCAAGAGCCCAAAGTCTGTCATCCTTATACACATCTATAGACAAAGGCATTGAATCGTGTTCTAGTCTAATCCCGTAATTTGTAGTGCTTACATCGCTATTTCCAATAATGAGATGCTTATTGGAGCTTGTATTAGAGATTATCAGTGTTGACTTTGCATTGATCTCATCTTCAATTGTTAGTTCAACAGGCGTTGTGTTATCTAGCGTATAGTTTCTAGTTCTTATCATTTGATTAACCCATTACCCAATCGCTGTGCTTATAGACCCAGTCAACAAAAGTATATTTAATTCCAGATGTAACATCTTTTGACTTATATACCTGTCCTCCATCTATAGGAAAGCAATACAAAGTGTTTGTTTCAGGAAGAATTTCAGATCCATCTGATAATGTTATAATTTCTCCGCCAGTCCATTCACCAAGGTAATAGCATGCTACATAGTCTGCTGATTTCCAGGTGTCTGCTCCGCCCCATATTCTATCTACATTGTCACTAGGTCTTGTTCTGTTAATTGTGTTATGTTCGTTAGTCCAGTATTCGTTAATTATACATTCAATAATTGAAGAGTTTAAAGTTTGAATGGAAAGAGGTGTAGAAATTCTACCGTGAATTTCAGAGTCTGTTGGGTGAGTAGACCAAGACTCTTCATCAAGAGCATCACATTGAAATAGTATATAGTTGTAGTCATCCAGGTTTAACAAGTCTGGGTATTTAAGAATTCCATTGCCCATATCAACAAACCCTAGCTTTTTACTAAGATGAACTTGTTCAATTGGACGGTCACCTTTAGATTCAGAAATAGATATTTCATTAGATATTTCTTCAACAGGTTCTTCGTTATTGTTTTCAGGTAGATTTGTTTCCCAAATAATTTCAGCCATTTTTATTTCTTTTCCGTTAAAAAAGTAGAGTAAGCATATCTTATTCCACTTGTAACTTCTGCAACACCGTGTCTAATTAAAGCACCATGTATTAACAGATCACCAGATTTTGGTTTAATTTTTAATCCCAATAATGGGTAGTATATTTCTCCACCTTCAAACTTATCTGTAAAGTATGCTACAACTCCATATTTTGTAATAGCACATGTGTTGAAGTCATCATTTGAAGTTGCTTCTCCATCTTCCCCGCAAGTATCTTCGTGCTCGTGCATACTATCTCCAACAAACATTCTGTGGAAAGAAGAGTTTGCAGTAGCTACATAGCCAGGAGATACGAGATCATTTACTCTGCTATTTATATCAAGAAGTTCTGGGATAGCAATGCTTACCTTTCCGTTGTACCAATCTAGTGGGCTATTTGCTTCATTCCATTGTGGCTCAGTAAGTCCGTTAGCAATGTTCTCTAAAGAAACGCACTCCTCTTCATTTAAAAAGTTTTCATACACCCAGATATCGTCATATATTTTTTTAACGTTAGGATTGTTGTCAAAATTAAGCATTTTTTTTCTTTCTCCAAAAAAATATTTTAGATAGAATTTTTTCTATCCGTAATTCTATTCTAGTTTCCATTTTGCCTGCATTAGTTTCTTCCTTATAATACTTTGTTCCAAAATAAGGGTTTTTCATTTGTTTAGAAAACTCATGAGGGGTCATATATCTATTATACACCCCAATAAACAAAAAACCCAATCAGAGGCGGATCCGATTGGGCTTTGCTGCCATTTAAGGCAATTATAGGGAACAATAAATTGCTCGACCTATAACATTATTGTATTGGATACAATATTTTAAGTCAATACTAATCTACAGAAATCATTCCTCTTGCGATTAGTGCATCAACAATTCCACTGCACATATGATTATAAGCAGGTTGTGCTTGTAATAGAGCCTTTTCCAGCTCAACCAAGTCTCCCTTATTTTGCACAGTTGCTTGTCTAGATTGAATATTAATTTGTTCAACCATTGTGTCTACAACAGATTCTTTACTCGCCATTTTCTTCCCTTTCGTCTATTGAATAAGATGGACTAGGACCCAGAAGGAATCCCTCTTTATGATATTGTATCATTTTTCCTACTTCTTCTCCACCTACTGCTCCTTTTGCCACCAAGGTCAGCATATCGTAAATTCGGTGAAGCATTATATAATTTACCATAGGTAAATTGTCTTCCAGAGATTGAGGCTCTTTTTCTTCCATTATGGTCTCCCCATATCTTCCCAAAATTTTTCTCTCCCCATAGAATCTGTTTCCGTAAGGGTGTTTGACTCAAATTCATATGAAGAAAATGTCTCTTCATCCGCCGCACTGAAATTCGCACTATTTTGCGGAATCACTTTAATGTGAAAAAAATTCTCTTCTTGTTCACAGGCACATTGCCCGTTTTTACATTTATCCAACATTTTCCACCGCTTTCACGATATTGTCGTAATCTTTAGATCCAAGGACTTTTTTATAATTACAGGATAAGCAGTAAACAAATACCCTGTCTTCGCCGTCTTGATTAGGATAAAGAGAGCCTTGATCCATTGGGCATAAAAGCTCTGGAACAAGGCCCTCTTGTGATAAAGAGAGATACTTCGATACATACTGTACCTTCATTTATCCTACTTCTTTTCAGTTGTTGGGAATCGCAATAGCCATTCCTGCGCTTTTGGGGTCATACCCTTCCAGCTTGACCAATCTAAACCGCCGTTGGTCATATAGTACGTTATCTCTGCGTTTGTTACTGGGTCGAATAACTCTTTGTTACTCTTTAGGTTGAATTTCTCTAGTCTGTCTGGACCGAGATCTCCAATCATGTTTATCTGGAATACTCCGTAAGAACTATCTCCAGTTTTCCTATCCCCGTTATATGCAAGCGGTCTTCCGTTAGATTCACGCTTTGCTATTGACCAAGCTTTCTTAAGGCCTGCTCCTTCGAATCCTACAGTCTTGAGTAGCAATACTAGCTCTTCGTCTGTAAGCATCTCAGATGGTTTGTAAACTTGATTACTGAACTTATCTAAGACTTCTTGCTTTAGTTGGGCTTCAGTTTTCACTAAAGGTTTTACTACTAAGGCTTGTGCGGGCTGGACTGGAAACATAAATAATGTTATCATTACTATTGTAACCAGATTATGAGCCAAATCACTAACCTGTTGTTTTATTTTCTCCATTGGCATTTCCTCCTCTAGAGATAACGAACTACAATCATAACATTGATAGGATAAGCCTGTCAAGCCAGTCAACCAGAAAGAAAACATGGATATATCTTATTATACTATTCAAGCAGGACTAAATCCTGCGGTTGGCTTTGGCTATGCGGGAAAAAATATTGTTAAATCATTAAATAATCTAGGACACTCTGTATCTTTTGCAAATCCTAAATCTACTATTCAATTAAATTTTACTCAGCCTCATCATTATAAGCTTCACAGAAATCAGTATCAAATTGGATATACTCCGTGGGAGTCAACATCTATGAGATCAGACTGGGTTGAAAGATTTAACGCTTGTGATGAAGTGTGGGCAACATCTGATTGGTGTGCACAAGTTTTTAAAGAAAACGGAATAACAAAACCAATATATGTTTATCCACACGGTATTGAAGATTTTTGGAAACCAAAGCGCAGGGTTGTTAAAGAAGGACAACCGTTAAAGTTTTTACACATTGGAGAACCATCTCCAAGAAAAGACGGGCAGCTAGCAGTAGACACTTTTATCAAGCTATATGGCAATAACCCAAACTATCATTTAACTATTAAAGCACACAATTTTAACACTGTTAGAGTTTATGATAAAGATAATCAGTTTATGAGTCCAGAGATGGCATATAACAATATTACTTTAATAACAGATGAGATTAAAGAAGCAGATCTTGTTGCTTTGTATCACAGCCATCATGTTTTGTTGTATCCCACATGGGGAGAAGGTTTTGGGTTTATTCCGCTTCAAGGTTTAGCAACAGGCATGCCAGTTATATCAACATATGATTGGTCTCACTATGTGGACTATATGGGACCACTTAAATTAAAATCTAAACTTACAGATGAGACTTTGCCAAAAGCAGTTGGAGACGGACACATTGGAAAAATGTTTAAACCAGATGCAAAACATTTAGAGCAACTAATGCGTGAAGTTTCTCTTGATTATAAAGCATACTCTGGTTATTATTTTGCTCAGTCAATTAAAATACATGAAGATTATAATTGGGATCAGTTGACCAAGAAAGCATTTGATCATTTAGTAGAAAAATTTTCCTAGCGCTTCCACTTTTAATTATTCTTTGGTAGAATAGGATCTTCACACTAAATCAAATTAACCGCTAGGCGGAGAAACAGGTAATTTTAAATGTCTAAGACTATTGCAAACCCATACGAAAATTTTATTGCGTTATCACGTTACGCTAGATGGATTCCAGAAGAGAATAGACGTGAGACATGGGGAGAAACAGTAGATCGATATTTTTCTTTTATGTTAAATCATTTAAAAGAAAATCATAATTATATTCCAACTGAGAAGCTTGTAGCGGAATTAAAAGACGGTGTATTTAACAGAAATGTGATGCCGTCTATGCGCTCCGTGATGACATCAGGAGCAGCATTAGAAAGAGACAATGTGGCTGGATACAATTGTTCATTTGTTCCAGTAGATTCTCCACGTTCATTTGATGAAACAATGTATATTCTTATGTGCGGAACAGGTGTAGGATTTTCTGTTGAATACAAGTACGTTAATAAACTTCCTGCCGTCCCAGATTCGTTTGAAAAGTCAGATACAGTAATTGTTGTAGAAGATTCAAAACAGGGTTGGGCAAAAGCATATCGTGAGCTACTAGCATTGCTCTGGACTGGACACATTCCAGCAATTGACGTTTCTAAAGTACGTCCCGCAGGTGCACGTCTTAAGACAATGGGTGGACGCTCATCGGGACCACAACCACTTGTAAATCTTTTTGATTTTACTATTGCAAAGTTTAAAAATGCAGCAGGTCGTCAACTTAAGCCTATTGAGGCGCATGACATTATGTGTAAGATTGGAGAAGTTGTTGTCGTTGGCGGAGTACGTAGATCAGCAATGATTTCTCTTTCCAACATTAATGATATTGAGATGGCTGCAGCAAAGTCAGGCAACTGGTGGGAAAATAATACACAACGTGCACTTTCAAATAACTCTGTTGCTTATTCACGCAAGCCAGAGATGGAGCAGTTTATAGCAGAATGGAAAAACCTTTATGATTCAAAATCAGGAGAACGAGGTATATACAATGTGGCCGCAGCTCAAGCCCAAGCAGCCAAGTATGGAAGAAGAGATCCAGATATTCACTACGGAACTAACCCATGCTCAGAGATTATCTTACGTCCTTACCAGTTTTGTAATCTTTCAGAAGTCGTACTTCGTGAAAAAGATACAGTTGAAGATGTTGCAAACAAAGTTCGCCTTGCTACAATTTTGGGAACATGGCAATCAACGCTAACAGATTTTAAGTATTTACGTAAAATATGGAAAGATAATACAGAAGAAGAACGCCTGCTTGGTGTATCCTTAACTGGACAATTTGGACATAAGTTCTTTTCTGGAAAGCAGGGCTTGGATAAGTTGGAAACAACTCTATCGGGTCTTCGTGAATATGCAAGAGAAACGAATAAAGAAGAGGCTGGGAAAATTGGGATTCCAGAGTCTGCAGCTATTACATGCGTAAAGCCTTCTGGTACAGTATCTCAATTAGTTGGAGTATCTTCAGGAATGCATGCATGGCATTCTCCATATTACATTCGTACAGTTCGTGGTTCAAAA
>Ga0208200_100158_pt1 | contig 11180 bp, 9 predicted proteins | sample LakMenEpi13Aug08_FD_150689 | JGI IMG/M metagenome (GOLD analysis project Ga0208200, IMG submission 150689) | Freshwater microbial communities from Lake Mendota, WI - 13AUG2008 deep hole epilimnion (SPAdes) | ecosystem: Environmental > Aquatic > Freshwater > Lake > Epilimnion/Euphotic zone ...
CCACAAGTGGTCTTATCGTCCCTCCATGTCCGTTTAAAGTCTCCCAATGCCATAAGGCGACTATGACCAAATTTTAACATAAAGCCGTCCTAGAAGGACGGGGCTTATGTCCCGTCTTTTCGGTCAGAATTTACCGAATCAGAACTCAGAAGTTAAAAGTAGTTGTCAACGAAGTTTCATCAACACCTAATAACTCTCTTTTGTGAGTTTTTGTAATTAGGTGTATTAATTTAATTTAATATGGTCTCGATCTTCAACTCTTTGCTTTTCACCAGATATACTCCAAGAATCACCATTCTAATCACCATAAACATAGACATAGCCAACCACAACATATGGTTATTGTGATAAAACCATGTTGATATAGCTAGAGGGATAAATCCCGCCAAGGTACTGATTAAGAAAGTATTGCGGAGAACAACCCCTTCCGCTAGACCCGTAAAGTATCCCTCCAGAACTAAACAAATTGAGGCACACCCCAGAACCACTAATAACCAAGGAACATAGGTCTTAATTAGCTCTATGATTTCGCTGTGGTTGGTTAACAACCCAAATATGGTTTGTGGAGAAAGGACACAAAGACCAGCGCAGGTAAGTCCTATGGAAAGACTAGTTCCTATTGCTATTTGCAATAAAGGCAAATACTTATGAGTTGTCTGTTCACCTTTAAATGTTCCAGTTAAAGCAGCGGTAGAAAGTCCTACACCATGAAAAATATCTATAGTCAGCAGTAACACCTGTAAAAGTAAGGCATTGCCAGCAAATATCATTGTATCCATTGTTGTGCTCAAACAGGAAAAAATGACGTAGGTGAATGCAATAGTTAAAGACCTCACAAATAGATTTCCATTCAACCGAGCAATGGATTTGAAACCTGACGATTCCAAAATTTGCTCCTTTAATGCTCCTACCTCTTTTAAAGGGACATCACGGAGTAAGAAAATTAACCCCGTCAACAACATTAAATATTGGCTAATTCCAGCAGACATTCCGGCTCCGGTACTTGCCCAATGCCACTGGTTAATATATAGGTAGTCTTGCAGTATATTAACCACATTGTAAACAATGGTCATTAGCAATACCCTACTACTTTTTTCCTGTCCAATAAACCAGCCAATTAGTACATAGTTGAGTAAAACTGCTGGTGCGCCCCAAATACGGGCATTAAAGTAGGCAAGACCAGCATCCTTGACCTCTGGAGAAGTAGTAAACAGTGCAAACCCCAAATTCCCTAAGGGTTCATGTATAACCAGAATGAGTATCCCCAAACCTAAAGCGATCGCACTATTCCGTATTCCTACTAGTAACATAGCCTCTCGGTCATCTTCACCAACAGCTATTGCTGTCATGCCTGTAGTTACTAAACGTAAAAAACCTACACTAAAGTATATATAATCAAAAAGAATTGCACCCAGAGAAGCACCTGCAAAATAGCGGATATCTGTCAAATGACCTAGAAAAACTGTACTGGTAAAACCAGCTAACGGTATAATAGTACAAGATAAAATATTAGTAAGGGTAATTAGATAAAAGCGAGAGATAAATTGGTATTTACCTGACAAGGGGAATAATAGCATCGTATAAAAATCCCGATTTGAAGAGGTTTTGCCCTACAGAGAATTTCATAAATAACCACAAATATGAAATTATATGATTACGATTCTTTGACCACAGCAGAATTTTGCAGTAAAATCCTATTTAAGCACAGCCTAGCGGTAAATTTAAATCTTTATCTCATGTTATGTGCAATATGCTGTATTCACTGCTACTGCAACTAACTTAACAAGCCGCTTTTTCTAAACCCCTCAGCAGTATATGCTTCTTCAAAAACACCGCTGTTCTCCAAGCATTTTAAGGTTGCACTTGCTGCTTTTTTAATACCAAGCATCAGTCTTGTTTGAGGATAGGATTCTTCCACCAATATTTCTATTTCTTTATTTTCTAAACCCAATACTTCCAAATAATATTTTATTGCAGTAATATCAGGTTCTAGAAAAGCGAAAATAATTTCTGGTAAAACCGGACTAATTATAGATTGATCTTGAGGTTTAAGTTAGAACCACAATATATTTTTTAATAAACTAGCAAAGTACGCGTGGTGACGACTTTCATCCCTAGCGTGATCAAGAATCATTATGACTTTCAAAACTTTCACTAACTTGCTGATCAAATCTCCAGTTACCATGACTAACTAGAATTAAATGGTCAACAGACTCAACTGAATTACTCATATTTTCACAGTTTTATTTTGCTATTTTTATATTACTACTTAAAGTACTCCTTTATAGTAACAGTATCACATCTACTACCATAAGTCAATACTTTAAAAGCAGTAAACCAAAAAGTTTTTTCTCAAGGGTGATGGCTTTACCTTAACCGGTGACAATGTGGCTAAACAGCTTGTTTGATAAGGAGTAGAGCCTGAAAGCCACGTTGAAAAGAGAGGCGTATAAGGAGTAATTTTTATTACTTTTTTCTGGGTTAAATTGATATGTACACAAAAAATGCAAAAAATCGTCTAATTAGATACAATTTATAAATATTGCCAGAAGCTTTGGAGAATAACATGGTCTTATTAAAGGGTTTTGAGATTGAGATATACACTGGCACGCCTCAAGGTGAAATTGTGGGACTATCGGACAAAATCATGGCCGATTTAGATGGATTTATGCGTGAGCCAGATAGCCGTAATGTAGAGTACATAACTCAACCATCTATGAGTTATGATAATTTGTTGTGTGCCTTATTAAGTCCTAGAAGAAAGTTACGGAATTATCTCCAAGGTTTAGATAATTATACTTTGATACCGGGTAGCACACTATCTTTGCAAGGAAGCCAACGCTTTTTCCGTTCTGACCCCACGAATCCCTATCATGATTACATTGAACAAACCTATGGCACAAAGGTAGTTACAGCCAGCGTCCATATCAATGTTGGTATTAGTGATCCAGAAGTATTAATGCGTGCCTGTCGAGTGATTAGAATGGAAGCACCTCTATATCTAGCTATGAGTGCCTCATCTCCTTTCCTGGATGGTAAAACCACTGGTTATCATTCGACGCGCTGGGGAGTATTTCCTCAAAACCCTGATTATATTCCCTTATTTGCTAGTCATGCGGATCATATTCAATGGGTAAATGAACAGTTGACAGATGGGACAATGCAAAATATACGGCATTTATGGACATCCGTGCGTCCAAATGGCGATCGCCGCCCTTATGATTTAAATCGGCTAGAATTGCGAATTTGTGATTTAGTTACAGATCCTATTGCTTTATTAGCGATGACTGCTTTACTAGAAGCGCGATTAATCCAAATTATTAACGATCCTACCATTGATCCTTTAAATCAAAGTCCGTTTTCCCCCGCAGAATTGATTAGTTTAACCATGAAGAACGAAATGGCCGCTGCCATTAATAGTCTTGATGCCCAATTACAGCGGTGGCAAGATGGTAGCATTATTATTGCTAGAGATTGGATAGGAGAAATTTATCAAGAAGTTGGGATTATTGCGAAAAAACAGGGCTTTAGTTGTTTTCTATCCCCCTTACTAAAAATCCTGCGAGAAGGTAATGAAGCCCAACAATGGTTACAATTGCATGGAGTTGGCGTTGATATTCAGCGTGTAATTACTCAAGCGATTATTGCTACTCAAAAACGGGAAACCGAACTAGAAAGTAAACTATGTTTATCTATGAGGGAATAGGGAATAGGTAAGAGGAAATAACCGACAACTGACAACTGACCACCGACAACTGACCATCGACAACTGACAACGAATCCTCCCTGTGAATGATTTAAAAAAATAATCCATGAGAAATACTTCATACATATAAAAAAAAACTATATATCGTTTCTAGATTTTGGTAGATTTTTACACAGAAAGAATTTTCTGAACATACAATTTAGATGAGCCAAAGATGCCCCAGATAGTTTTAGTCAACCCACAGATTCCCCCGAATACTGGCAATATTGCTAGGACTTGTGCCGCTACAGGCACGGAATTACATTTGGTAGGTCCCTTAGGATTTGAAATTAGCGATCGCTATCTTAAACGAGCGGGCCTAGATTATTGGCCTTACGTTAAACTCAACTATCATGAATCCATGGAAGCATTTAAAAATGTACATAAACAACGCGGGGGTAGATGCTTAGGTTTTAGCGTTCGTGGTGACTTTAATTACATTAATTTTCAATTTCAAGCGGATGATTGGCTGTTTTTTGGCAGTGAAACAGCAGGGTTACCAGAGCCTATTCTCTCCACCTGTGACTCCACATTGTACATTCCCATGTACGAACCTGGAGTGCGGAGCTTGAATCTATCAGTCAGCGTGGCCATAGGATTATTTGAAAGTCGTCGTCAGTTAGGCTATTTAAAATAACTTATTATTCACCAATAAAAATCTGGGACTAAGTGTGATAGAAACAGATTTATCAGATCAACCACACCAAAATCTGTTATGCTATTGTTGTGTAACATACTTTCACAAGGAGGTACATAGTAATAAATACTGAGATACTCCTCTGAAAATAACATAAGAAATTTGTATAGATATTTTCAGAGTGATCTAACCATGAAGGATAGACTTGAGAGAATGCTCAACCTAGGATCAAAAAAGAGGAAATTACCAAAGACCTTGACTATCAACGATTTGGATGAATTTGTATTCAAAAATACAAAAAAACCATGCAAAAATCACAGGTATTGTATACGGTTGTTTTTTAGGGAACAATAGAAGTAAAGTCTGCTATTGATAAAACGGATTTAGTCAAAAAATCTTGAAAGTGTCTACAGTAGGATGATTGCATTTACAGAAATTGTCAAAGCTCATGAACTAACAGCAACAATAGACCTAGCCAAGTTATGATATTTGTTTAGTTCTATGCTTTTACAGCAAAATGAGTAGAGACAGTAGATAACTGTCAAGAGCGAACATCTTTAGGTTGTGAGGAGTGACTTAGACAAAACAGCACCGAAAACTCCAAGTTTTAGCAAGGTGTATGACTTGTTTAAATCAGAGAAGCAAGTTAATCTTGCGTGAGTGTCTCTGGTGAATGTGATCTTGATATGTGGTTTGATGTAATCTCAATCAGGAATTAATATCCAACTTAAAAATCAAGACCAGTTAAACGCTAGTGATTATTAGGAGGTCGTCTTTGAAACGAGCATTAAAAAAAAGAGAGAAGGCTGTGTTGAACAATAACCCCAACAGCAATGAGGCCCAGGTAGAGCAAACAAGTTATGAGATCAATCCCAAAATAACCCGCCGGGTGCGAGCTCGTCTGGCAGCCATGATTGGCTTGGCAATATCAATAGCAACCGGCGTTTTGGTGACTCGACAAAGCGATCAAGCCCAAGCAGCGGCTCCTGTTGGCAGTCAAAAAGCAACTTCAACAATGTCCGCTGCTTCCGAGACTGAGATGAAATTTGCCGCCACCAAGTTGGAATCTCCAACCGTCTTAGCAGCAGGCGCATTGGCAAATTCAGCCATATTGGAACCAACAGTAGTTTCACAAGCACCTGGGCTTGAAGCTAAATGGCAAATTGCAAGCAACAAAATAAGCAACCAAGACACTGCATCCCAGCTAATTTCCCCAACTAATACCCCTGATAAAAATTCTGTTCGCTCACCACAGGAAGTGAGCGATCGCCCAGTGCAGGCGACATTACCAGCGGGAAACCAACTACCTGAGACAGCGCCACAGTTGTCTGAGGTGGAAGAGGTTACTAGCAGTACCCAAAATTTGCCAGTAGAGGAATCAGCTAGGGGTGATGTTGAGTCCCAACTAAAAGCACAGCAGGAATTTGCCCTAAATCGCTTACAGGAAAAGTCAAACCGGTTAAGAAATAGCTTGGCAGAGTTGCGATCTGAACAAAACCAAAATCTATTGAAAACTGGGACTAAGGAAGCACAGTCAAGCACTGTAGCTGATAAATCAACACCAGAACAAGCGGAGAATTTGACTGATTCCCAACAATCCGGGCTGATTTCTGACGGAAAACAAAACCAAGAAACCAGTACGACGACACCTAAGGTGATAACACAATTACCCGGACCAACATATCAAGTTCAGCCCGGAGACACATTAGCAGAGATTGCTACCAATTACGGTACTTCAATTTCTGAGATAGTTAGAGCTAATAATCTCAGTGATCCTAATCAACTGCAAATTAATCAAAGACTAATTATTCCTACGGATAAGGTATCAGAAACCTCTAGCACCGTAGATAATTTTTCTGTAAATACTCCTAGTTTTAACCCTAGATCATTGCTGGCTAGGAATAACAGTATTACAGTTCCTTCCCCAAAAGTGACAGAGCAACCTGGACAAAATGAAACTCCTACTATGAATAGTGTGAGTATCCCAGTCCCCATAGTGACAGGGGAACAGGAACGCAATAATGATCCTAGTCGGATTAATGTTAATGTTCCCACACCAATAGCGACGGATAATCAAGAGCAGAATACTATTCCTGTTGTTGTCCCCAAGGCTTTACCAACTCCAGGTCAATCTTATGGCTTAGGTGGTGAGACACCATTGCCAATAAGTTTCTCCCAAAAGCTGGAACCACAAAAACCTGTGCAAAAGGTACCTCAGGCTAAGGGTAATGAACGTATCCGTAGCTTGCAAGCAGAAATTGAGAGATTGCGTTATAAATACCGCTCTCAACAGGCTGGTGTGGCTGTCACAGGTTCTGAAAACAATAGTCCATCTGTACCTGTCACCGTTGAATCACCCAATAATTCCCCAGTTTCTTCAGGGGATGCTATTCAGATTGCCGTACCTCAAGTAGTATTCCCAGCGTACAGCAATCAACGTCCTAAAACCCTAGTAACAGCATCTGCTCCCACGAACGAGCCAATTAATCCAGAGTTTCTGCCCGGTAAAACCGGCTCTAGATGGAATTCTCCTCGCAGTTCATCTGGTATTAAGTTAACAGTACCTCCCGCTCGTACCAATGCCTCTGAATCTTTAGGAAAATTGCGAGGAACTTTTGTTTCTCCTGCTTTACCACCTATAGCAGCAGTAGATATACACTTGCCTCGGTCTACTGAAGATCTGTTACCATCAGATTCTGCCAGTACAGGCTACATTTGGCCTGCGAAGGGAGTTCTGACCTCTGGTTATGGCTGGCGCTGGGGAAGAATGCACAGAGGGATTGATATTGCTAACTCAACCGGCACGCCGATTTATGCGTCTTCTGCTGGTACGGTGGAGAAAGCTGGCTGGAATAGCGGTGGTTACGGTATCGTTGTGGATATTCGCCATAACGATGGTAGCTTGACTCGCTATGGGCATAATAGCCGAGTTTTGGTGCAATCTGGTCAAAAGGTGCAACAAGGTCAGCAAATTGCGGCTATGGGTAGCACTGGTTTTAGCACGGGACCTCATAGTCATTTTGAAGTTCATCCATCTGGTAAGGGTGCTGTTAACCCTATCGCTTTCTTACCCAATCGGATTTAATTACTGATTGTTTGGTTAAATGAGGGGGTTTAACTCCCTCTTTTGATTTTTGAGGTAAAAATTTAGAAATTGATAGTTGTCAAATGCAAATTGGTATGCTATCTTAATATAAGTTGATAAGACAACGTGGCTCAGTAGCTCAGTTGGTTAGAGTACGGGACTCATAAGCCTGGGGTCGTCAGTTCAAATCTGACCTGAGCCATTTTCAAAATTATAATATTTTATTATTGATATGCCAATTATATTTGGGTAGAGATTGGCATTTATGAAAAAAGTTTTTGAGAGATTACAGTTTGTAACTATTATGGACAACCATGTGGCATATTCCTTTAGACTAAGTTTCCATAAAAAACAGTGTTGTGATTTCAATTTCATGCTTTTAAACATGAGTTTTTCCTGATTTTATTGTAGGTAGTATTTGATTATAAATAATATTAAACCCTTTTGAGAGTATTCTAAGGGGTGTTTTTTTGTGTAATGGCTTTGGCTTTAGCTGCTTATGCTTGGAAGAGAAGGAGAAGTGCTAATATTTATGGTGATGATTTATGGGGTGATGAGGAACAGGAAGTAACTGAGTTTTCAATGTTGAGGGCTGCTTAGGGTGAGATTTAATAAGTTCCCAAATGCGATCGCTCACTAACTTGGTAGCTACCTGCATCTGGGAAATAATTTCATAACTTGTTGAGTTTATTACTTGTGATAGCTTGCTTGATCAGCTAGTGGATCTAAATTACAAAATTTATTGTTATTGTCTTTTTAAACTAAATCGCCAGCCAGGTGGATTTGGGATATTATCCAATAATTGTGGACAACCAATGATCTTCCAATTTACTCCGTCTTCATCAATAAAACCTGCATATCCTTCAGTACCAACCCCATTGTGATGTGGTCTTAGACTATTTACATCAATGCAATAAATTTGAGCATGGGCATCACAGGAAGAGCATTGAACATAATCTTCAGAGTAAATACGAAGCCAAGCACACTTGATAGGTTGGGATAAAGTTCCTTCTTTAAATACTACCTTAAGATCAATATCTTGATAGTCATTACATTCAGTATGTGATACTGTTGGTTGCATAATTTTGCTGATGCCTGTATTTTATTTGAGTATAACTATCACTTACTGGAGGTGTCAATATTTAAGGATACTTAGTATCATAGTTTAAAGTTTTTATTTTAATTTTATTGTAAGTTATTATCTTGAACTTCAGGTAGGATTTGAGATACAGCACCTAAAAGTTTTGCCATAGCAAGCTTCAGTCTTGGATTTTTCTTGACTATTGCTGCTAATTTAGGTCCCCAAAAACTATATAAATCTATAAAAATACGCCCTAATAAATATTGGGATAAATATTTATCTCTGAAGTGGCGGTACTTAATAACTTCTTGAGCATAAGGTGTACCAAAAGTAGCAGTTACCACAAAGCAATCACTGGAGGAGTTTGGTTGTGAATAACTATTTTGTGTATTTACTTGAGTGGGAGGTGAATCAACTTCACCCTTAACTTTTTTAATTATTAAGATAACTTCAACAAGAAGTTTTGTTTCTAAACTAGCGATCCAATAATAATATCTTAATTCTCGTTCTTCTCTCTTTTCATATATTCCAAAAGTTGTTGAACTAAGGTACTTCTCAGCCTTAAATTTACCTGTTTGAGATTGGGATAATAAAGAAGTTGTATATTGAGTCATCTCAGTAAATCTCTGCTCAATAGAGTAACCTTTTAATGCAGACTCATGATAATTTTGACTGAGATTGTTAGCAAAACGTAAAAAAAATTCTACAGCAGTACAGTTATTTATAGTATCCTGACTAAAAATATCAGTTCTGTCAAAATATTGTTGATTTAAAAAATTAAAAGATTGAAATTTAATTATATCTTCATGACTTATTTTATTCAGATATTTGCGATATTCTTTTTGGAAAGCCTCCACTAGTGCAATTGAGTATTTGTCAACTGTTTTAAGATCACAGGTAAAATTTAATAAAGGAGCTTTTTCTTCCATAACACCCTAGTTAATTTTATTAATGTAAAAAAGTATGCGAATTTAATCACTAATTTGTAGAATTCTAGCTGGCAAGATGTCAACAGCACAAACTTAAACCAAATTATGAGTATAAAATTTACTTGCTTAATAAGGAGTAATGGTTAGTTGTTTCATTCTGTCCTCATCAAAATCTATTTCTGCTGCTCCCCAATCTTGTAGATCATCTTCATACTCTTCAAAGATGTATATAAGTTTATTGTTACTTCTCAGTGTAATTGTACCTTTGTACAGTAAATAGCTATCAAGCATAAAGTTATCTTGCACTCGGTAGAGTTGACCTTTTTGTAACATAATTTGTAATGATTGCAACTTTTTAAACCATAGCAGGGGTGTAATTAAGTTGTCAAGAAGGGGATAATATGCTGTGCAATTTAGAGCAACAGAAAGTACCTGAGTTTTCAATGTGGAGGGCTATTTAAGTGAGATTTTTAGTAAGTTCCCAAATGCGATCGCTCACTAACTTGGTAGCTACCTGCATCTGGGAAATAATTTCTTACCTTGTAGAGTTGTATTACTTGTGATAGCTTGCTTTATCAGCTAGTGGGTTTAAGTCACAAACTTTATTGTTCTTGTTTTTCTATTTCTAAGTTTTCTTCTTTTTCTATGTATTTTTTTTCAGTAACTTGATTATGTGAAAAAGTTACTTGTACTTTAGACCCGTCTGGATTTTCCCATATCAAAATTGTAGGGACATAATTTGCCCAATCTTCATGATTGTCATCATCTGGATCGCCAAGTATTTTCTTAACATCTGCTTCCCACATATTGAGTTCAATCTTATCAAAATCTTTCTTAGTCACATTAGCCATAGAAATTTTTACTCCATAGTGCAGGACAATTAGCAAGACTCTTAGAGAGATAAGAGCCTGAGAATGCTTGATTTTAGCAATCTACCCAAGTAAATCTGTGGCTGTAGTTTCCTGAGATACCACAACACATCAGTCTTATTGGTAACAATGTAATGGGCGTGAACTTAATCACATCAACCTTTACACTGCTGGTACAAGGGGCGTGAACTTAATCACAGTCAACCCTTGGGTTTTGTAATGATTGCAACCTTTTAGACAATAGCATGGGTGTAGTTAGGTTGTCAACAAGGACACTTGACCTATTGTGACAATTATCAAGGTTAATTTATTACTTAATATTTCTTAACATAACTATCTTGACTGAATTGACATAGATTGACATATAATCACAAAAGAGACAACTAAAAGAACTAACCAATAAGCCTTTTTGCTTACTGAATTAGTGTTTCGGGGTTATAGCGCAGTTGGTAGCGCACCTCAATGGCATTGAGGGGGTCAGCGGTTCGAATCCGCTTAGCTCCATGGAATGAGATGATACTATCTACAAGTTTACTGTGGCTTTACCCATAACTTTGCCGCGACTGCAAGCTTATGCTTCCAATAGAAAGTGGCAAAGTTATGGTTCCAATTTCTGGGTAATTTTTAAGCTTCATAACTCAAGTTCACGATTCGCTTATCTAAGAACTAATCTAACCTTTTTGTGTCGGAAGTACCCTGGTTTGGAAACTATAGCAACCTTGACCGAAAAGACGGGACACAAGCCCCGTCCTTCTAGGACGGCTTTATGTTAAAATTTGGTCATAGTCGCCTTATGGCATTGGGAGACTTTAAACGGACATGGAGGGACGATAA
>Ga0208200_100159_pt1 | contig 11136 bp, 8 predicted proteins | sample LakMenEpi13Aug08_FD_150689 | JGI IMG/M metagenome (GOLD analysis project Ga0208200, IMG submission 150689) | Freshwater microbial communities from Lake Mendota, WI - 13AUG2008 deep hole epilimnion (SPAdes) | ecosystem: Environmental > Aquatic > Freshwater > Lake > Epilimnion/Euphotic zone ...
GTTTAACCTGCGTTGCAGAATTAATGGTGAGGGTTGTGGAGGTGGTTCTAAAGGTGGCGCTCCTGGTGCAGAAACAGCGATATGAGCTAAGTCCAGACTACGATGTGAGGAATACTCATTAGCCTCATCCAATCCTGTATTTTCTGCTATTGATTCTGTTTGGGTAGAAACGCCAAACTGTCGTGCTGGAAAGAGATTCAACACTGGTACAGATGCAGAATGTTCGCTAGATTTTGAGGAATGAGAGGTTTCATGGCTCTGCATTGGTATACCTAGAATTCAATTGGCAGATGGTATGATCACTGTAGCATCTTCTGGCTTGAATGTATAGGTTTTGTGTAACAAAAATTTATAATCAATATTGTAGCCAAATGACGAGAGCAATTAATCGGAGTTTGTAAGTGTTTAGCAATATTTTTGACAAATTTTAAGAATCCCTGTTTTACTGCTTCAATATTTAATCGTTAAAATCTAGCTCAAAGTTGCCTATAATCATGCCGTAATTTGCCCTAATTATAAATTCAGTGCCGCTAGATGATTCGGAATATGAGCTATAAATCACCACCAGAAAATGAAGACAGTCCTAGAGATTTAAAAGATGTGGCAATCGCTTCCTGGGCAGATTTTTTGTACTTTTCTTTTCTTTGTTCTTCTAGTTGTTTTTCTTCTTCAATAAATATTTCTTCAGTTAAAGATTTCAGCAGTTCATCAATTACCTTTCCTGCTGCTTCTGGAGATGTTTCCATCTGTTTTAAAAACTTATTTAAACCGGCAATAATTACTGGCAGATTTTTTTGAATTTTCTCTGAAGATAAGGTTGTTTGTATTTGCTCAGTTAACTCTTCTATTTCCTGACTAATATCAATACCTTCTGCTTTTAAAACCTCTTTAAAATCATCTAATTCAGAGTTATATTTAGTGACAATTTCGGAAGTTTCTAAACTTGGCTTACTGATAACCTCTGTTAAATTATCATATAAATTATCAACTGCTGTTTTCGCAATTTCTGGATGATTTTGTAATTCTTGTTTATCAACCCCTAAAGCTGAAGCAATTAAATTATTATCAACATGATCAGAAGTAGCGAATAAAATTAAATTACTAAAGGCATTTTTTGCAGTTTCTAAAACTTGATTCATGTCCAATTGGAGATATTGACTAGCTTCGTCAGCAGAAATTTCCCAACTCATTATATTTGTTAAATCAACTTTTTTTTCATTTCCATGAATTGTCAAGATTTGAAATTCTCCCGCAGTTATTTCGGCATTTTCAGGAATGAGGAAATACCGTGTTTTTTGGGAATCAGTCCAGAGTTGATTATTGTTATTCATGATTAAATTAGATTGTGTGGTGTTCAATTTCTTCTCAGCCCATAATTGTAATTATCTATTTTGCCATGTATGACAGACAGCGCACAAAGGAGCAAGTTTTAATTTTAAATTACCACAAACAGGACGATTAATTCTGGCTCTCCTAGAGTGGTTATGGTAATTTAATAAACAATAACAGCTAAAACTATTATTCTACAAGGATTCGATCAATCCGAAACAATAGATTAATAAAAGTTGATTTTAATTTTATTGAATCTCTTGTTAGATCATGAATTTAACCAAGTATTAAGTGTTAAATGTTCATATCTACTCTAGGAGAGCCAGTCAGTTTAACTTCAGCCACAGGTGCTTTTACTCCAAGCATGAATAACTATTATACTCTTTTCTATCCATATCACCTTGTTCTGAATCTTCCCATGTTCTTAATAACTTGTGACCTGTTAAATCACGAGGATAAAATAGGTTATTAGCATAGAGCCTATCATCAAGTTTTAAGATTTTGACCAATGCAGCTAACTCAAAACACCAATAACCAAAGAAATGATAATTATTCTGTAAATGGCTATTGTGCCAGCTAACTTCCTGACACCCTTGGTAGTAATTTCTTAAGAAATCAGAAATTAAATTTGCTTGTTGTTGTTTGTCCTGTAAACTAAGTGATGCTAACAGTGAATTGTATAGCTGTGGATAGATTAAATGAGAAGAGGTAACTTTGTTGGAAGATTTCAAGGAAACTAAACTATCAAAAAAAGCATCTTTGCCCCTGCTATCAATAATACTTATAAGCAAGTTTATGTACTTATGATCAATATCTAGGATAAAAGCCCAAGCAACTAACCAGATAGCAGTAATATATTCATCTAGAGCATAAAAATTAAATGGCTTATATACTGGTGTTTCATAATAGTTGATTAAAGCTTTGAGTACATCTATAAAAGTATTTTCCAGCTTCAATGTTTCGTCACCACGAGAATATTGAGCAATTAATAATGTTAAATTTTCTTGGAATAGTAAAGTATATAAGTTTGTTTTATCCTGTTGAGATTGCGCGATTTCAAGCTGATATTTAGAAATATTTTGATTTTTAATTCTAACTACTGTATCAAAGTAAGCAGCGTCTTTAAAAACTTCTCTTTTATGGTTTGTTTCTAACCAAATTTGATCTATATAAAATTCTTGATCAATTGATAGATATCTATAGCTATTAGCACCTAGAACAAAAACAATACAAGCTATGATCTCTTTAAATCTAGGGTTTCTTGATAGCGTATCCTGATATTGTCGAGCAATAATTCTTAAAGCCTGACTGAAAGATGTGACTGATGACTGGTCAAGGCTATCTTCTTCACCCCCATAAATCAAAGTCGAGGTTGGTCTAATTTGAGCAATCAACCTTTGGATAGAAAATCTTTCTCCATCTTCAATTATTTCTGTAGATACTAGACGTAGTGCAGAAGCGATTACATTTAAAATTTCTACAACAGTAGGTTTAGGTCTTTTTTGCTCTTCCCATAATAAGACTATTGTTTCTAGTGTTTCAGTGATTGTATCAACAGGTGAGTCTCCAATAATATCATTACTTTGGTCTATTTTCCACCAACCCATATTCGTCTCCTATGTAGTTATAGTAGATTTGCATAGTTAATCATATTTCGTTCTGAAAATTGTTGAATTTCCTGGATAAAATCGGGTAATATCATAGCCTAAACGGCTGGCAATTTCATAATATGATTGATTTTCATCTTCTTGGATTATTTTATAAATTTCACTACGACGGTTTGAGAAGCGAAAGTCTAAACGCTCAAGATTCATTGTATTTTGTTGTACGGGTGTAAGAAATTCTCGCAAACCAAGATAGTAAAGGCAAATTTTTGGTAAAGCGTATGGCGATGTGATGGAGGGGTAAATATCCCAACCATCATTTTCATCTAATTGTTCTGGAATTGGTAAGCGAATCTCTCCTCTTTGGAAAACTTGACGACCATTATATAAAAATATAGTTTCGGGAAATTCCACTTGCTGCGGATCGACTTCCAAATGATCAATAATTAACCATTCCTGTTCGGCGATGGGGTCAGGCATTAAAAAAAAGCCAGGAATGAGCTTTTCTTGACCCAGAAAATTAGGATTATCTGATAATTCTTTATAAATTTCTACTAACAGACAACCATCATAGGAGCTTAATGGTGAATTAGTATCAATTAATTTTGGTTTTACACACTGCTTGTTAACATCCAGTAAGATTCGTCCAAAAATATATTTTTGGTTGGGTAGTTGAATGGAAAAAATATCACCGATTTTGTAGTTGCTCATTTTACACCTTACTAGGGACAAGGACTATGTAAATGTTTGTATTGATTGTATCTGTTTTCTGAAATTGGTGGACTTGTTAGATCGTTAACTATAGGATGTCCTTTGGCTACAGCATCATCAATAAGGTTTTCTGTCCAGTTCTTATACAGATGTAAGATAGGTTGTATCAGTGGGGTTTTTGATTCAAAGTCATAGGCAATCACTAAATCACCAATAGTTAAGTCTTCAATCTGACGATCGCCATTTGGAGTTTTGACTATTGTTCCTGGTGGGAAACAAGGAGCAACACTAGAATTACCCCATTGATGTTCTCCCCAAGATCCCTTCGCGGATGCTGGTACGTATGGCTTACCAGTTGTTGTGTCCACAAAACCGCCTGTTTTGGGATTGTACTCTATGGCTGGAAAATCAGTGGATTGAGCCTTAAGTGTAAATTTACCATCACCTTGTGATACCCATTGATAACCTTCTGGTGGATTAGCTACAGGGATCAACTCTTGGGGGTTCTTGGGATTCGCTTTTAGTTCTGGTAGTTGTTGGGCCTGTTGTGGATTCCGTTTCAAAATCGGTTCACCGTTTTGATTAGCCCAATGATACCCTTCTGGCGCATCTGGTAATCCTTTTTGTTTGGCAAGATTTGCTCCTGTTATATCTTCTGGTTTAGCAGTATTGGAAATGATCTCACATTGACCTGTACAACGAATAACTTTCCCATCTTCAGTAATTGTCAGTTCTTTGCCATCGGCAGTTTGCTGTTTAGCGACTACCCCTGGTTCTGGTTCATCTATTGAGGTGCTGCCTCTATTAGGTGCTTCTGTTTCCGGTGCTTTTACCTCAGTTGCGGGAGTTTTTACTTCTGTTTCCGGTGCTTTTACCTCAGTTGCGGGAGTTTTTACTTCTGTTTCCGGTGCTTTTACCTCAGTTGCGGGAGTTTTTACTTCTGTTTCCGGTGCTTTGACCTCAGTTGCGGGAGTTTTTACTTCCACTTCTGGCTGCTTAACATTAGGCGTATCTACATGAGGTGTAGTTGTAGGTGTATCTATTCCTCCACCAAAACCTGTTTTAATCTTACTGCCGACGGAAGTACCAAAACCTGCTCCTATGTCTGAGAATTTGGTTTGAGTAGCTTCCACTGCTTTGATTTTACCTGCTCCACTCATTACTAGAGACATACCTATACCTTGTAAGGTACTAGTCATCACACTTTCAAAGGTGATGGGATTACCTGATACTAAATCTCCTAGAATGTTACCAACGGTATCAAAGCCAGTTTCAATGCCAAATTTCAGTAGTGATTGAGTTGCCATACCCGCACCTTGTTTGAATGCTTCTTTAGCCAGATGTTGACCTAATGCATTGCCAGCACCACCTAAAGCCCCACCAATTGCCCCTATTAAGGCTGCCTGTCCTACACCTTCCATGAGGTTTTTACCGTCAATCAGGTTGTTACCCATTTGAGTAACTGCACCTGCGGCTGCACCAACGATCGCTCCCCCAACTACTGCACCAATAACCCCTGCTGCGGCTGCACTTGCTCCTAATGCCCCTGCCATTGCCCCCACTGCACCAATTACGGCAGGTCCTGCCACGAGGGCAACAACAACGATTACAGCTATCATCAAGAGAATCTTTAAGACACCTTTCCATCGCGGTTGTTCTTGATCGGCTGCTTCTTTAGCATATTTATTGATGTCCGCGCTCATCTTATCTAGCGCACCCCGCAGCCCTGTTTCTAGTTGGGTAACGCTGTTGGTAATACCTTGTTCTAGGTTTTGGTTGGTTTGATTAAAGGCGGTTTCAATACCCTGGGTGACTTGGGTAAAACCTGCGATCGCTGTATCTGTGGTAGTTTGAACTGTGGTTTTATGACTTTCTTGAATTTTGTTGAAGGTTTCACCAGCACTTTGACTCAGTTGTTGAACACTGGTAGTTAAACCTGTACCCACCGCTTGGGCTTCTTGAACACCACCATTACTAATTGTGTTCAGTGAAGTAGCTGCATTTTGTCCTGCTTGAGTTAAGCCCTGTTCACCTGCTCCTAAATGGGTTTCTAGTTGGGCTTGAACTTGCGCGATCGCTTGATCTATTTGTCCACTAGCTTGGGCTAAGGATGCGCTCAAAACTGTCGGATCTGGTGCGCCCATACCTTGAGATTGAGCTTGGAAGTTTTCCAGAGCCGCTTGTAAACTTGTAGCAGCTTGATTTATTCCTTGTTGTAAACTAGCGATCGCTTTTTGAGCATTACCATCAATTGCTGTTACTTGTTGTTGACCATATTCTGTCAACGTTTGTAATTGAGATTGTTCTTTTTGGCTTAAAGATTGTAAAGTTGCTTCTAAGGTTTTTTGAGCAGCTTGAGTCAGACTAGTGTTAGCTTGTTCTATTTGAGAACTAGCAGTTTGTTCAGCAGATGTCAAACTTTCTAAATTTGCTTGATGCTGACTTTCTAGAGTTTGACGAGACTGATTAGCAATTTGTTTAACTGCTTCTAAATCTTTAGCTTTCCCGTCCTGAGCTTTTTCCCCTTGTTTATTAGCTTCTTCTACTAAACCTTGTTTATATTGTTTACCAACTTCTCGCGCTGCTTTTGCGCTGGCTTTATTCCTGTTATCTGTTAATGGACCATCGAGTAAACTATCATCTTTACCTGTAATTTTCGCCTCATATCCTTTAGCTTTATTTTCTGCGAGAGCGATCGCTTCATTACCTATTTTTTCTCCCGCAGCCTTATATTTTGGTAATGCTTGTTGATATAATTGCTCAATTTTAGCCGCTTGACTTGTTTCCTTTTCTGCAAGCGTAGAATTAGCCTTAGTAAATTCTCCTTCTAACTTAGTTTTTGCAGTAGTTGTAGTTTGAGTAATTCCTGCGTTTGCTGCTTGCTGCTGAGTTTGAATTTGGGTTAAAGTAGCTTGCACTTCCGTCTGTGCTTGACTTCGCAACTGAGCAATTTGGGCAGTTATGGCAGCCTTCTGCTGTGCCACATTTGTTAAAATTGTTGCTTTAGCATTTTCCGCAGCCCCTAAAACTCTAGCTGGTACATTTTCTCCTAAACCTGTAATTGTTTGTACTTTTGTGGCCGCAGTAGCTAAAAATGCACTCGCTTGGTTACTAGAATTTACTCTTTGTTGTTCTAATACAGCACGATGATTACCCCCAGCTTCACCCTTGGGAGAAATTACCATACTGGCATCATCACCTTCTGTCTCTGGTTCACCAAAATCTATACCAGTTGAAGCTAATTGTGCCACCTTAGCATTAGTAGCAGCTAATTCTGTTTGTTGCGTTTGTGCTTCACCTTGAGCTTTTGCTGTTTCAGTTGCTATTTGCTGTGTAGATGGGTCACTACCTACTTCTGGTACAACTTCTTGGCTATTACTAACGCTCTGTTCTAATGCTTGTGCTTCAGGAACTTCCGTTAATTTTGTATTAGGTGCTGATTTCTCTTCTTGTCCTTCTTCCGCTTTTTCCCCAATTACACCAGCCTCTTTAGGCAATTTTACATCTTCTTCTCCTGTTTTGGTCTGTACCTTCTCGGCAATAGGATTACTAGCACTGCTATTTTCTGACGCAGCAGCATCCTGAGTTTCTGTTTTTGGAGTTTGGGAAGGAATAGCTACAGACGCAGCAGATGCAGATTTCTTCTCTTCCTCATCACCTTTTTGAGAATTTTCTGCTTCTAATGGTTGTTTTTCTGATGTGGATGAATTTGATGAATTACTATCAGTTTTCGTTACCGATGTAGAAGTTTCTGTTGTAGATGTTGTAGATAAAGTTGCTTGAGGAGATTTTGTTTGATCAACTTCTTTTCTTTGAATAACATCTTTTTCTTCTAGTGATTGATTTTTTTCTTTTTCGCATTCTGCACAAGCTTGAAGATTTTTCCAAAATGTTTAAGACTTCTGAGTATTGAAAATTATGAATATCATTCCTACAAGGATTATCTCCCAAAATCATACTAACGCCTTTAATATTTGGCATAGACTTAATAATTTGCAATAAATTATCAGTAGAAAAGTCTAGCGTAATTAATAAAGGGTATTGTTGTGCTAAATTATTTATATCATCTATTTGTAATTCTTCTGGATATTGCGGACAGTCCCTTTTCAGAAATTGCCATGAATTTTCCATATCCCCTAAAATATCAATTTGGTAGTAGCAACTATTAAGTTTCTCTTCACTAAGGAAAGAACTTAAAATCCAAGATGGATCGTCATCATAAGAAACTTGGATATCAGAATATATTATTCCAACTCCTTTTTTATATAATTCTTTTCTGAAATCTATAGGTAGAATTTCTTTTCCTAATGGTTGAAAATAATCAACTTCAAGTTTTTTAATCATATCTAAGATTTGATTTAAGTTATTATTGACACTTATTTCTACAACAGATTTAGCTTTGTTTAAAGCTTTTATAATTTCAAGCGCAGCGTCTTCTCCAATGTCCCTATTGTCAATAAAATTTATATTTTTAGACAGTGAAATACCTATAATGTCTACATCTAATTCTTGTAATTTAATTGCTTCTTCGATTGTAGATACTCTGTCAACCTTTGTAATTATTTTATCCACTATTTTTTACCTAATTAGTTATATTGATAATTGTAGCTTTTTCTCCTGGAGTCGGTTTATATGTTATGGGATCTACAATTTTGATTGTTCCTTGAGTTGATGTAGAAATCTTATAGTAAGATCCTCCATGTCTTCCTCCTCCTGGATGTACCTGGATATTAGCAATTTTTGGATGTCCTTGAATTCGTATTTGGGTCGATAATTTAGAGCCTTTTGTACTTTTTTCAAGTATAACCTCATAACCTGCATCTTTAAATTGTTGTGCAATATCTTCAGCCGATTTTCCCCAAATAGATTTAGGATTTTCAATAAGATTATCCACTAAATGTTTAGCTCGATTAGCTGACAGAGTAATTTTATTCTTAGTATTCCCAAGAGTAGGTTTCAAAACCTGCTTAATTTCCTGAGCAACAGCATCTTTTGTCTTGGCAGATGCTTTTCTTCCTGCAGGACTAAATTTTTCAATTATCTGAATTAATTCAGCAATTTCTTTTCTGAGTTTTAGAATTTTCTTACCATTACGAGCCGCTTTAATGGGTTTACCTATAGTATCACCCAAATAAGGAATCATGGAAACTATAGATAGTCCAGCACCAAAATAATCACCTTTAGCTAAACTCATTGCCGCACTAATACCATCAGAAATTGGTGTGGGATCTACAATACCAGCAATATCTGCCGCAGTTTGTGCTAATTCAAAAGCCAATTCTTTATTAGCTTTAGCAAGTGCTATTTGTGCATCTTTAACAGAAAGATTACCAGGTTTCACCTTGGGCATCATCTGTACTATTTTCTGTTCGGTAGTTTGATGTTGAACTATTTTCCTCTGTACCCCTCCATTTTGCTGAACAATATGAGTCAATTCATGTGCTAATAATTCCTGTCCATCTCTACTTCCGGGATTATAAGCTCCCTGACTAAAGAAAATATCTTGTCCTGTAGCAAAAGCGCGAGAATTTAAAGATTTATTTAGTTGATCTGACTCACCATCAGTATGAACTTTTACCCTACTAAAATTAGCATCAAATGCCGTTTCCATTGGCTCTTTAACATTATCCGCTAATTCTTCTCCACTACCTTTTTTACTCTTGATTGTATCTTCAATATTCCCAGGTGCAGCTTTAATATTATCACCTTTAGCCTGGACTGTTTGGATAGGAGGAGGTGGGGTTGTTCCTGGTTCATAAACAGAAATATTAAACGGGTTTAACCCGGTTGATTGTCTTTGAATACTTGTTTGTGATTCTGGTTCTAACTCTCTTGGAGACGATATTTTTTGACTTTGAATATTCCTAAAAAGAGGTGAGTTGATCAGATTCACTACCTGTGATGCACCCTTGTCGGCTTCAACCTCATATTTATCCCCTGATTGTCCTATGTTTAACCTGCGTTGCAGAATTAATGGTGAGGGTTGTGGAGGTGGTTCTAAAGGTGGCGCTCCTGGTGCAGAAACAGCGATATGGCCTAAGTTCAGACTAGAATGTGAGGAATACCCATTTTCAACCTCATATTTATCCCCTGATTGTCCTATGTTTAACCTGCGTTGCAGAATTAATGGTGAGGGTTGTGGAGGTGGTTCTAAAGGTGGCGCTCCTGGTGCAGAAACAGCGATATGGCCTAAGTCCAGACTACGATGTGAGGAATACTCATTAGCCTCATCCAATCCTGTATTTTCTGCTATTGATTCTGTTTGGGTAGAAACGCCAAACTGTCGTGCTGGAAAGAGATTCAACACTGGTACAGATGCAGAATGTTCGCTAGATTTTGAGGAATGAGAGGTTTCATGGCTCTGCATTGGTATACCTAGAATTCAATTGGCAGATGGTATGATCACTGTAGCATCTTCTGGCTTGAATGTATAGGTTTTGTGTAACAAAAATTTATAATGTGATGTGCAAATTTTATATCCATATTTTAAAGATTCGTTATAAATAACATTGAAATATCACCAATATACAATTCCTTAGCTAAGATTGCCAGCCTACCATAACAAATATTGTTGCTAATTTCATCAACAAAACACTCGATTGCTAATTCTTTAGGATTACCAAAAATCATTTATTTCAAATATGTATATTTGATAAAAGTTACATTTATCGAAAAATAGATGCGTTTCTCCTACTTATAATTGGATCTGATTATAATAAGATATAAAATCTTCAACTGTATGTAAGTAGGTTATGGGATCTTCTTTTAAGTCTACTCCTAGTAGATACTGAATTCCCTTCCATATTCTGTCTTCCTCCTGTGGAGGTTCATATTCTAATTGACCCGCATCTTCTGCTTGTTGACGTATTTGTGCCCATTTAGCAGCATCCTCTCGTGAAATTATTTCATTAATCAGATCATTAAAAATCATTCTGATTTCATTTAGAGTAATATTCATATTACCATTTTCCTTCATATTGACGATTTTTACCAAATTGATAGTGTACCTTTTTTCCTTTTGTAAATTTTGTATCTGGGCGAACTTGGCGAATTTGTCCTTGATGATCAATAGTTTCATGCCAAGTTCTTGTTTTCATAGTCTTTGGATTCCATTCCCTAATCAACCGTCTTCCTGCCATTTCACCAGGTTTGTTAGCAGGAATTATATCACCTTGGTAACGAATTCGACCATCTGGTAAATATCTAGGCTTTCCATATTTTTCTGTTTGTCGTAAATGTTCTTTGAGAAAATTTCCTTGATAAGAACTACTAGCAGGTCTACCATTAGATAAACTAGGGATATTACTTGAAGCTTTAATTGGCTTTTTCTTAGTATTCCCAAGAGTAGGTTTCAAAACCTGCTTCATTTCCTGAGCAACAGCATCTTTTGTCTTGGCAGATGCTTTTCTTCCTGCAGGACTACGTTTTTCAATTATCTGGATTAATTCAGCAATTTCTTTTCTGAGTTTTAGAATTTTCTTACCATTACGAG
>Ga0208200_100160_pt1 | contig 10933 bp, 21 predicted proteins | sample LakMenEpi13Aug08_FD_150689 | JGI IMG/M metagenome (GOLD analysis project Ga0208200, IMG submission 150689) | Freshwater microbial communities from Lake Mendota, WI - 13AUG2008 deep hole epilimnion (SPAdes) | ecosystem: Environmental > Aquatic > Freshwater > Lake > Epilimnion/Euphotic zone ...
TTATGTTGTCCCTCCGGAAACAATAAAACCCAATTTAAGAAATGTTGCGCTTGAAAGCATCGGCGGCAAACAAGCCACGGAGCAAACCGCTCGCATGACCAACCAGCAAGTTACAAACAAACTTGCCAACCGAACGTTAGGGTTGCCAGAAACTCGCGAAATTACGCGTGATTCGTTAGAACAAGTACGCGACGAAGCGGGCAAAGTGTATGACGCTGTAACAAAAGCAGGGCGCATTTCTGCAGACGCAGAATACAAAGCCGGTTTGCAAAAAATGCAATCGGAAATCAGTGAAATTATGAATGATTTTCCTGACGCGGATGTGGCGGCGGCCAGCGACATTGGCAAATTAATTAAAGGGCTTGACGTTTCTGGCTTTGATGCAAAGTCAGGAATGGCATACCTTAAACAATTAAGAAACGATGCGGCGGATAATCTTGCGTCAATGGACGACCCAACAAAAAAAGCGTTGGGCCGCGCACAACGCGCTGCAGCCGAAAATCTTGAAGAAATGGTGTTCCGCCATTTAAGCAAAATTGGTCAAGGCGATTTGGCAAAACAATTTGACAATGCCCGTCGGCAAATTGCCAAGTCATACACGATTCAAGCGGCATTGGATGAAGGAAGCGGCAGCGTTGACGCTATGAAACTGTCGCAAATTTTGAACAAGGGCAAGCCTCTTTCTCCAGAACTGGAGACCGCTGCACGCATGGGCGGGTCATTTCCCCGCGCAATGATTCGTCCAGAGCGAACAGGCAGCGTTGGATCAAACGCTCTGGATTTGGCAATGACTGGCGCAGGGGCAGTATCTTTCCCGTTAGTATCAGTATCGCCTTATGCTGCGCTTGGCATCATCCCAGCAAAATACGGCGCACGACGATTAGCATTAAGTGACGCATTGCAGCGTCAATTGTTAGGCGAGCAACTTACATTGCCGCCGCAAGTCATCACAGGTGCGGCTGGCGCAGAGGCAGAGCGCCGCCGGAAAAACACCCGTTAGTTTTATGCCATTACCGAGGTATAGGTAAATGTCCTACAACGGCTCCGGCACTTTCGTCATCAACTCGGCAGGTCAGCCTGTCGTCGCCAACACCGTCATCAGCGCGACCACGTTTAACGCGCTGACAGCCGACCTTGCGAACGGTCTAACGACCTGTATCACCAAGGACGGGCAAACCACGCCTACGGCCAACATCCCTATGGGCGGGTTCAAGATCACGAACCTTGCCACGGGCACGGCTGCTACGGACGCTGCTACGGTTGCCCAGATTCAGAGCAACGGCGCGGCCCTCGTTACGGTGACCGGAACCGACACGCTGACCGGATCGCTGACCCCGGCCCTTGTCGCCTACGTTACGGGCGCGGTGTACTACTTTGTCGCCCCCGCCACCAACACGGGCGCTGTCACGCTCAACATCGACACGCTCGGCGCAAAGAACGTCACGCGAGACGGCACGACTGCGCTTGTAGCCGGTGACATCGTATCGGGCGAAATGGTCGCCGTGGTGTACGACGGCACGCGGTTCCAACTTATCAGCCCGGTCAACAGTTTTACTAACCTCAACGTCTCGGGCACCCTGACCGTTGCCGGTGCCACGACCCTTAACGGCAACCTCGCCGTGGGTGACGCGGCGGCTGACACGATCAACTTTAAGTCAAGCGGCTGGACGCTGACGAACAACGTATCGGTCATCGGAACGTGGGCCGACATTGGCACGATCACCACCGCCGACATCAATGGCGGCACCATCGACGGCACGACCATTGGCGGCGGCACGGCGGCAGCGGGCACGTTTACGACCGCCACGGCCACGACCGGCAACATCACCACGGTCAACGCCACGACCGTAGACAGCACCAACCTTGAAGTTACCAACCTCAAGGCCAAGGACGGTACTGCGGCAGGCTCCATTGCCGACTCTACGGGCGTCGTCACGCTGAACAGCGTCGTCGCCACGACTGCCGACATCAACGGCGGCACGATTGACGCCACCACCATCGGTGGATCGTCCCCGGCGGTGGGTAACTTTACGACCGTCTCGGCAGCCTCGGCGGTCTTTACGACGGCAACCATCACAACCGTCAACACCACGACCCTTGACCTAACCAACCTTGAGGTGACGAACATCAAGGCCAAGGACGGCACCGCGTCCATGACGATTGACGACGCCACGGGCAAGGTCAACGCCACCACGGTATCGGCCGCCTCCATGAACGCGGGCGTGGCTGCGGTAACGTCCCTGACGGCCACTGGAGCCTCTGTAGCCTCTGCCAACGTCGGCACTGCCGTTATCACCAACGGCACCGTCACGGCCCTCACGGCCACAGGCGCGTCTATTGCAAGCATGAATGCTGGAGTGGCGCTGCTGACGACGGCTACCGTCACAAACTTGACGGCTACGGGCGCCTCCATTGCGTCTATGAACGCAGGCGTGGCTCTGTTGACCACGGCAACGGTCACGAACCTAACTTCCACCTCGGCCAGCATCGCTTCGGCTAACGTCGGTACGGCGGTTGTGACGGGCCTGACGGTTACGGGTGCGTCTATCGCCTCAATCAACGCTGGCACGGCCACGATCTCCGGCAACCTCACCCTCTCCGCAGGCACCATTAACGGCGTGGCCTACCTCAACGGCTCCAAGGTGCTGACGAGTGGGACGGCGCTGACGTTTGATGGGACAAACCTCGGTCTTGTGGCCGCGCCATCGGCGTGGGCAGGAAAAGCATTTCAAATTGGAAATGCTTCGAATAGCGGATGGGCGTCAATTGGCTATGACGCAAACGGCAAGGGATTTTTTTCCACGTCCGCCTACAACAACACCGGAAGTTCGTGGACATACACGGCAACAGGCTTTGCCGCAACTTTGTATTCGGCGGATTCAGGCTCTCACAAGTGGTTTACCGCCCCCTCCGGCACCGCAGGCAACGCCATCACGTTCACGCAAGGAATGGTATTGGACTCAAGTTCCCGCCTTGCAGTTGGCCCCGGCGTTACGGGTGCCGCGTATGCGCTAGATGTCGTATCAGGCGACGGAAACCTACTACGGATGGATAGATCTGGCGTTCAGGTTGGTTCATTTGTGTCAGGCGGTAATCCGTTCCTTGGAGTTATATCTAATCATCCATTGCTGCTGATGACCAACTCCACCGAATGCGCCAGAATCTCGGCGGCTGGAGATTTGCTGGTTGGGACGACGACTGCGGGGGCTGGGGCCGGGTTTGATACTCGGCTAGCGGTTGAGGCTTCTTCGCGTGACCCCGCAATTTTCAAATTTACTGGCGCTGCTGGTAGCGGCTATCCAGTCATTGCATGGCACTCAGCCACAACAGGTGACAATTTTCTGGTTCGATTTGCTACGGAAGCGTCAATTACAACTCGCGGTTCTATCACCTACAACCGCGCAGGCGGCTTGGTCGCCTACAACACTACTTCCGACTACCGCGCCAAGGACATCCTCGGGCCTGTTGCAAACCCCGGCGCAACCATCGACGCGCTGAAAGTCTACGAAGGTCAGATGAAAGGCGCAACGCAAAGCCGCCCGATGCTGGTAGCGCATGAGGCGCAGGAACACGCTCCCTACGCCGTAACAGGTGAGAAGGATGCCGTGAACGAAGACGGCACGCCGAAGTATCAGCAGATGGATGTGTCGGCTTTGGTTCCGTTGTTGTTGGCAGAAATTCAATCGCTGCGTGCGCGTGTCGCACAACTTGAGGCGAAAGTCGCCGCATTGGAGAGTAAGTAAATGGAAGTCGAACTGAAAGTATCTATCGAAGAAGCCGTCGCCATCGTGAACCTGTTGGGGTCACTCCCGACCTCGCAGGGCGCACACCCGCTCTGGGCCAAACTCAAGGAACAGGTTGAGCCGCATCTGCCGAAGGAAGAACCGAAATGACCACGATCACTTGGAACATCAGCCAACTGAACTGCTTGCCGCAAGCCCCCGAAGGTGCGGATTACGTCGTCACGGCGCACTGGCAGTGCAACGGCGTGGATGGCAATTACAACGGCAGCGTCTATAGCACCTGCTCGTTCCCGGTCGTGGAGGGTACGTCCTTCACCCCGTATGCCAATCTCACGCAGGATCAGGTGCTGGGCTGGATTTGGGCGAGTGGCGTGGACAAGGACGCTACGGAAGCCGCTGTAGAGCAGCAAATCCAGAACCAGATCAACCCGCCGATTGTGACCCCGCCGCTGCCGTGGGCTACGCCATGACGACCGTGCAGGAACTAGAAGTCACCGTAACGAGCCACATCGACGTATGCTCGGTGCGTTATGAGGCCATCCATGCGCGACTGAAGCGGCTGGAGAAACTTGTAATGACGGTCGGCGGCACGATCATCGTAATCTTGCTGGGTGCGCTGGGAACCATGACCTCTATGCTGGTGGACGCCATCAAATGAACGACGACATCCAACTGCTCAAGGTACAGATCAAGGCTGAACTCCAGCGGCTTGAAGCCAACAGCAGCGCCAAGGATGTGGCGGGTAAGGCTATTGGCAAGCATGGGCTGGCATACATCACCATCATCGTGGTGATCGGAGTCTTGTCGAGCCTTGCATTGGATAGCGACAAGATTGCAGCCGTGATGGGGTTGTTGGGTGCCTCATTGACCGCGCTGATTTCGATGCTGAACGGCATTGCAGGTACGGTCGAAAAGGAAGAAAAGCCAGAGTTTGAGGTTATCAAGAGCCTTATCACCAAGTTGGACAAACTGGATCGCAAGGAGCAGCCGATGCGTGTAGACGTAGAGGGCGACCATGTAACCGTGACCAAGGGCGATGACGTAGTGAGGGCAAGCAAATGATGACGATGATCAGTACCTTCCTGTCGTTCCTTGCGGGTGGCTTGCCTAAGATCCTATCAATCTTCCAAGACCGGCAGGACAAGAAACATGAACTCGCCCTTGTTGCAGCGCAGCGTGAGCGTGAACTAGCCCTTGCTGAACGTGGCTTTATTGCACAGGCGCGAGTCGAGGAAATCAAACTGGAGCAAATCCAGACGCAGACCGCAGGTGAAGAGCGTCAGGCTCTCTACGCCCACGACATTGAGATCGGCAAGGGTGCGAGTCAGTGGATGATTAACCTGCGGGCCAGTGTGCGCCCGGTTGTGACGTACATCTTTGTGCTAGAACTTGTCGCGCTCAACGTTGCCGGTGTTTGGTACGCCTACACAACTGGTATCCCGTTTGCTATTGCGATGGAAAACGTATTCAGCGATGACGAGATGGCAATCCTAGCCAGCATTATTGCGTTTCATTTTGGTGGAAGGGCTTTTGGAAAGTGAAAGTGTCTGCCGCCGCCATTAAAACCATAAAATGCCACGAGGGCGTCAAGACGCGGCCTTACCAATGTCCGGCATTAATTTGGAGCGTCGGCGTCGGCCACGTTATTGACCCATCACACGCAGCGGTGAAATATGAGGAACGGCGCAGTCTATCGATACCCGACGGCTGGGATCGCACCCTCACGATGGGAGAGGTGGACGCTATCCTTGCTCAAGACCTTGGCCGGTTTGAGCGCGGCGTGGCCCGACTTTGCCCTGCTGCTCTTGGTCATCAAGGCCGGTTTGACGCACTGGTAAGTTTTGCCTTCAACGTTGGGCTAGGCAGCCTGCAACGCTCTGGGTTGCGGATGAAGACCAACCGGGGTGACTTTGAAGAAGCGGCTGACGAATTCTTAAAGTGGACAAAGGCCGGTGGGCGCGTGCTTCCCGGCCTTGTCAAGCGACGTCGAGACGAACGTGCGCTGTATATGGCTGAGGGGCTAGGAGTCGAACCTAGATAACGGGAATCAAAATCCCGTGTCCTGCCTTTAGACGACCCCTCACCAAATCTCTACGCCAGAACGCTTGGCAGCCCATTCGGGCGGCGGTACGTGCCTCCAGTCATACGTACTGTAACGGGTTAAAAACCGTTCTAATGCGTTTATAAGTCGTTTCACGGCATGGCCTCCACGCTGTAGGACGTTGATGGTGACTTCCAATCCCTCGGGACGTCTCCGCTAATCCAAGACTCGTCTACCCACAACAACCTGTTGTTGGGGTACGCAATCCATTGGCCGTTGTCTAAAACGATGATGTGATGGTCTTTGCTTTGGTCGCTGATTTCTGACCAACCGCCGTTGGCCCAGAACACGGTGAACAGGTACACGCCCGGGCGCTTGACGCCATCGCGTCCAATAGCCTGTACCCGGTGGTTACGCAGGAACTGCACCTCGCGCACCTCGCAGAACCGACTGAATGAATCCCACCAGCACGCAATCTGAAGGCTTATGGCAGGGCATGGCTTAGAACATAAGGCGTGGATAGGGATGCGCGCCCACTGCGCCCCAGAGGCCGTCATAATCTGAAACATCGGCACCCGCATCGGCTCTGCGCGAAATCCAAACACGGTACATTCCGTAAACTCACCATGACCGCTTTGTTGGTCGTATAGGAACTCGTTACGGACGTAGGCCGTGACATACGGCGTGTCTACCCAAAAACTCATGGTTCTTGCACCCACCGACTGTCTTTTGCACGCAATTCATGCACCTCGGCCTCTAGTTCCGCAATGCGTTTGAGGTAGTGATATATACGTTCGCGCATTTCTCGAATCTCTCTCTTGTAGTCGGTCGAAGTGTGAGTCATACGATCCCATTCCTGTTCCCACTCATCGATCATATGATGTCCTCCGCTCGTAGTTGTGCAATGGTTCTAACCATTCCCTCAAGATGCGCTAAACGCACATAGTCGCGGTCAAGGTCAGTATGCGCCCTGCGGTCTATTGCGTCGTGGCAAGCAGAACACGCCCAAGCCCCCAAGGCATCATCAGCCTTCAATCCGATGCCGCTGATACCGGGCATCCGTATATGCGCTAGCACCACGGTTTCGCTGTTGTGGTTGCACACCCCCGGCAGGCGTACCGTGCAGCCTCGACCCTTGGCTTGTTTGCGTAAGTTCACGCGAATAACTCGGCCTGTCCGCGCAACACATAACGGGCGTACTTCTTGCCGTTGCGGGTTTCGGTAACCGTCTCAATGTCCAGCCCCGCCTTTCGCAATTCAATGATGCGTGCCGCAAGCCTAAAACATCCATAATGGTTCAATGCGTCAATCGGTGATAGGTCGCGCCCAGATTGAAGGTGAGCGCGGATCATTTCTGTCTGTGTCATGTTTCGCCCTCGTAAGGTTGTGGTATCAGAATGCCCATATCAGCGCACTTGGCCTCAATAAAAATCAAGTAGTCGGTGAATTCTTGCTTGTTGAGCGTGGAGGATCGTTTGAGCGGCCGCATACGCTTACGCCCAAACCCTTCCAGCGTCTGCCAACCTCCCCATTCTCCAACCATGTACTCGTGGATGTCGTCCCGCGTCCATCCCGCTAGCGCCTCCCCGCCGCCCTCAATAACGGCGGGATAGACGACGCCCCAAAGGTACGCATTCTGTTGATTGGTGCGCGGCTTCTTCCACACCTCCACAGTCACCGCAAACGGTTTCTGAGGCAGGTTGCGGTACATGACCTCAACAGCCTTTAGCACCTGCTCAACAGGCGTGCCGATGGGGAAAATTCGTTTCATACTCGCTTGCTGGCCTCTAGCCATTCCTTGCCAAACTCAACGTCTACCCAATCCTTGAACCACGGCCCGCCACGGGTGAAATGGACAGCGATGGGGTTGGGGCAGTCGTGACGGAAATACCATCCTTCTAGGTAGTTCCACGCTACCGGCAGCGATCCAATGACGTCATCGGTAAGCCATTGGAAGCGGTGTAAGTACATACCCGATTCACGATTAACCACCTCGGGCGTCAATGCCTTGACTTGTGGATGGCTACAGTTGATAAACATGAACGATGACCAGTTCTTACGCGGATACAAATGCTGCGCCTTGTTGTCCATCTTGACGGTTTCCGTCGGCCTGTAGTCGTGCTTTACAAGAAAGCACGCTTTTGCCCCGTCGGCGTAGTCCAGCAGTCCCGCAATGTCCCCCCGGAAAAGAAAATCGCAGTCCACAAATACCGCCCAGCCGGTGTATCCGTTGAGATACGGCGTCAGGAACCGGGTAAAGGAAAACTCCGTAGACGACAGCGGATCATGCTCACGCCAGTAAAGTCCCCGCTCACGAAGTTCTGACTGCTTGATGGGCTGTATATCCACCGGGATGCTGGCGTGTTTCAAAATGCTTTTGCGGCATACCTGATACGCAATATCCTCGCGGCTGTCCCAGCCGACAAACACGCGCAGGTCAGAACGGGATGGCGTCGTCATGCCAGTTGTCCTCGGTCATTTCCGTCTTGGCGGGCTGGCGAGTCACCTTGCCCTCGCTTTTCGCTTGGAATGACAGGCTCATGTATTTGTCGCCCGTCTTTTTGCTGGCCTTGATCCAGCCCGACACGTTGTAATCGACGTTGTTGATGACGCAAGTACCCCGGTAGTCGGGCCTGCTGGCGTTCTCGCCCTTGTCGTTGCGAAACAACACTCCCTTCATGTTCGGATCGTAATTCACAGTTTTAACTCCTTCAGTTTTGCCAGTTTGTCGTCTAACTCTGCAAGGAACTTACGCACCTCGGCTTCCAACTCTGCAATGCGCTTGTCGTCACGCAACACCCGCACAATGAGCAGTTGCAAGTGTTCAGGTAGTCGCGGGTCGTAGGACACAAAGTCGCACCACGGACGCCTGGTGCAAGCCATCTGCCATTGCATCTGAGTCGCGTACTTTTCAACCGGCTTACCGGCCAACAGGTATTCCAGATGGGTAGCCGTGTTGGGAGCCTTGAACTCCACGCAACCCTCGTTCACCAGCCCGTCTGGGGACGCCCCTGACATCGGTATGGTTGGGTGGTCAATAAACCCCACCTCCTCCACCAACTCGCCTGTACGGGCGCTGTAGGCGGCCCTAGCGTTGGGTTCTTGCTCGGTACCCCAGTCCATTGCGGCGTTGCTGAACGAGGACGCTTTCTGCCCCGTCAGCCGTTCCACGATGAGGTCGGCCATGTAATTGTCGCGGGATGCGCTGTATCCGTTTTTTGTCTTGGCTACAACGTCAGCAACACGGCTGGCGGTGACTTTGCCCAACCGGGCAGCAAACCATTCGTCGGTGCGCTGTTCCATCACGCAACCCTCAACAATTCAACGCATTTTTTGTTACGGTTTATTGCGGTCATTGCAGAACCGTTGCCCCAGAATTTGCTGCAATAAGAGGCAATACCGCTCCGCAAGGGTTCGGGGTCAAATTTGTCGAAAGGAATTTCAACCATTTGGCCGACCTGCAAATCTGCAACGTATGGCTTGTAATACTGGCATACGCTCCCAACTGGGTACTTGAAATTACGGGTTTTCTGTTTTGTTTTTTCTAATTGCAAATCGCCCTGCGTAATCGTTGCGCCATCGGGCAGCACAATTACAAACTTGACGGCGGGCATGGCTTGCAAAATCACAATTGCTTTGTTGAATAAAGCGTTCATGTCAACTCCTTCTTGCGGTTCGTGAAAGCGTCCATGTGCAACTGGCGGGCATCCATCGGCAACGACTTGAACAACGCGGTAAGAGCAGCAACGTCAGCGCACGCTGAAATCTGTGCCAACACCTCGGGGTTAGGTTCTTTTTTTTCGGCTTCCGGCAAGTCCTCACCCGCATAGATGTAAAGCCCTAGCCCGTGCATTGCGATGGCTTTAGCAAGACAGCGCATGATCGCGGTGTTCACAGCAAACGCATCTGGGTTCTGAATGGCGCGGTTGCGGTTGTCCATGACGGGCAGCACGCACAACTTGGTGTCGCCCTTCACTGTCACGCTAACTTTCACCATTGCCGAGCCGTCAGGCAAAAACATTGCAGGGCGGTCATTCCATTCGTGCGCTACCCATGACGCTGCCGGGTCGATCTTCAGCACCTCGGCCCACGCCCACGCCCACGACAGATAGGACAGGTTGCCTTTCTTCTCAAGGTGGTCGTTGACATTGATTTTGAGAAATTCACTCATCGTCGCTCTCCTTCCATTCGGTGATTGCGCGGTCGCACGCTGCAATGCGTTCTTGTTCCTCGCGTTCCTGCATCTCAAGGTCGAGTTGATGCCACCATGACCCGTCATCGTTACCCCACGGTTCAGCGTCCATCGACCACCTCCGCGTCACAACTGTGGCCGTCACAAGGTTCTACAATGCACGCGATGCCGTAGAGGATGATGAGCAGGACGACTACCGGCCACAGCGATTGCTTAGATTTCATAATCGTCATCTCCTGCAATTTCCGAACGCACGTTGAGGTTAATCCAGCACCGTCGCAGCAATTCGTCTGATTCAGCCGGCTCAAGGTAGTCAAGGTCGGCCTTGATGCGGACGGACTCGTAGTCGTTGCGATCAACGGCGCGTGACTCGCAGCCCTCGGGGTAGCAGCCAAACAGCCACAGGTCGGTAATTTCGATGTCGTCAGCAACGTTAGTGCTGGGATCGCCGGGGTGGCAGTCGTAGGTGACTTCAGCGTGCCAGTAGACGCCGAGGGCGTAGATTTTGGTTTCGAAGGTAGGCATATCTGTTGCTCCAAGAAATTGCGGGTTTGCAGTCCCCGCAGTCGTAAATCAGATTTTCATGTCAATGCAATGAGTGCGAAAAAAAGCGTTCTCAAAATAAAGGGCACGCCCCCAAGCCTCAATTGCGCTGAGCCGCAAATATTCCCACGCGGCATTGTCAAAACAAGCCCGGTGTTCGGGGGGAAGGTTAAGCGCAAACATCAAGGCCGCCTGCGTTGCATCGCGCTCGGCAATCGCTTGGTCATATTTGCTGTTGAAATTTTTAATATTCATGTCGTTGCTCCTGTTTGTGGATGCGTTGTGTCTGTCAACGTGGGGTATGTTAACCGAAGTGAAGGCGGGTTGGAAGTCCCCGCCTCCGATATTTATCGGGTTACGGTAATGGTGAATTGGGTGTTGTCTTTGGTATCAACGACAACGTACTTGCCGGGG
>Ga0208200_100176_pt1 | contig 9390 bp, 7 predicted proteins | sample LakMenEpi13Aug08_FD_150689 | JGI IMG/M metagenome (GOLD analysis project Ga0208200, IMG submission 150689) | Freshwater microbial communities from Lake Mendota, WI - 13AUG2008 deep hole epilimnion (SPAdes) | ecosystem: Environmental > Aquatic > Freshwater > Lake > Epilimnion/Euphotic zone ...
CGATCCAGCGTATTACCGAGAGTGGTTCGGGCATGGCGGGTGCGGGCTTTGCCTCCCTCAAGTATTACGGCGCGGGCATGGCCTCCGACGTGGTGCTGGACGGTGGTATCGGTTCGTCCACCTACAACAGCGGTTCGGGGAACGCCAACCACATGTGGTTCCTCAACACCAAGTACCTGATGTTCCGCCCGCACAAAGATCGGAATTTCGTTCCGATTGGCGGCGAGCGTCAGGCCGTCAACCAAGACGCCATTGTGAAACTGATTGGCTGGGCAGGTAACTTGACCTGCTCGGGCAGCCAGTTCCAAGGCGTGTTGATTGCTTAAAGGGGTACACGACAATGACTGTTTCAACAAGTAATTTGATTGGCGTGTCACTCGGCTATGCCGATACGTCTGCATCGTTCAACGTTGGCACCGCTGTCAACCTTGATGATGGTGGACAGGCTGTGTATGTGCAGGCCGCATCGGAAATCTCGCAGTACGCTGCGGTTGCCGTGCTGTCGAACAACACCGCCGTGATGCTTACCACGACCAACGCCGCGACCTCCAAGCGCGTCGGTTTCGCACAGGTGTCCATTGCCTCCGGCTCGTATGGCTGGGTGCAGACGGGCGGCGTGCCGGTCGTGAAGTTGGCTGCCTCTTGCGCTCCCAATGTGCCGCTCTTTACGACGGCGACTGCGGGCGTGCTGGATGACGCCACCGTGTCGGGCAACGGCGTCGGCCTTGTGGCTGGCATCGTGGCGACCGCTACGGCATCGGGCGCAACCGCAATCACTTGTGTGGCGGGTTACCCGCACGTCACGGGCGCAGGCGGCGCAGTCTGATGAAGCCTCTGGAGATCACGGTGCAGGCGGCGGGCACGCCAGAGGAACTCTGTTCCAACATACGGTCTGCCCTTGCCCGTGGTCTACCAGAACTGACCCTCGCTCCCATCACGCACGATGCAACCATGGTGCTGGTGGCGAGCGGGTGGTCTATGCCGAACTACATTGACGACATCAAGGCGCACCGCGCTGCCGGCCATGTGATCGGTGCGGTTAAGAGTGCGCACGACTTCCTATGCGAAAACGGCGTAGAACCTGATTTCTGGGTCAACCTCGACCCCCGCGACCGCACCAACGGCATACAGCGCAAGAATGACCGCACGCTGTATATGGTTGCCTCGCGTTGCCCTCCCGTCACGTTTGACTTCTTGCAAGGCAAGCGCGTGATGCTGTGGCACTCGTGGGCAGAGGGGCCGGAAATGGAGGCGATGGGGCCGGGCAAACTTGCCATTGGCGGGGGCACGACCTCGGGCCTACGGGCCATCAACATTGGCTACATCATGGGCTTCCGTAAGTTCGTGCTGTACGGGTACGACTCATGCAACAGCCCAGACGGCCGCAAACGGTTTACCGGCGAACTGCCGGGCGTCACCGTGGACATCTGGGTGGGCGGCCCTACGGGCAAGAAATTCAACGCCAACGCCGCAATGGCCCAGCAGGCCAACGAATTCCAGAAACTGTTTGAAGTGATGCCCGACCTTAAGATCGAGGTGGTTGGGCCGGGACTGATTGCAGAGATCATGCGCTGCCGTCGGGATACGGCACAGGCAGCGTAATGGCAATCCCGTCCCGTGTACTCGGCTCGGGCGTCTCGCAGTTATCCACGGTGTCCATCTGTGGTGACGGCAACGCCTCGGTCGTGGCTGCGGGCACATCGGCTGGCAACGCTACGGTCATCACCTACGTTTACAACAACGTCACAACGGTAGCCGCAGGCGCGGGCGTTAGATTGCCTCCGACCGAGATGGGTGAAACCATCATTGTGCGTAACGGCGGGGCAAATCCGCTGTTGGTATACCCCTACGATTCTGGCAGCAGCATCAACAGCGCAGGCTCGGGACTGATTAACGTCGGCTGCTCGGCCATGTTCTACGCCGTCAGCAACACCGTGTGGGAGGAACTGCAGGGTTTTGGCCGTGCGGTTCCCATTCTGCATTACGGTTCGTTTTCGGACACTACTTTGCAGACGGCGGCATCCATCAACACCGCTTACGCGATGACGTTTAACACAACCGATAGCAGCAACGGCGTCAGCATTGGTTCGCCATCCTCGCGTCTCGTAGTGGACAACCAAGGCGTTTATAACGTGCAGTTTTCGGCGCAGTTGGATCAAGCCTCAGGCGCTACGACCAACGTCTACATTTGGCTGCGTAAGAACGGCACCAACGTGGAAAACACCGCCAGCACGATTGCCCTACAAGGTACGTCGGCTCGGTTAGTTGCCGCATGGAACTTTATTATTCAGTTAGAGCCGACCCACTACGTTGAGTTGATGTGGGCAACGGATAACACAAACGCTAGAATCCTCGCAGCCAGCACCACAAGCGTTTGGCCTGCGATTCCTTCAGTCATTTGTACCATCACACAGGTCAACAACCTGTAATCCCCACAGGAGCAAGGACAATGCTAGACAGCGATGTAAACAATGCCGACGCCCAACTGCACGTTGAGTTTTACACCAAGGACTCTGGCGCAAACGAGGGCAAAACTTATGTGCGTATCATGGCACCGGGCGACAAGACCAACATCATTGACCAGCCCTGCCGTGACGACCACAAAGAGCGTTTCCCGCGCCAATGGCTGTATTACCAAATGCAGCAGGGCGAAAGCGCCGCAGAGCAGATCGGCACCCCGCTGTCGCATTGGCATAAGGATGCCCCAGAGGAAATCAACCGTGACCAGATTGCCGAGTTGGCAATCCTCAAGTTTGTCACCGTAGAACAGTTGGCGCTGGCGTCAGACGGGCAGTTGCAGCGTGTTGGCATGGGTGGCGTGGGTTTGCGTGAACGCGCCCGCCAGTACCTCAATCGCAAGAATCGGTCAGACGCGAGTGCAGAGTTGGAAGATACCAAGAAGCAATTGGCCGAACTGCAGTCGCAGATGGCGCAGTTGTTGGGAGACGCACCCAAGCGTCGTGGACGACCGCCTAAAGAAATAGCGGAGGCATAGTTATGGGCAGCACGATGGTGCAATTGGTGCAGCAATGCACAAACGAGTTGGGCATCCCAACTCCCGCAACGGTCGCAGGTAACGCTAGTCAGGACGTTATCCAGATACTCGCGTTGATGAACGCTTGCGGCTATGAATTGCTCCGTCGTGCTGATTGGCGCGAACTGACCAAGCAGCACACGTTTTACACCGAGGCCATCACGACGACGGGCACATGGTCAACGTCGTCGTATACGATCAGCGGCATCCCAACGACGGCAGGGCTGGACACGACCTATCAGGTGCAGGGCGTTGGTATCCCTAACGCTACCTACGTCACCGCCGTCACTGGAACGACGACGCTGACGGTCAACTACGCCCCCACCGAAGCGCAGGTTGACGGGCAGTTGATATTCCAAAAGGTCAAATACAACCTGCCGGCTGACTACAACAGCACGGTTAACCGCACACATTGGGACAAGTCGAAGCGTTGGGAAATGCTCGGCCCCGAAAGCGCACAGCAGTGGGAATGGCTGTTGTCGGGCTATATCAGCACCGGCCCCCGCATCCGCTGGCGATTGCTTGGGCCGTATTTCCAGATTTGGCCGGGCATGAACGCAGGCGAGTTGCTCGGGTTTGAGTACCGCAGCAACGCATGGGCCTATAACGCCCTCGGCGTGCCCAAAAACAGTTTTACCGCCGACACTGATACCTGCGTGTATCCCGACCGCGTGATGGTTCTGGGCACCAAACTGAAGTATTTTGAGGCCAAGGGCTTTGACACCACGGCGCTGTACCGCGACTACCTCGCAGAACTGGAGACCGCCATCGGCCAAGACGTAGCCGCCGCCAACCTCTCGTTTGCACCGCGACCGGGAACCGTACTGATTGGGTACGACAACATCCCCGATAGCGGCTACGGCACGGATAGCCAGTAATGGCTAGCCCGGTACGCAGGCGGCTAGTCCAGCGCACGACGGCAAACGTCGCGTCGTTGCCTGCCCCGGTGGGCGGCTGGAACGCTCGGGACGCACTGGCGAACATGGCACCGACCGACGCCGTGTATCTGGAAAATATGTTCCCGAGCGTAAGCAACGTCAATTTGCGCGGCGGATTTGCCAAGCATAAGACCGGGTTGCCGGGCACCGTTGATACGCTGATGACGTACAACGCTGGCAGCACCATCAAGTTGTTTGCCATTTCCACGGGCAACATCTACGACGTGACCTCAGCAGGGTCGGCTGGCACGGCGCTAGTTGCCAGCCTGTCCAACTCCGCATGGGAGTACACCAACGTCACGACGGGCGGCGGCAGTTACCTGTATGCCGCAAACGGCGTGGACAAGCCGCTGCTTTACAACGGCACCACATGGACACCGATTGATGCCGCATCCACGCCCGCCATCACGGGCGTCACCACCACCGATTTGGAAAGCCCCACGCTGTTTAAAAACAGGGTGTGGTTTATCCAGAAAAACACGCTTAAGGCGTGGTATTTGCCGGTGTCGTCTGTAGGCGGCGCGGCCAACGTCCTTGACCTGTCCAGCGTCATGCACTTGGGCGGCAAACTCACGGCAATGGCGACGTGGACGATTGACGCGGGCTATGGCGTAGACGACAACCTTGTGCTGATAAGCGACAAGGGCGAGGTGGCCGTATATCGCGGCACCGATCCCACCAGCGCGTCTACATGGTCGTTGATTGGCGTGTGGATCATCGGCCAGCCAATCAGTCGGCGCTGCGTGACCAAATACGGCGGCGACTTGCTGATTTTGACGCTTGACGGGCTTATTCCGTTTGCTTCTGCGCTGCAATCCTCGCGCCTTGACCCCAACATTGCGTTGTCAGACAAGATACAGGGCGCGTTTGCGTCAGCCGCACGCACCTACAAGGACACATTTGGCTGGGCGCTGCTCTATAACCCGCTGAACAACGCCCTAATCGTCAATGTGCCGGTCAGCACCGGGCAGCAGCAGTTTGTGATGAACAACATCACAAAAGCGTGGTGCAACTTTACGGGTTGGAACGCAAGTTCGTGGGCGCTGGTAGGCAGCGAACCGTATTTTGGCGGCAATACCTACGTCGCAAGGGCGTGGACGACGGGCGACAACGGCTACATGGACGACAGCGAGCCGATCCCGACCAAGGCTCTGCAGGCGTTCAACTACTTTGAAACGCGTGGCGTCATCAAATACTTCACCCGCGCACGGCCTAGCATATTCAGCAACGGCCAGCCGCAAATCGTCATTGGCATCAACACCGACTTCCAGACGGTTGACCAGACGGGCGCGTTGTCGTTCTCGCCAACTACCGCAGGGTTGTGGGGCATTGGGTTGTGGGACGTTGCGTTGTGGGGTTCGGATGTGGTCATCACGAACAACCAATCGGGCGTGACGGGTTTGGGTTACTCGGGCGCAATTTCGTTCACTAGCAGCAGCAAAAACTTGCAGATTCAGTGGGCCTCAACTGACGTGGTGTATCAGATCGGATGGGCTGGAATATAGTCAGCGGCCCCAAGGTGGGCCTATGGGTAACCGAGCAGACGCAGGGCGGGTTTGACCCGCAGCGGTCGGTTGCCATTGGGCTAGAGCGTGACGGCGAATTGGTCGCCGGGACGGTTTACGAGAATTGGAACGGGGTCAGCGTGATGTGCCACATCGTTTGGCAACACGTTACCCCCGCATATTTGGCGGCGGTGTACGACTATCCCTACAACGTCGCAAAAGTTGATAAGATCATAGGGCCAATCAGCAGCAACCATACCCGGGCGCTAGCATTGGTCAGCAAGATGGGGTTTTCGGAGGAAGCGCGGATTAAAGGTGCCGCGCATGACTCTGGGGACATTGTTTTGATGACACAGACACCTGACAAGTGTCGATATTTGGAGCCTCGGTATGGGCAAAAGATCACCAGCGCCACCGCCAACGCCTGATTACGCCGCAATAGCGCGTCAGCAGGGGCAAGAGAACATTGAGGCCGCACGCCAGTCGGCCTACATGAGCAATCCCAACGTCTACACGCCAACGGCGAGTCAGACGGTTTCGTGGCAGAAAACGCCGCAATTTAACCAAACCGGCTACGACAAGGCTTTGGCCGAATTTAGGGCGCAGTCAGCGGCGGGCGTGGAAGGCATCGCAGAACCTGACCGCGAAACGTTCACCTCCTACATCGAACAACCAACCGTCCGTCAAGAATTAACGGGCGAAGCCAAGAACATTTTTGACATCCAGCAGCAAGCCGAAAAAGCGATGGCATCGCTCGGCCAGCGCGAAATTGGTGACCTTTCCACATACCTCAACAAAGACTTTTTAACCTCGTTGTCGCCCATTCTTACGGGGTACGGCGATTACGGCACTACTGCCGCTGCCCCCGATTTGGGCGCAATTGGCAAGGCTGCAGGCGTTGCACAAGGAACGGGCGGCACGATTGAAGGTGCCCCCTCTGCTGCTGGCTATGCGCCTACGCGGTCGTTTGCTGGCCCCGCCTTGCAAGGCGAATTTGCCCCCACGGGCACTGCAGGGTCAGCCGTGCAGGCTTTCGGCACGCCTGACTACTACGGCGTCGGCCAAGGTTACGCGTACGGCAATCTGGGCGGTTTTGGGCAGGTTTCTGGCGCACCGAATATCACCGGCATGGGTCAAGCCGGAACCGGCGGTATGGCCGCAGGCGCAGGTTTACCGGGGCAGGTTGATTTCGGCCAGTTTGGCGGCGCACGGGCCAATGTGACGCCCTTTGGAGCGACTGGCGGCCCGCAGGCTGGAATGTTTGGCATGGCGGCGGGTGGCCCGCAGGCTGCAAACCTCGGTCAACTAAACCTCGGCGGCGTTGGTGGCGTTACGGGCGCCCCCGGTGCCGGTCAGTTTGGTACGGCGGGCGGTGGCCCAGCCGCAGGCCTGTACGGCTTTGCAGCGGGTGGCCCGGGCGCAGTGCAGTTTGGCGGCCTTGACACCAGCGGCCTGCAAGGCGTGCAGGGCGGGATCGGTCAGTTTGGCACCGCGCAAGGCGGCCCTGCAGCGCCGAGCGTGCAGGGACTAAACCTTGCCGGCGTTGGCGGCGCACAGATGGGCGTCGGCGCTAATCAGTTTGGTATGGCCGGTGGCGGCCCTGCTGGCCTCGCGTTTGGCGGGTTTGACGCCAGCCGCATTGGCGAACTCGGCACTGCGCCGTCTTACGATCAGTTTGGCCGCGCCATTGGCGGGCCTGCCGCGCCGACGTTGCAGGAAAACCTCAACCTGTCGGGCGTGGGCGACGTTGCCCGCAACGTGCAAGAGGGTCGATTTGGCTACGCACGCGGCGAACTTGCCACGCCAGAACTGCAGCGGCAGTTAGCGACGCAAGGACTAGCCGCGATGCCGGTCAACGCTGGTATGACGGCGCAAAATGCCATCATGTCGCGCCTTGACCCGCAATTGCAGCGCGAGCGTGCGCAGTTGGAGCAGCGCCTTGTCAACCAAGGCTTGCGACCCGGCGGTGAGGCCTACAACGCCGAAATGGAGTTGCAAGGGCAACGCGAAAACGACTTGCGCACGCAGGCAGCACTGCAGGGCATCAGCCTTGACGCGCAGATGCGCCAACAAGGGCTTGCCGAACAGCAGACGCTGGCCGACTTTGCCAACCAAGCCGCGCAATCGCAGTTTGGCATGGGCGCACAGGGGCTTGGCCTCTACAACGAAGCCCTTGCACAAAACTTCCAGCAGAGCCTTGCCGCGCAGTCAGCGCAGAACATGGCGCAGCAGCAGGCGTTCCAGCAGCGGATGCAGGCGGGCGAGTTTGGCCGTGAGGCGCAGATCGCATCGTTCGGCATGGGCCAACAAGCGCAGCAGGCAACAAACCAAGCGCAGCAACAGAACTTTGAGCGTGCCCTAGCCGCGCAACAAGCCCAGAACGCCGCGCAAGCGCAGGGCTTTGGGCAGCAGATGGCGCAGCAACAGTTTGGCCGCGAGGGCGCCCTGCAAGGGTTCCAGACGCAGCAAGCCGCCCAGCAAGCGCAAAATGCGGCAATCGCGCAGAACTTTGGGCAAGCGATGACGGCAGACGAAGCCGCACGCGCAGCACAAGCGCAACGGTTTGGTCAGGCGGTTACAGGCACACAGGTTGGCGCAGAACTTTCCGGCCAGCAGTTTGCGATGCAGCAGCAGGCCCAGCAGGCGCAAAACGCCGCCATTGCGCAAAACACGCAGTTGGCCTTGCAGTCGGGTCAATTTGCCAACCAAGCGCAGGCCCAGCAGTTTGCCCAGCGGCTTTCTGCCGGTGAATTTGGCCGCGAAGCACAAATGGCGTCGTTCCAGACGGGACAGGCTGCGCAGGATGCGATCAACCGGGCCATCGCGCAGAATTTTGCGCAAGGTCAAGCGGCGCAGCAAACGCAAAACCAAGCCATTGGGCAGAATTTTGAGCAAGCGTTGGCGGCGCAACAGGCGGCAAATGCGGCACAGGCCCAACAGTTTGGTCAAGCCGTAGGCGCGGGAGAATTCAACCGCGAAGCGCTACTGGCGCAGTTTGGGATGGGCCAACAGGCTTCCCAAGCCCAAAACCAAGCAATCGCACAGAACTTTGCGCAGGCACAGGCCGCTGCGCAGATGCAAAATCAGGCCGGCCAGCAGGCGTTTGGGCAGCAAGTCACCGCGCAGGAACTTGCCAACCAAGCCGTCGCGCAGAACCAATCCGCTGCTGCACAGCAAGCGCAGGTCAACGCGGCACTGCAGGCGCAAGGGTTTGGTCAACAGCAGCAAGTGTCCCAAGCCGCCAATCAAGCACTGGCGCAAAACCAGCAGGCTGCCCTGCAGCAACAGCAAGCGGCAAACCAAGCCCAACAGCAGCAGTTTGCGCAGAGCATGGGCGCGGGCGAGTTTGCAAATCAGGCGCTGGCACAGAACCAAGCGGCCGCACAACAGCGGTTCCAAGCGCAGATGGCTGCGCAAAACCAGCAGTTTGGACAGCAAGTCACGGCGCAGCAGATGCAGAACCAAGCCCTTGCGCAGAATCAGGCGCAGGCTTTGGCGGCGTATCAGGCCAACCTTGCCCGCCAGCAACAAGGGTTCCAGCAGGCTGGCGCACAAGCCGAGTTTGGCAACCAAGCGGGAGCGCAGGCGTACCAGCAGTTGCTTGCACAACAGGCTGCCGCAAACGCCGCGCAACAGCAGCGGTTTGGTCAAGGCATGGACATCCAAGGGCTGTACAACGCGTCAATCTTGCAGAACCAGCAGGCTGCGCTACAGCAGCAAGCCGCAGCCAATGCCGCGCAGCAACAAAAGTACAACCAGATGGCTGGTGCTGCAGGGTTCCAAAACCAAGCGGTACAGCAGCAGTTGGCGCAGCAGATGGCGCTACGCAACCAACCGCTCAACGAAATCAGCGCGTTGTTGTCAGGCTCGCAGGTGCAGATGCCGCAGTTCCAAGGCTACACCGGCTCGACCG